>VOFB01000174.1_pt1 | contig 21509 bp, 14 predicted proteins | sample 5384141 | NCBI WGS metagenome assembly VOFB01 (sample SAMN12384721, study PRJNA508395) | human gut metagenome | isolation source: healthy gut A | host: Homo sapiens | reverse complement strand
GTTGTTCCAGCTGGACAGGGCAACGACCACCGCGCACAGCCGCATCTTCAGCAAGGCCAGTTTGATGCGGTCATTGCGGCTGCGGGCGTCCTGCAGGGGCATGTCCCGCACAGCGGCTCGCACCGCCGGGATGCGCAACGCCTGCCGCAGCCATGCGGTGCGCTGCCGGAAGCTCAGCGGCCCCAGACAGACATTCTTGATGCCCAGCTGCAGGTCCAGCACCCGGCTGTGGTTTACGGCCCGGCGGCAGGCGGGGTCGTCGTTCAGACCCCAGTCCCTTGCCACGGCTTCCACCGCGTCCGAGAGGTAAAAGTTATCCGTCAGGCGCTCCCGGTGGTAGCTCTGGGAGGCCGACCCCGAGGCACGCAGCTTATAGCGGTAGAGCTTTTCCGGGATGCCCACCACACAGTGCAGGTGCTGCCGGTAAAGGACACGAAAAACAGGGCGTCCTCCGCGATCTTGTAATCGGTAAAGCGGCAATTCCCTCTTCGATGCAGCGGCGGCGGAACAGCTGCCGCGTGACCAGCGACATGGCCGACAGCTGTGGGAACAGCTGCGGGCAGGGGTCGCCGCGGTACACCCCTTCCAGAACCGGGGCAATGTCGGTGCAGTCGGTACGGGTGCCGTCGGCCGCGTAGTGCTCCTCATAGCCGCCGAACAAAATCAGGTCGGCGTCCGTCTGCCGGGCCGTGCGGCACAGCACCTCCACCATCTGGGGCTCCAGTGCGTCATCACTGTCTAGAAACTGCACATAGGTACCGCGGGCTGCAGCCAACCCGGCATTGCGGGCCGCGCCGACCCCGGCGTTCTTCTGGTGGATCACCCGGAAGCGGGCATCCTGCCGGGCGGCCGCATCACACAGCGCCCCGCAGCCGTCCGGGGAGCCGTCGTCCACCAGAATGGCTTCCCAGTCCGGGCAGGTCTGGGCCCGCACATAGTCCAGCTGCGCTTTGCTCTGCTCCGGGGTCAGCGGCTGGGCGGTGTCCCGCTCCAGTGCCTGGGCCAGACTGTCGGTGTCCTCGGTGCGGAACTCGGTGCCGTAGTCGGCGGTCACAGTGGTGTTCTCCGGGATGTCGCTCACGAGGCACTTCACCCCCAGCGACAGTGCCTCCAGCAGCGAAAGCGAAAGGCCCTCGGTGTGGCTGGGCAGCACGAACAGGGCGCAGTTGCTGTACAGCTCCAGCAGCGCGTCGCCCACCACATAGCCCGTCGTGATGATGTTGGGGTTGCCCGCGATCTTCTCCCGCACCGTGGTGCAGTACTCGGTCTCCGCAAAGGGGCCGGCCAGCACCAGTTTTTTGTCCGTGTGGGCTTTCAGATAGCCCTCCACCAGATCCAGCGTGCCCTTTTCCGGCGAGATGCGCCCCACATACAGGATGTAGCTCCCGGCTTCCAGCCCGTATTTTTCGCAAATCAGGTTGCAGGGCAGCGGCTGGCGCATCTGCACCGCATTGGGGATGAGGATGGCGGTACGATCGTACTTCTCCTGAAAATAGTTCCACTCCGTCTCCGAAAGCACCACCAGATCATCCGCATATTTTGCAGCGATCCGCTCTCCCAGCTTCATGTAACGGCTTGCAAAGCCACGCCACTTGTCCACCTTCCAGTTCAGTCCGTGCACTGTACATACGGTGTGCTTGCCGAACAGCTTGGCGATCACCAGCGGCACCGATGGGCCGATGGCGTGGTAGTGGATCACATCGCAGTCCCGCGTCAGGGCGTCAAAGGTGGCCAGGAACGAATAGACCATGGCATTCAGCGACGCCTTCTGAAAGGTAAAGATGCGGCGGGCCTGCACGCCCTCGGTCGTGTAAACATTGTGCCCCTTCTGCAGGCCGCGGTTGTACACCGTGACCTCATAACCGCGCCGGACCAGGCTGGCTGCCAGCCCGCCGACCATGACTTCCACACCACCCGAACGGGACGGGAAGTCCTTGTGCCCGATCATTGCCACCTTCATACCAAAATCTCCCTTTCCGTGACAGCGTTTGCTGCCGTTCTGCCGGTCGTGGCTGGCCGGCTTCTGTGTGCAACTCAATTGTAACATACCCGCAACACCTGTGCAACATTTCCGTGCATTGTTTTTGGCAAAAATACCCGCAGAGCCTGCATTTTTCTCCATTGACCGGGCCGTACCTGCGCCAAATGTTTAACAAAGTTTAAGGCGTTCCGTGCCCCCAAATTGATTGACATACTTTTCACAGGTATGCTAAACTGTTTTTGTTGGTTCTGTGCAGATTTTTCCACAGAGCAGGGCCAAAAATCACGAAGAGACACAAGAAGAGAAAGAGAAGGAAACCACTATGAACAAGATCTCCCGCAAAGGCTTTCTGAAGATCGCCGCTGCCGCCGCCATGAGCGGTGTCACCGCCGGTGCTCTGGCTGCCTGCAATGCAGCCTCCGGCTCCACCTCCACCGCTGCTTCCGGCAGCGCTGCCGCTTCCGGTGCAACCGGCACCTACATCCCCGGCACCTATGAGGGCACTGCCGAGGGCATTTCCTCCACCGTCAAGGTCACCATGACCTTCTCCGACAGCGCCGTGACCGACGTGGTCGTGGACACCTCCGGCGAGACCGCTTCCATCGGTGCTGCTGCTGCCGACGAGCTGCGCGATCAGCTGCTGGCTGCCGGTTCTGCCGAGATCGACGGCGTGTCCGGCTCCACCATCACCTCCGAGGCCGTCATGAAGGCCGCCAAGAGCTGCTATGCACAGGCCAAGGGCGAGGCCGTTGTGTCCTCCGTTCAGCTGCCCACCGGCGACGAGAACGACTGGCTGGGCACCGAGCCCGACATCGACGAGGCTGCCATCACTGAGACGGTGGACACCGACATCCTCATCGTGGGCGCCGGCAACGGCGGCATGTTTGCCGCTGCCTACGCAGCCGCCAACGGCCTGAACTTCCGCGTCATCGAGCAGAACGGCAACGTGCAGGACACCCGCCACTGGTACGGTGCCATCGACTCCGCCGCAGCCAAGGCTGCCGGTGAGGAGCCCTTTGACCGCGCCAAGCTGCTGAGCGAGATCTCCCGCTACGCTTCCGGCAAGTGCGACCAGCGCGTTGTCCGCACCTGGATCAATGAGTCCGCCGCCATGCACGACTTCATGCGCAGCATCCTGGAGGACAAGTACGGCTGGGAGTGCGACTTCACTTCCGGTTCCGAGGCTGCCTGGCCCGCCGAGAACGCCGAGCACAACACCGACTACCTCTTCCCCGTGGAAGAGCACAACTACATGGCCAGCGAGAACCAGTCCGGCAAGCCCCGCAACGAGCTGCTGCTGGACTACATCCGCGAGCTGGGCTACGATGTGGACTTCAAGGTCAGCCTGGCCAAGCTGGAGAAAGACGACTCCGGCCGCATTACCGGCGTCATCGCTCAGAACATGGACGACGACCACTTCATCCGCTACAACGCAGCCAAGGGCGTTCTGCTGGCCTGCGGCGGCTACGCCGGCAACCCGTACATGATGCAGCAGCTGGATCCGCTGGGCACCAGCGTGACCACCGCCTGCTCCTACTCCCCCGCCACCAAGGGCTACGGCATCCGCGCTGCTGTGTGGGCCGGTGCCAACCTGGACAAGGAATCCGCTCCCATGCTGTTTGACCGCGGCATCGTGGCTCCCGGCGTGGATGCCGGTTATGTGGACAGCGAGAGTGCCTTTGGCGGCAAGGCTTTCCCCGGCACCGTCAGCCAGTACAACACCGGCACCCAGCCGTTCCTGAAGGTCAACCGCAACGGTGAGCGCTTCGCCAACGAGAGCTGCCCCTACAACGACATCGTCTATGCCGCTTCTCACCAGCCGGGCCGCGTCTATGCGCAGATCCACGACGCAAACTTTGCCGAGGACATTGAGCGCTTCCACACCATCGGCTGCTCTGCCATGTCTCGTAATATGCCTCAGATGGTCACTTCTACCATGGAGAAGCACATCGAAGCAGGTCTGATGTTCAAGTGCGATACGCTGGACGAGCTGGCCGACAAGATGGGCTTTACCGGTGCTGCCAAAGAAACCTTCCTGGCTACCGTGGAGCGCTATAACGAGCTGTACGACAAGCAGAACGACGAGGACTTCGGCAAGCCTGCTTACCGTCTGAGCGCTATCCGCACCGCTCCCTTCTATGGCTGCTGGCTGGGCGCATCGCTGCTGACCACCGAGCAGGGCATTGCCATCAACGAAAAGGGCCAGGCCCTGGACACCAACAACCAGCCCATGGCAGGCCTGTACATCACCGGTGATATGTCCGGCAGTTTCTTTGCCAACAACTATCCCTGCCTGATGGCCGGTGTTGCCATGGGCCGCACCCCTGACCTTCGCCATGAAGGCCGTCAAGCAGATGGCAGGTCTGGAATAATCGGAATTTTCTTCGGTTTCTTCTCCATTATTATATCGCAAAGCGGCCCCGTCACGTTGCATCCACAACGCGGCGGGGCCGTCTTTTTCTGCGTGTTATTCCGAGATCCGGTAATGGCCCACGATGTCGGTGCGTTTCTCCAGAATGTCCTGTTCGTAAGCCGCCTGCCAGGGACTGTTGTGATGGATCACATAGGGCACACCGTCCCGGTTCCTCCGGTCCGAAACGATCCCGATATGCTTTTCAAAGATCACAAGATCCCCGCCCTGCCATTCCTCGGTCCTGGACACATCCGTGGTCAGTGCAGCCGCATGATGCGCAAAAAACACCTTCAGGTTTCGCACCCGGCGAAAATCAATGTTGGCATCCGGCTGCTGAATGTCATACCATTGCGGATGCTCCCGGATATCGGCGTCCACCAGCGCCTGCAGATCATATCCGGCATTTTTCAGCGCAAAAGCCACCACATCGGCATTTTACGACACCGACCGATTTCTGACTGAATCAGTATATTTTCACAAGCCGTTTCCAGCTTCTGTGTCAACTGTCCTCACCGTCATTTCTTCAGAAGGACGTGCCTTCAAAACTGAATAATCACTGCTAACATTTTTCGTTGACTTTTAGAGTCTCAAGCGAATTGTGGTCAAGCCCTCGATCTATTAGTACACTCTTGCTGAATGGATCACTCCACTTACACATCGTGCCTATCAACCTTGTAGTCTTCAAGGGATCTTACCTGATCTAATCAGTGGGATATCTTATCTTTGGGTCGGCTTCACGCTTAGATGCTTTCAGCGTTTATCCGATCCGTACATAGTTGCCCAGCTATGCTCTTGGCAGAACAACTGGTGCGCCAGAGGTACGTCCGCTCCGGTCCTCTCGTACTAGGAACAGCTCCCATCAAATATCCTGCGCCCACGACAGATAGGGACCGAACTGTCTCACGACGTTCTGAACCCAGCTCGCGTACCGCTTTAATTGGCGAACAGCCAAACCCTTGGGACCGAATACAGCCCCAGGATGCGATGAGCCGACATCGAGGTGCCAAACCTCCCCGTCGATGTGGACTCTTGGGGAGATCAGCCTGTTATCCCCAGGGTAACTTTTTATCCGTTGAGCGATGGCATTTCCACTCACATACCACCGGATCACTAACTCCAACTTTCGTTACTGCTCGACCCGTCAGTCTCGCAGTTAGGCTCGCTTCTGCGTTTGTACTCTTTTGCTTGATTTCCGTTCAAGCTTAGCGAACCTTTGAACGCCTCCGTTACTACTCTTTAGGAGGCGACCGCCCCAGTCAAACTGCCCACCTAACAATGTCCCCCGCCTTGATTCAAAGGCGCAGGTTAGAATTCCAATATCGCAAGGATGGTATCCCAACGGCCACTCCATGACCGCCAAAGCGATCACTTCCCAGTGTCCCATCTATCCTGTGCATGCAACATCGAAACCCAATATTAGGCTACAGTAAAGCTCCATGGGGTCTTTCCGTCTTGTCGCGGGTAACCGGCATCTTCACCGGTACTACAATTTCGCCGGGCGGGCTGTCGAGACAGTGCCCAAATCATTACGCCTTTCATGCGGGTCAGAACTTACCTGACAAGGAATTTCGCTACCTTAGGACCGTTATAGTTACGGCCGCCGTTCACTGGGGCTTCGATTCAATGCTTGCACATCTCCTCTTAACCTTCCAGCACCGGGCAGGCGTCAGCTCGTATACGTCATCTTTCGATTTAGCACAAACCTGTGTTTTTGGTAAACAGTTGCTTGGGCCGATTCTGCGGCTCCATCTCTGGAGCACCCCTTCTCCCGAAGTTACGGGGTCAATTTGCCGAGTTCCTTAACAACCCTTCTCCCGTTGGCCTTAGAATCTTCTTCCTACCTACCTGTGTCGGTTTGCGGTACGGGCACCGCAGAAATACACACAGCTTTTCTCGCCATCTTCCATCCCGGACTTCGGTACTAACTTCCCTCGATCGCTACCGGAACCAACACCCGGCTCCGAGACTTCAAATGTGTCCCTGTGTTTAACTCTTTTGGTGGTGACGGAATCTCTACCGTCTGTGCATCGGCTACGCCGTTAGGCCTCACCTTAGCTCCCGACTAACCTGGAGCGGACGAACCTTCCTCCAGAAACCTGAGGCTTTCGGCCATGCAGATTCTCACTGCATTCGCGCTACTCATTCCGGCATTCTCACTTCTATACACTCCACAACCGCTTGCGCTACTGTTTCACCGCGTATACAACGCTCCCCTACCCAATGTATTACTACATTGCCTAAGCTTCGGTGCCAGGTTTAGCCCCGTTAAATTCTCCGCGCAGAGACGCTCGACCAGTGAGCTATTACGCACTCTTTGAATGAGTGGCTGCTTCTGAGCCAACATCCTGGTTGTCTGCGTATCTCCACATCGTTTTCCACTTAACCTGACTTTGGGACCTTAGCTGTAGATCTGGGCTGTTTCCCTTTTGACAATGACATTTATCTGACACTGTCTGACTCCCAGGCATCAATATTCTGGCATTCTGAGTTTGATAAGCTTCGCTAACCTCTCGGCCGCTAGGCTATTCAGTGCTTTACCTCCAGATATCTAAGCTGAGGCTAGTCCTAAAACTATTTCGGGGAGAACCAGCTATCTCCGGGTTCGATTGGAATTTCTCCGCTACCCACAGTTCATCCGCCGCCTTTTCAACGGAGGTCGGTTCGGTCCTCCATGGAATTTTACTTCCACTTCAACCTGACCATGGGTAGGTCACCCGGTTTCGGGCCCATTGTATGCAACTTAACGCCCTTTTCAAACTCGCTTTCGCTTCGGCTCCAGACCTTAAGTCCTTAACCTTGCTGCATACAATCGCTCGCCGGACCGTTCTACAAAAAGTACCCTATCACGCATTGACGCGCTCTAGGTGCTTGTAGGCACAGGGTTTCAGGTTCTTTTTCACTCCCCTCCCGGGGTGCTTTTCACCTTTCCTTCACAGTACTATACGCTATCGGTCACTGGGTAGTATTTAGGGTTGGAGGGTGGTCCCCCCCGTATTCCGACCAGGTTTCACGTGTCTGGCCGTACTCTGGAAATCGCTCAGCTCTTGTCGTTTTCACCTACGTGGTTCTCACACTCTCTGACCGGCCTTCCCATGCCGTTCGGTTAACAACTTAAGTCTTAAATGCGCTCCGTACCCCGGAAGTATTTCTACTTCCCGGTTTGCCCTCTTCCGCGTTCGCTCGCCACTACTTACGGAATCTCGTTTGATGTCTCTTCCTCGCCCTACTTAGATGTTTCAGTTCAGGCGGTTCCCTCGATATACCTATTTTTAAGTTCAGTATAACGTACCTGAGTATGAACCCAGGTGAGTTTCCTCATTCAGAAATCTCCGGATCAATGCTTATTTGCAGCTCCCCGAAGCTTTTCGCAGCTTATCACGTCTTTCATCGGCTCCCAGTGCCAAGGCATTCGCCCTGCGCCCTTGTTCGCTTGACCTTTCAAACGTTCTTTCAAGAACATTTGGTATCCTCTTGATTCTCTCTTGCCAACGAAGATTATTGTTACCCTTCCTTTTGAAATTGTAATATTTCTTAAAAAAAAGAACTTACTATAATCTTTGTTTCGCAGTTATTATTCAGTTTTCAAGGTACGTCTTGGTGATGTCTTCAAAGCCCGGTCTCCCGAAACTCTGATTCTTCATCACATGGTGGGCCAAAATGGACTCGAACCATCGACCTCACGATTATCAGTCGTGTGCTCTAGCCAGCTGAGCTATTGGCCCATGTGGTGGAGATTAAGGGAATCGAACCCTTGACCCCCTGCTTGCAAAGCAGGTGCTCTCCCAGCTGAGCTAAACCCCCACATTAGGTTTTGAGTAACCCTTTTTCAGGGCCCTCAAAATCGAACAATATCTACTCTACTTTAACTTGTCACCTGTTCCAATGACTGACCATCTTAGATGCTCTGTCATTGCCTGACTCCTTAGAAAGGAGGTGATCCAGCCGCAGGTTCTCCTACGGCTACCTTGTTACGACTTCACCCCAATCACCAGTTTTACCTTCGGCGGCGTCCTCCTTGCGGTTAGACTACCGACTTCGGGTCCCCCCGGCTCTCATGGTGTGACGGGCGGTGTGTACAAGGCCCGGGAACGTATTCACCGTGGCATGCTGATCCACGATTACTAGCAATTCCGACTTCGTGCAGGCGAGTTGCAGCCTGCAGTCCGAACTGGGACGTTGTTTCTGAGTTTTGCTCCACCTCGCGGTCTTGCTTCTCTTTGTTTAACGCCATTGTAGTACGTGTGTAGCCCAAGTCATAAAGGGCATGATGATTTGACGTCATCCCCACCTTCCTCCGTTTTGTCAACGGCAGTCTGGCCAGAGTCCTCTTGCGTAGTAACTGACCATAAGGGTTGCGCTCGTTGCGGGACTTAACCCAACATCTCACGACACGAGCTGACGACAACCATGCACCACCTGTCTCCTTGCGTCCCGAAGAGAAATACTGTTTCCAGCATCGTCAAGGGATGTCAAGACTTGGTAAGGTTCTTCGCGTTGCGTCGAATTAAACCACATGCTCCACCGCTTGTGCGGGCCCCCGTCAATTCCTTTGAGTTTCAACCTTGCGGTCGTACTCCCCAGGTGGATTACTTATTGTGTTAACTGCGGCACTGAGAGGGTCAATCTCCCAACACCTAGTAATCATCGTTTACGGTGTGGACTACCAGGGTATCTAATCCTGTTTGCTACCCACACTTTCGAGCCTCAGCGTCAGTTGGTGCCCAGTAGGCCGCCTTCGCCACTGGTGTTCCTCCCGATATCTACGCATTCCACCGCTACACTAGGAATTCCGCCTGCCTCTGCACTACTCAAGACGAACAGTTTTGAAAGCAGTTCATGGGTTGAGCCCATGGATTTCACTTCCAACTTGCCTTCCCGCCTGCGCTCCCTTTACACCCAGTAATTCCGGACAACGCTTGTGACCTACGTTTTACCGCGGCTGCTGGCACGTAGTTAGCCGTCACTTCCTTGTTGAGTACCGTCATTATCTTCCTCAACAACAGGAGTTTACAATCCGAAGACCTTCTTCCTCCACGCGGCGTCGCTGCATCAGGGTTTCCCCATTGTGCAATATTCCCCACTGCTGCCTCCCGTAGGAGTCTGGGCCGTGTCTCAGTCCCAATGTGGCCGTTCAACCTCTCAGTCCGGCTACCGATCGTCGCCTTGGTGGGCCGTTACCTCACCAACTAGCTAATCGGACGCGAGGCCATCTCAAAGCGGATTGCTCCTTTTCCCTCTGCTCGATGCCGAGCCGTGGGCTTATGCGGTATTAGCAGTCGTTTCCAACTGTTGTCCCCCTCTTTGAGGCAGGTTCCTCACGCGTTACTCACCCGTTCGCCACTCGCTCGAGAAAGCAAGCTCTCTCGCTCGTTAGACTTGCATGTGTTAGGCGCGCCGCCAGCGTTCGTCCTGAGCCAGGATCAAACTCTTTATAAATGATATTTATCACTTAAAAGTGTTAAATCTTGTTTCGCTCAGCACGCAATCGCTTGCGTCCTGTGTGAATTACTTTTGTTTGAATTGTTTACCGTGTTTTTCCAACACGAATATAGGTTCCGTTACAAGTTCTTTCGATATTGTTCAATTTTCAAGGTCCTGTGCGCCTCAGCCTTAGCGGCTGACGACTTGATTATTTTACCACAGAAGCGGTTTTTTGTCAAGCACTTTTTTTGAAAGCTTTTGAAGTTTTACGAACTTGGAGCGCTTCAGGTTTCTCGGTATCAGCCGGAACTTTTCAGCGTCTATTGGTTCTTTTCAAGGGCTTCCTGCTGAGCTTTCAGAAGTCATTCTTTTGTCTCAGCGCTTGGCGCTCAAGTATAATACCACACCCCGGTGCTCTTGTCAACACTTTTTGACATCTTTTTTCCAATTTCTTTGCGCGGGGGTAAATGCTCCTGTTTTTCTCCTATTATAATAACCTCCTTTTCTTGACAAGGCGGCGGGTAGAACGTATTATGGAGTCATTCCAGTATCCTGTATTATGTAGCTATACTTATTATATAAAGGAGAAGCGCCATGTCCTGTGTCAACATCCGCGGCTGCTGCATCGGGGAGGGCCGCCCCAAGACCATCCTGCCCATTGTGGAGCGCACCGAAGCTGCTATTCTGGAAAAGGCTGCGCAGTTTTCAACGTTGTCGGCCGATTGTGTGGAATGGCGGGCAGACTGGTTCGAGGGCTTTCAGTCCCCCGCTGCCATCGCCCGCTGCGTACAGAAACTGCGGGTCGCCCTGCGGGACAAGCTTCTGCTGGTGACCTTCCGTACCAAGGCAGAGGGCGGCGAGCAAGCGCTCTCCCATAAGGAATACCTTGCCTTTCTGCATCTGATCCTCGATACCGACTGCGCCGACCTACTGGACATCGAGTTCTTCACCGCCGGGGCAGATCTGCCCAAGCTGGTGGAGCAGGCACATTCCACCGGAGTCGCAGTGGTGTGTTCCAGCCACGATTTTGCCAAGACCCCGCCCCGGGCAGAGCTTGTTTCCCGCATGGTGCAGATGCAGCAGGCCGGAGCCGACCTGCCCAAGCTGGCTGTAATGCCCCGGTGCCGCAGCGATGTGCTGGAGCTGCTGGCCGCCACCGCTGAGATGACCGACCTGCACCCGGAAACGCCCGTCATCACCATGAGCATGGGTGCGCTGGGCGCGGTGAGCCGCCTGTGCGGCGAGACGTTCGGCTCCGCCATGACCTTTGCCAACCCCGGGCAGGCCAGTGCCCCGGGGCAGGTATCACTGGACATCGTAAATGAAGTGCTGAATGCACTCCATTTGTAACCAACAAATCGGAAGTAAGTGAATGGGATACCACGATACAAGATACCATGGAGGAATATGATAATGTCGAAAGATGAGTATTTGATAACCGATACGCCCCTCAAAGCGTTGACGGTTTTTGCAATGCCAATGATTCTTGGAAGTTTTTTTCAGCAAATATACAATATGGCCGACTCTATTATTGTCGGCCAGTTTGTTAGTTCTTCCGCACTTGCAGCTGTCGGTGCATGTGCAGCATTGACCAATGTGTTCATTTGTGTGGCACTGGGAGCCGGCGTCGGAGCCGGTGTGCTTGTGAGCCGTTATTTCGGAGCCAGGGAGTATGGCAAAATGAAAACAATCGTGTCAACCTCCTTGATTAGCTTTTTGCTTCTAAGTATAGTCCTTGGTGTTTTTGGCTTTTTCTTCGCCGGCTCGATGATGAGTGGACTGCAAACCCCTGCCGACATACTGGATGATGCAGTACTGTATCTGCGGGTCTATTTTGTGGGCTTTCCGTTTCTGTTTATGTATAACATTCTTTCTACCATGTTCACCTCAATCGGCGAATCCAAAATTCCGCTAGGACTGCTGATTTTTTCGTCCATCCTGAATATTCTTATGGACCTTTGGATGGTGGCCGGGCTTGGTCTCGGTGTGTTCGGTGCAGCTATTGCAACGCTGATTGCACAGGGAATTTCCGCAGTGTTTTCGTTTTTGATTTTCTTTGTACGGATGCAGCAATATAAAAGCCCCTTTAACAGGTTTGAACGGCAGGAGCTGTATTCCATGCTTCGCATTGCGGTGCCGTCGGTTTTACAGCAGTCCACAGTGTCCATCGGTATGATGATCGTGCAGGCAGTGGTAAATCCTTTCGGTACACAGGCACTCGCCGGGTATGCAACAACGATGAGGGTGGAAAATGTTTTTCATTGATCTTTGTATCCATCGGCAATGCGGTTTCGCCGTATGTTTCCCAGAATCTTGGTGGCGCTACATACGCAGATCTCCTCCCTGTTCTTAGGAAAAGACGGAACGGCGTTTGCCTATCAGGTGTCCGGTGATTATATGAGGTGGATTGGTTACTTTTTCATCTTCATGGGTATCAAGATGGCAACCGATGGAGTCCTTCGCGGTCTCGGAATTATGCGTCCATTCCTCGTTGCAAACATAGTGAACCTTGCAATTCGTCTGTCCGTTGCCCTAATCTGTGCACCGCGTTTCGGCATTGCCTTTGTCTGGCTTGCGGTACCGGCTGGCTGGCTTGCAAACTTTTTAATCTCCTATGTGGCTCTCAGGAGATCATGGCCGACTGATAAAATGGCATCCATTCGCGTTTGTGGAAAGCAAACCGAACGATCTTCCCTTTTTCGGGTGGACCGTTCCGGTTTTTATGTTATATTGAAAATCGTTTTATGCCAGCTTGGCTTCCAGACGCTCACGGATGGCCTTGATAAAGCCCTCGCTGTCCACGGCGGTGGGAGTGATGCCCTCTGCCAGACCGCACAGGTCTTTCGTCATGATGCCCTCGTTCAGGGTCTGCAGGCTTGCGGCCTCCAGTGCCTCGCCAAAGTGCACCAGCTCCGGCAGGTCATCCAGTTCACCGCGCTTCTTGAAGGCGCCAGACCACGCAAAGATGGTAGCCATGGGGTTGGTGGAGGTCTTTTCGCCCTTCAGATACTTATAGTAATGGCGGGTGACGGTGCCGTGGGCGGCCTCGTACTCGTACTTGCCGTCCGGGCTGACCAGCACACTGGTCATCATGGCCAGGGAGCCGAAGGCCGTGGACACCATATCGCTCATCACGTCACCGTCGTAGTTCTTGCAGGCCCAGACAAAGCCGCCCTCGCTGCGGATGACGCGGGCCACGATATCGTCAATGAGGCTGTAGAAGTAGGTGATGCCGGCAGCCTCAAACTTTGCCTTGTACTCGGCATCGTAGACCTCCTGGAAGATATCCTTGAAGGTGTGGTCGTACTTCTTGGAGATGGTATCCTTTGCGCCGAACCACAGATCCTGCTTCACATCCAGTGCGTAGTTGAAGCAGCTGCGGGCAAAGCTGCGGATGGAATCGTCCTTGTTGTACTGGCCCTGCAGCACACCGGCACCCTCAAAGTCAAAGACGGTGGCGCGCTGCTCGGTGCCGTCGGCACCGGTGAACACCAGCTCGGCCTTGCCTGCACCGGGAATGCGGAACTCGGTGCACTTATACACATCGCCGTAGGCGTGGCGGGCGATGGTGATGGGCTTTTTCCAGTTCTTGACCACCGGATTGATGCTGTCGATCATGATGGGTGCACGGAACACGGTGCCGTCCAGCACCGCGCGGATGGTGCCGTTGGGGCTCTTCCACATTTCGTGCAGCTTGTACTCATCCATGCGCTGGGCGTTGGGAGTGATGGTGGCGCACTTGACCGAAACGCCGTACTTCTTGTTGGCAAGGGCGGCATCCATGGTCACCTTGTCGGCGGTAGCGTCGCGGTTGGGCAGGCCCAGATCATAGTATTCGGTCTTGAGGTCCACAAACGGAAGGATCAGCTCGTCCTTGATCATCTTCCACAAAATGCGGGTCATCTCGTCGCCGTCCATCTCTACCAGCGGGGTCGTCATCTTGATCTTTTCCATAGCAGGGTTCCCTTTCCTCTATCGGTTGTGTATTTTATGCCCCATGCAGGGGCGTTCCGGTTACTTGCGGTAGGCGGCTGCCAGCTTTTCAAAGGCGGGCAGGCTGCGCTTTACCTTTCGGTGTCGATGCAATAGGCAAGGCGCACATAGCCCTTTACCCCAAAGCTGTCGCTGGGCACCAGCAGCAGATCAAATTCCCGGGCTTTCTGGCAGAAGGCGTTGGCGTCCTCTTCCAGTGCCTTGGGGAAGATATAGAAGGTGCCGCCCGGGCGCTCCACTTCAAAGCCCAGCGCGGTGAGTTTTTCGTACAACAGTTCCATGTTGGTCTGGTAGACCGAAAGGTCGCTGGTCACCTTCTGGCAGCGGCTGACCGCCCGCTGGATGATGCTGGGCGGGCAGTTGTGGCCGGTAAAGCGCGAGATCTGGCTCATCATGTCCACAAGGATGTCCTCGCCCTCGCACTCCGGGCGCACCGCCACATAGCCCAGACGCTCGCCGGGCAGGCTCAGGCTCTTGGAGTAGGAGAAGCAGGTCAGGGTGTGGGGGTAGAACGCCGCCGGGTAAGGCACGGTCTTGCCATCAAAAACGATGTCCCGGTAGGGCTCGTCACTGACCAAGAAGATATTGTGTCCGTACTGGGCGCTCTTTTCGGTCAGAATCGCCGCCATGCGGGTCAGGGTGTCGGCAGAGTAGACCACACCGGTGGGGTTGTTGGGGGTGTTGATGAGCACGCAGGTGACCTTTTCGGTCAGCATCTGTGCAAAGGCATCCAGATTGGGCTGGAAGGTGGGTGCCTGCGGCGGCACCACCCGCAGCACTGCGCCGGTGCCGGCCACATAGGGGCCGTACTCCGGGAAGTAAGGCGCAAAGGTCAGCACCTCGTCCCCGGGCTGGGTCACCGCCCGGATGGCGTGGGCGATAGCACCCGCCGCGCCGGTGGTGGGGAAGATGTGTTTTTGCGCGTAGGGCAGACCGAAAGTCTCGGTCAGATGCGCCGCCACAGCGGTGCGGAAGCCCGGGTCGCCCTGACTGGGGCAATAGCCGTGCAGGCTTACCGGCTCTTCCTGTGCCAGCAGGGTCTGCATGGCCTCGGTGAACTGCGGCGGGCAGGGCACGCTGGGGTTGCCCAGTGAATAATCGAACACATTCTCGTTGCCGATCTGGGCAGCGCGCTGTCTGCCATACATGAAGGTTTCGCGGATGACGCTTTTGTTGTTCAGCATGGCGCGGTAGGTCTCGTTCAGCATACTACTTTCCCTCTGCTTTCCTTATATCGCAAAGCCTGTGCGGGGCGGCTCCCCCCTCATTTATGAGCCGCAGCCGTATAGCTTTGTTCCAGCTTGATGATGCAGTTATAGGTGGGATCCTGCTCTTTGATGAACTGCTCCATCTGGGTCAGCAGTTCCACCTTGTCCCCGGCATAGCCCGCGGGGAGCACCAGATCGAAAAGCACATTCGTGTGGGTCTTGCCCGGCACGATGCGCAGATCGTGCAGTGACAGGGCCGGGTTCAGCTGGCGGAGTTTTTCGGTCAGACGGGTGCGCAGCACCCCCACCGCAGCATCCGAGGTCACGATGGGATCGTAGTGGATGGTCACCATCAGATGGTCATTCTTCATAAAGTCCCGCTCGATGTTGTCGATCAGGTCGTGCGCTTCCAGCGGATCCTGTTCGGCGGGCAGCTCCACATGGATGGATGCAAACTGATGGCCGGGGCCGTAGTCGTGCACCATCAGGTCATGTACACCCAGCACGCCGGGATAACCCATCACGGTCTGTTCGATATGCTCCACAAGATCCTCGCTGGGGCTTTCGCCCAACAGCGGGCTGAGGGTGTCCATCACCAGGCCCCAGCCGGAGATCAGGATGAACACCGCCACGCCCACGCCCATCAGACCATCCAGCACATCCCAGCCGGTCACCCGGCAGAGGATGGCGGCCACCAGCACGGCAGCGGTGCTCAGCACGTCGTTGCGGCTGTCGGCGGCGGTGGCGATGAGGGTCTCGGAGGAAATGATGCGTCCGATGGCGCGGTTGAAGCCGCTCATCCACAGCTTGACCAGAATGGACACCACCAGCACCGCCACGGTCAGCCAGCCGAACTGCACCGGCGTGGGGTGCAGCACCTTGGTGACCGACTCCTTCAGCAGGGAAAAGCCGATGCCCAGAATCGTCACACTGACCACCAGCCCCGCCAGATACTCAAAGCGGGCATGGCCGTAGGGATGCTCGGCATCCGGTGCCTTGGCAGCCAGCTTGAAGCCCACCAGACTGACGATATTGGAGGAAGCATCCGAAAGGTTATTCAGCGCATCGGCAGTGATGGCGATAGAGCCGAACAGGGTGCCCACCACAAATTTGCCCAGACAGAGCAGGATATTGCACACCATGCCCACCACACTGGCCAGATTGCCGTAGGCGGCACGGATTCGCGAGGGGGATCCGGCGTATAAACAGACGAATCAAAGGGCCGGGTTGTCCTCGTGGTCCAGCTTCATGTAGTCCACGGTCTTGTCGGCACCGATATCGCAGGTGCGCACGACCACTTTACGGGGGGCCAGGCTCTCCACCACCTGCTTGTAAGCCTCGAACTGATACTCTTCGGTGGGGAAGTCCTTGCAGTTCAGGTAGACGAATTCGGTGCGGAACAGGCCCACGCCGCCGGCGTCGTTCTGCTGCACAGCACCCACGTCGCCCATGCCGCCGATGTTGGCAAACACGTTGATGGTCTTGCCGTCCAGCGTGGTGTTGGGCTTGCCCTTCAGCTCCTGCAGCAGGGCCTGCTTTTTCTGGTCCTCCTGCTGGCGCTTTTTCAGGCTCTTGAGCAGATCGGGGGTGGGGTCCACATACACACAGGCATTGTAGCCGTCCACCACGGCCATCTTGCCGTCCCAGTCATCCTGGATATCCCTGCACTGGATCAGGGCAGGGATGTTCATGCTGCGGGCCAGAATGGCGGTGTGGCTGTTGGAGCTGCCCTCGCGGGTGATGAAGCCCAGCAGCAGGCTCTTGTCCATGCGCACCGTCTCGGACGGGGCCAGATCCTCGGCCACCAGAATGCTGGGCTCGGTGCCCTGCAGGCTGGCATTGTCCACCCCTGCAGGATGTCCAGGATCGCCTGTGCAATGTCGATGACGTCCACACTGCGGGCCTGCAGATACGGGTCATCCATGGCTGCGAACACGGCAGCCTGATTGTCGCCGGCGGTCTTGACAGCGTACTCGGCGCACTTGTGCTGGCCGTTGATGATCTCCTTGATGGCGTCCACAAAGTCGTCATCTTCCAGCATCATGGCGTGGATGTTGAACACTTCGGCAATGTCCTCGCCTGCTTCGGCCAGTGCCTTTTCGTACAGAGCAGTCTGCTGCTCAATGGCTTTCTGCTGGGCAGCCTCAAAGCGGGCCACCTCTGCAGCGGTGTCGGCGATCTCTGCGGTGGAGATCACGGTGTCCTTTTTCTTATAGATCTTCAGCTTGCCGATGGCAATGCCGTTCAGAATGCTTCTACCGGTGCCTACCTGCATCGCTCATTCTCCTTCTTACTCATCCATTTCAAAAAAGCCCCCGCAGATCACTCCGCGAGGGCTGTGGCATCACGGCGGGATCAGACGTTCTCGGTCAGGAACTTCTGAATTGCTGCAGCGGCTGCCTCTTCATCGTCGCCTTCTACCTTGATGGTGATGGTCTCGCCCTGCTTGACGCCCATGCCCATCAGAGCCATCAGCTTGCGCATGTCGCAGCTCTTGCCGTCCTTCTCGAGGGTGGCGGTGCTGGCAAAGCCCTTCACGGTCTTGACGAGCAGGCCGGCCGGACGAGCATGGATGCCGCAGGCATCCTTAACGGTATACTGGAATTCCTTCATAATCATTTTCTCCTTACTTGATTTTCCTGTGCCCGGCGCTGCAAACTCCAGCACATGGGGCGTAAAATACAGGAAAATTTTATACATCTATTATAAACCCTGCACCGTCTTTTTGGCACCGTTCTATATTGCTGATTTCTGCGGCAAAATTTTGGTAGTTTTGAACATACAAAAGCTCCAAAAATGCTCATTTTTCACATTTTTTCATTTTTGTTTGCAAAATCTATGCATTCTGCGACCCAATTTTCCATGCAAAACCGGTTGTTCGTTCCGGGACCGTACCGGTTTTGCCGGGAGTTCCGGCCCGCATCATTCCACGGGGTAGCCTTCGGCGTCCAGCGGCAGGGACGCATAATCCACCGCCTGGGCCTGCTCTCCGGCCTCCCGGAAGTCTGCTGCGCCGCGTCGCCGGTCAGTTCTTCGTCATGGCGCTCGCCCCAGTCGCCGCTGTAGTCCTCCCCGGAGGTCTGCTGCGCGTCCAGTTCCTCGTCGTGCCGTTCGCCCCAATCGCCGCTGTAGTCCTCGCCGGAGGTCTGCTGGGCTTCGGCCATGGCCGTCTGCAGGTCCTTCAGACCCACCACCACGCCGGAGGGCCGCTCCAGCAGGTAGGCTCCCACAGCCTTTTTGCGCCACACCAGCAACACCCCGTATCGGCTGGTCTCGCCGCTGCTGGCCGCCGGGATCAGGGCCGTCCATTTTTCCACCGTTTTGCCCTTGCAGCGGGTCAGATCCATGCCGCTCTGCTGCACCACCCCATTGAAGGCGGAAAAGCTGTCGTCCCATTTGCGGGGATCTTGACTTTGTCGGCGGTGATGGACGCACCGTCCACCTCCAGCCCGTAGCCGGTGAACCAGGTCTGGATGTCCTGTGCGCTCTCGATCTTGTTCACCGACGCCGCAGCCGTCACCGTGCGGGTGCTGATGTAGCGCCCCAGCAGCGCGCTGCACACCACCAGGGCGCAGCACATGGCGCCAAGACCCAGTTTTTTCAGGCTCGTTTTGCTCAGTGTAACTACAAACATATCCCCCTGCCTCCCCAGCACCATTTTTTTGCGTTGCACACTCTGGAACCAGTGTATGCACCGCCCGGGGCCGGTATGCGGCACAAAAAGGAGCCGCCGCACGCTTTTTCCGTGCAGCAGCTCCCCTATGGGGTCAGTGTGCTTTTGTAAAATCCGCCGGGCAGACGCAGCCCTTTTGCCGCAATACCTGCTGCAGCACCGGGCCACCCCGTATTCCGTGTTGGGCAGGGCCAGATACGGCACCCGGCTGCGCAGCTCCGGGCTGCCGTTTTCCATCAGGAATCCGTAGCCCACGGCCTCCAGCATCTCGATGTCGTTGTAGGTATCGCCAAAGGCCATCATGGCACCGGATGGGATGTCCAGCAGCCTGCTCAGACGCTCCACAGCCTTCCCCTTGGTCACGCCGGGGTTGGTCACGTCGATCCAGCATTTGCCGGACACCGCCACGGCCAGTTCCTGCCCAAAGCGGGGGCCGTAGACCTTCTCGTACACCTCCTGCGCATTGTCCTGCGGCAGATAGATGGTAAACTTGTCCACTGCGGCGTCGATGGTGTACAGATCCGACACATAGGCAATGCGGTTGTCCGCTTGCGGTACCATGTGGTGGAAGCGTACACGCCGGGCTTGTAGCCCAGCTCCTTCACCCGCTCGCAGAAGGCGATGGCGCATTTGGTGCGGTCCTCAACACCCAGACCGTCGGCGCGGCCGGTGCCGCGCGGGGCGGTGGAGGCCTCGGTGTCATAGAAGATGGGGTAGTCCAGCATCCGGCCATTCAGCGCCCAGTTGCAGCCATCGGCCTCCTCCTGCGCCTCGGCCTCGTTCACGGCCTGTGTAAAGAAATACACGCCCACCTTCAACCCCGCATTGCGGGCGTTGGTGAAGTGCTCCTCGAACATGGGGTCCTTGACCAGGTTTCCCGCAGCGCCGTAGCCCCGGTAGCCGATGCGGATGATGACGAAGCTCACGCCGGACTTTTTGATCTTGTTCCAGTCCAGCCCGGACTGATACTTGGACACGTCGATGCCAAAGGTCACGTTGTCCTGTTTAACGCCGTTGGCATCGAAATAATACAGCTTGCCGTCAATGGAGCGCAGACCGGTGACCTTTTTGTTGGTGTCCTGCGCATAGTAGTAGGTCTTGCCGTTCTCGGTGCGCCAGCCGGAGTAGGCCGGAGCCGGTTCCTCTTCCTTATCCTTGCTGCCGAACAGCCAGTTGAACAGCCACCGGAAAAAGCCGTTTTCGTCAGTCAGGTCGATGCACTGCGCCTCGGCATCCTCCAGCGCGCCGGAATCCAGCGCCTGCTGGATCTGTTCCGGGGTCAGCAGTACGCTGCCCTCCGGGGTGTGCTGGCTGGTGGTGTCGTTCTGGGCGGTGCCGTCCGCTGCGGGAGCCTGCGGGTCCTGTGCGGCCAGCTCCGGGGTCTCTTCCAGCAGCATGGCAGGGGAGTTCTCCTCTTCCAGCGCGGCGTCCCCGGCGGGCTGTGCCGGCGTTTCCGGCGTTTCCGGTGCTGCGGCAGCTTCTTCCGGTTCAGCCGGCGTGGTTTCGGCAGTTTCCGGCTTTTTTGCTTGTTCCGGGACAGACTCGGCCTGCTGCGGCTGCGCGGTGCTTTCCGCTGTCTGCTCCGGGGCAGTCGCCGTGCTCTCCGCTGCCGGGGCAGGGTCAGCCGCTGCCGGGCTGCTTGGCTGCGGTACCTCGGCGGTAACATGGGGCACGACTGCGCCCACGGTCAAAGTTTCCGGCTGTGCAGACAGCAGGGTCGCTGCCCCTGCGCCGCCCACAGCCAGAACCAGCGCCATGGTCAGCGCTGCAACGGCTGCTGCCGCTTTGCGGCGGGCTGTGCCGGATCGGTCAAATCGTTTTTTCATCTGTCGTCTCTGCCTCCGAATCTCCCGGTGGTGCAGCGTAGCGCTGCCCGGGTCTTTGCCCCCTTGCCCGGGGCGGGCCTGCTTTTATTCCACGCCGCCCATGGATTCAGGATAAAAAGGACGGCGGATGATAACTTTACGCTTCCTCTAGTATACACCCGCACGCGGGGAGCCGTCAACGGCACAGCGGGCTTCTACACAAATTCTCCACCGGGGCAGTGTGTCGGAAAAAGTTCCAAATGGAATACGTTCCGGCAGGGCAGAACATTGCACAAAGCCGAAATTTCACAATTTTTCCAGCAACCTCTTGCTGTCTTGACAGGTGTATGGTATGATACAAAACATACGTTCGTAATCTTAACGATCTGTTTTGGATAGAAAGGCAAGTTTTATGTCGAAGCTGAAAGAATTTTTGGTGCGGAAGGATATCGTCATCTCTCCGCAGCGTTACCTCATTGACGCGCTGGGCGCAATGGCACAGGGCCTGTTCGCCAGCCTGCTCATCGGTACCATCATCAAGACGGTGGGTCAGCAGACCGGTCTTGCACTGCTGGTGGATCTGGGCGGCTACGCCACGGCCATGAGCGGCCCCGCCATGGCCTGTGCCATCGGCTGGGCACTGCATTGCCCGCCGCTGGTGCTGTTCAGCCTGATCACGGTGGGCTACTCGGCCAATGCGCTGGGCGGTGCAGGCGGCCCGCTGGCTGTGCTCATCATTGCCATCGCGGCGGCAGAGCTGGGCAAGGCGGTGCAAGGAGACCAAGGTGGATATCCTTGTCACCCCGCTGGTGACCATCTTTGCCGGCGTCGGCCTCTCGATGCTCATCGCCGCCCCTATCGGTGCAGCCGCAAGTCAGGTGGGCACTCTTATTATGTGGGCTACCGAGCAGGCTCCGCTGGTCATGGGCATTCTGGTGTCGGTCATCGTGGGTGTGGCACTGACCCTGCCCATCTCCTCCGCTGCTATCTGCGCCGCACTGGGTCTGACCGGCCT
>VOFB01002792.1_pt1 | contig 21526 bp, 33 predicted proteins | sample 5384141 | NCBI WGS metagenome assembly VOFB01 (sample SAMN12384721, study PRJNA508395) | human gut metagenome | isolation source: healthy gut A | host: Homo sapiens | reverse complement strand
GACCAAATATTATATTTATTATGACAGATCAGCAAAGATATGACACGATGGGATGCGTCAATTCTAAAATAATTACACCGAATTTAGATAAACTTGCGACAGACAGTGTGTTTTTGAACATGGTTACTGTTCAAATCCATCCTGTGTGCCATCTCGTGCACTATCATGACTGGCAAATATCCAAGTCAGTGTGAAGTTCCAGCTACATCAGTTGTCTTCCGAAACAGAAAAAAACATTTATGAAACGTATGAAGGAAAATGGATATTATACAGCTGTTGTTGGAAAGCAAAGACTTCGCAGGGTCAAAGATTGATAAAGGTTATGATTTTGAAATGATTGTTGATGCGCATATGCCTTTTCACCATCAGAACAGCTTGGAGTATACGAGGATTATCTTAAAAGAACAGGGATTAAATCCTAAGGAAATGTATCAGAAAACTTTGATTAGTGGTGGTGTATGGAAAGCAGATATAAAACATCATGTCGATAATTTTATAGGAGAAAAAAAGGAAAAGAATGGTTGGAAAACCGTTTGTCGGTTGAAGAGAATCAAGATAAGCCATTTTCTTTACTTTATCATTTCCAGGACCGCACCATCCATATGATTTGGAAGGAACTAAGTATGCTGATATGTATAATCTGGAAGATATGGAAGAATCTGAAAGCACATATGAAGATCTTGAACAGAAGGGGCCTCAGTTCAAAAACATGGGCATGTATTCTGATATTTATTTAAAAGATTATACAAAAGAACAGTTTCTCCGCACAAAACGTTCCTATTATGCCAATATTACATTGATTGATGAAAAAGTTGGAGAAGTAATTGATATTTTGAAAAAAGCACAATGCTTATGACGATACGGTTATTATTTACAGCTCTGATCATGGTGATTTCATGGGTGATTATGGATTAGTTGAAAAACTACAATGTTTAGAAGATAGTTTGATGCGAGTTCCATTATTTGTAAAGCCTCCGATTGCTGGATTTTCTGGTATTCGCGTGAAAGAGCCGGTTGTAAATATTGATATTGCTTCTACATGTATGGAACTTTCTGAAACACCTCTTGAGGCTCCAATGTCTGATTATTCTTTTGTGCCTTATTGGGATAAGTCAAAAGAACTTCGTATCCGTCCATATATCTATATGGAAGCAGGTGCTATAAGAGGGGTTCTCTGTAATGGTATAAAGACGATACATTATGTGAATCAGGACTATGGTGAATTATATGATTTGAATAAAGATCCACTTGAAAGAAAGAATCTTTGGAATGATAAAGATTATGAGGATGCAAAACTTCATGGATATCGTTGTATGTTTGACAGCATGTATAAGGCCACACCGGGATTTGATACACCATGGAATATAGGTACACCAGAAATATAATGGCAGAGAAGGACAGAGATATGGATAATATTATATAAATAGTTATTCCGTATGTCCGCTTTGTACGCCTGCTCGAGGAAGTATTATGACAGGACTATATCCTCATCAAAGCGCGTATAATTGATAATTGTGATGTGGGTGCCAGCACACAGGAATATTTAAGCAAAATCATCAATTACATGGCTTGATCGAAGGCAGGAAAGTGGAAGAAAAACTGGGTATTTTGGAAAATGGCATCTAGGTCTTGATTGGCAGTCGAAAGAGACGGGCGTAGAGTTTGATATCTGCAGAATAGAAAGTGATCGCCTCAAGCATGAAACGAGAATTCCAGAAGCAACTGTTACAGAACGAGGTCAGCTGAAGAATATGCAAGATCCAAGAAGTGCAAAAAAGTCAGATGATGATTATGTTCCGTTTTATAAGAAACTGGATTCGATCGAAAAACGTTTTGAATATAAGGTTACAAAAAAACAATGGAATTTCTGGAAAAAAATAGAGACAAGCCTTGGTGCGTTACAGCATCGCTTGTTGGACCCCATTTTTCCAAATTCAAACCCTGAGCCATTTTATATCATGTATGATCGTGGATATACCCATGCCAAAGAGTATGTATGATACTTTTCAGAATAAACCATGGTATCAGAGCAGAAAATGGTGGCCAAGCATTGATACAGAATATTTTGATGAGCATGAATGGGAAAAAACTATTCGCGCTTATTATGGCTCAATCAGTTTAATGGACTATTTCATAGGACAGATTCTTGAGAAAGCAAAGGAATGTTCTGGCGGAAGAAAAACAATTGTTATTTTTACATCTGATCATGGGGAAATGCTTGGAAATCATGGAAAATTTGATAAGCATGCATACTGTTATGAGGATGTAATCCGCACACCTCTTTTAGTATGTCCTGGACTTAAAGGGTGAGCAGGAAAAAAATGTATGTGCAAATAATTGTAATACATTAGATATTGCGCAGACATTTTTTTGAGTTAGCTGGATGTAAATGTAAAATGGAAGAAGTCTTTTAAAATATCAGAGGATAAAAAAGAAAAAAAAAAGAAGATATTTATTGTAACTACTATAAATATAATGGTCACAGCTTTGAGATTCGTGCAATCAAGGAAGGAAACATAAAATATAGTTTTATTCCACAGGATATTGATGAGCTATATGATCTTTCGACGGATCCTAATGAAATGATCAATCTGTCAGATGATTATCTATGTGATATTTTAGATTTTCTTCCAGAAGCAGGTACGATTGGAAAACCGGAGTATCCAGCACTCAAGAAAAACTATGACAATAATTAGAAGAATACTTGATGAAAAGCAGTAAATAGTGATAATGCATAAAATAGATAATAAAAAAATAGAAATATTGCTGATTGCTAATATATAACATATGTGATAACATAAGAGTGTTAAAAGGTATAAGACAAGGAGAACCGAAGTTATGATAATAAAAAGATATACAAATACATGTAATTAGTGCTCCGTTGGATAAACCTTTCCGCTTTTCACAAGGATGGGTTGAACGAAGAAGTTCTGTTATTGTAGAGGTCATTGGTGAAGATGGAACAAGTGGATTTGGTGAATGTATGTGCCATGGACAATAGTCACCTTTTCTTGCAAAGAAGTTTTATTGAACATTGTTATAAGCAGGAAGTGATTGGAAAAGAAAGCTTGGATGTAGAAGTAATATGGGAAAAACTGTATAACAAAAGTCGTCCATTTGGTCAACAGGGAATTGCACTGAATTCGTTATGAAGAAGGATACATTTATGTTCCTGATAAACCTGGTATTGGAGTAGAGATTAATAGAGATATATTAGAAAAATATAAGGTGGAATAAAGGTGATTGCAGATGAAACAGAAAATAATTGAACTGATTAAGAAGGAAAAAAATAATTGCAATTGTAAGAGGTGTGGATGAAGAACATATTATCCCTACTGCTCAGGCACTGTATGAGGGGGGATTCATATGATGGAGATTACTTTTGATCAAAGTAATCCAAATCATCTTGTTGAGACCTCTAAATTGATTAAAGTGGTTTCAGAACAGATGCAGGGAAAGATTTGTGTAGGAGCAGGAACTGTTATGAATATTGCTCAGTGCGATGCGGCTTTTCAAGCTGGAGCAAAATATTTTATTACACCAAATGTGAATGTAGACGTAATTAGAAAGGCAAATGAATTAGAGGTAGTATCTATTCCTGGCGCATTATCTCCAACGGAAGCTGCATATGCATATGAGGAGGGAGCTGATTTTGTAAAACTCTTTCCAGCAGGTGACTTAGGAAGTAATTATATTAAATCATTATGTGCTCCATTAAATCATATTCCATTTCTTGCAGTAGGGGTGTGAGCCCGGATAATATCAAAGAATTTGCAAATGCCGGTGTTTGTGGATTTGGAGTTGGTGGTAAGTTGATTGATAAGAAAGCTATTTATAATGGTGAGTATGAGAAAATCACAAAGATTGCACAGGAATACACAAATAGAAAATAGGAGATGCAAGCAAAAATGGATAAATATAGAAAGTTTGAATTTGCAAGTCTGAGAAATAGTAAACTGACAGACGGATTTTGGGGGCAAACGAACAGATAATTATATGGAAATTATTCAGTGTATGTTAGAAGCACTTTTGTGCCCTACTAATTCAGCAAGATTAATTAATTTTGAAATTGCAAAGAGGAGAAAGAAAAGAATCCTTTTATGGAGCAAATTGGTCAGATGGTGATTGTTATAAGTTCTTAGAAGGCTGTCTTTATGTTTATCAGAGAACGAAAGATGAAAAGGTAAAAGAAATCGTAGATAAATATATTCCATTAATTATTAATTCAGCAGAACCGGATGGTTATATCAATACACAGATTACTTTAACCTCAAAGAAAAAGATGGGGAAATTATAATTTTCATGAATTGTATAATATTGGGCATTTTTATACATTTGCAGCAGACATATTGATATTACTGGAGAACAGACTTTAGTTCCGCTTGCAAAAAAATTGACATATTATCTATACGGGGTTTTTAAAGATTATCCACCAGAACTTGGACATTTTGGATTCAATCCGAGTCAGATTATGGGACTTTGCGAATTTTATAGTGTAACTGGGTATGAAAAAGCATTCCCATTAGCAGAAATTTTTGTGAATATGCGTGGAAGTCAGCCAAACGGAACGGATCAGAATCAAACAAGAACTCCACTTCGAAAAGAGACACAGGCGGTTGGACATGCAGTTACATCCAATTATTTATATGCAGGAGCAAAGAGATGTTTATTCTATAACAGGCGAAAAGGAATTGTTCGATGCTATATCCAGAATATGGGAAGATCTTACTTCAAAGAAAATGTATATTACTGGAGGGTATGTCCAGAGTTTTATGGCTATTCAGTCAATGGAGATCCAATATCAGAAGCACATGGTGCAAAGATATGAACTTCCAAATAAAATTGCATACAATGAATCATGTGCTAATATCGCAAAGCAGCCGATGTTCTGTATGCGAATGTTGACTTTGACAGGAGATGCAAAGTATGGAGATGTGGCAGAGCAGATTATGTATAATGCTGGGATTTCAGGAACGAATCTAGAATTGAAAAGATATTTTTATTCAAATCCTCTTACCTATAGAGTTAATAGTCAGATTCCATTCGTTTCTCAGAAGGAGATATGCACTTCAATTCTGCGTATGCACATAAGGCAACTAGAAGATGGAAAACATTTGACTGTTGGTGCTGTCCTCCTCAGTTATTCCGTACAATAGCAGGTATGGGAAGATGGGTATATGGAAAGAATGCAGATACACTTTATGTGAATTTGTTTACAAGTTGTGATTATAAGGATGATGAGATTGAGATTTGTATGAGAACAGAATATCCTTGGGATGCTTCTGTACAAATTAATGTCGTACATGCAGAAAATAAGAAACTGAAAATTAGAATTCCGTCATGGTGTGAAAATCCAAAAGTTAATGGGGAAAAGGTTGAACATGGGTATTATGAAATCAATGTGAAAAAGCGGCGATGAGATACAGGTTGAATTTCCTATGAAGGCCGTTTTCATGCAGGCAAATCCAAATGTTGAAGCGGATCGTGGAATGATTTGTGTCAAGAGAGGTCCTGTGGTGTATTGTGCGGAAGGGATTGACTGCGATACCGAGTTAGATAATATCTGTCTTGAGGTTAGAGGCACTATTCAGGAACATTATGAAAAGGATTTCTTAAATGGAGTTGTTGTTTTGGATGTTCCAGCTAAGAAAGTTGTTCAGAAAAATGATTTGTATTACAAGGTTGCATTAGATGGTGAGGATACAATCTTGAAAATGATACCATATTATGCGTGGGCAAATAGAGATGAGGCGGATATGAGCGTTTGGTTTCCAAAAGCTTGAGAAAGGTTAGAGGTTATTATGGCAAATGTAAAAACAAAAGAAACAAAAATGAATGTAATGAGAAAAAAAAGTTTGTGGAGTGAACTAAAAAGGGATAGAATGCTGTATCTTATGCTATTGCCAGGTGTATTGTTCTTTGTTTTCTTTAAGTTTAGACCATTTGAATGGTTTGGAATTGCATTTTTGAATATAATCCATTTATTAAAAATCCTTTTGCAGGAGAATTTGTTGGAATGAAATATTTCAGCATGCTATTTAAAAGTAGCAATTTCTGGATGTTGTTTAAAAACACATTGCTTTTATCTGTTTACAGCATAGTGTTTTTCTTCCCACTTCCAATTGTATTTGCTCTTTTATTAAATGAAGTAGACAACATGATTTACAAAAAAAGCAGTTCAAACGATTACATATATTCCACATTTCTTCTCATGGGTTGTAATTGCTGGTATTTCCTTTACATTACTAGCAAAAGACGGCGGAAGTGTTAACAATTTGCTTGAGTTTTTAGGAGGAACAAGAGTGGCTTTTTTAACTAGTGCATCTTGGTTTCGGCCTATCGTTATCATTCAGCAGGTTTGAAGGATGTTGGATGGGGAACAATCGTTTATCTTGCAGCGATGACATCAATTGATCCGTCTTTATATGAGGCAAAGATCGATGGATGGTGCTGGAAGATTTTCGAAAATCTTTTATATTACACTTCCATCAATTGCACCAACGATTGCTACACTTTTAATTCTTCGTATGGGAAGCTTTTATGGATACAAGCTTTGACCAATTATTCCTGATGGTAAATGACGTAAACCGTTCCGTTGGTGAGGTTTTTGATACTTTTATTTATACTCAGGGTATTTCAAATGGAAAGTTTTCTTATACAACAGCGGTTGGTATATTTAAGTCACTTGTTTCTATGATCATGGTTGTTTCTTGTAACTGGGTAGCAAAGAAACTTGGTAATGAAGGAATTATGTAAGGAGGATGCTATGACTAAAAATAAAAATATTAAAACAGTAAAGAATGAAAATAATAGTGGCCATGGTGTTAAGAAGAAAACCATTGGAGATATAGTTATTTATATAATTTTGGGATTAACTACACTTATATCGTTTCTTCCATTTTGGCATATTTTAGCATGTACATTTGCTTCAGCAAGCGATGTGCGTGAGAGTGCATTTCTTCTTTTTCCAAAACATTTTACATTAAGCACGATTAAATATGTATTTGCATCTAAAAGTATAACACAGGCTCTTTTTGAATTCTGTTTTATCCGTAGTTGGTACGCTTTCTTCATTAATCATGACAGCATTAATGGCATATCCTTTGTCTAAAGCCACATTTGAGATTTCGTAATCAGATTATGTTTCTTATCGTTTTAACGATGGTTTTCCATCCTGGAATGATTCCAAATTTCTTAAATGTTAAGGATATGGGACTTTATAATAGCATCTGGTCTTTGATTATACCAGGTCTGATTGGTCCGTAGAATCTGATATTGATAAAAATTATTATCAGTCACTTCCAGAATCGCTTCTTGAATCTGCGAGGATTGATGGAGCAGGTGATTGGAGAATTCTTATAAAAATGATTGTTCCGCTTTCTAAACCGATTTATGCAACGGTAGGCCTGTTCTATGCAGTTGGTTACTGGAATAGCTATTTAAATGCCATTTTGTTTATCGATGACAGCAACAAGTGGCCAATCCAGTACTTCTTAGAAATATCGTATTAATGGCTCAGACGGATTTAGGCTCAGAAGCTGGTTCTGTATTTGAAATGGCGATTGACCTTCAGTCTCTTCGTTCTGCAACAATTTTTATTTCTATTTTACCGATTCTCTGTGTATATCCATTTGTTCAGAAGCATTTTGTACATGGTATTATGCTAGGTTCTGTAAAAGGCTAGTTCTTATTTCATAACCTCCTACAACGTCGCTATGACCAGTATCATGGCTTTTTTCTGTGACAGAAATTACAAGAACAGTTATTCGGCGACAATATGCACAAAAACATGTTAAAAAATATATAAAAAAATAACAATTGCTAACATATAACATATATGATAACATAACAGTACAAAGTGAATGTATGGAGTAAGGAACATACAAATAGGTGCATAGCACGAGGGGAAAAGGAGAACAGAGTATGAAAAAAAGACTAAGCAAAGTGGTTTCATTATGTTTGGCAGCAGACACTTACAGCAGGTTTGGCTGGCTGCTCAAGCAGTTCCTCTTCTGGAACAGGCAATCAGACGGTAACTAACGGGACTGAGACTGGGGCAACAGCAGTAGAAGGTGATTCAAATGCTTGCACCACAGGATATTAGCATGCAGACTTGTTTTCTGGGGGGCTGAAGCTCCAACGGAAAAAGGCAGAACTCATAAAGGAACTTGAGAGTAAGCTGAATGTAAATCTTACATTTAATTATGTACTAGCAGCTAATGCGAAGAGAGAAGACAACAACAACTATTTCTGGTGGAGATAATATGCCTGATGTTTTATGCATCATTAATGATATCATGAGAAGCCAGATTGTACAGGATGCTGGAGAAGCTGGTATGTTTTTGGGATTTGACCGATTATTTAGATGATTATCCAAATCTGAAAGAAAACATCGAGCCTTTTAAAAATTCCATGACATATGGTGGACAAATAATTGGAATTCCGCGTAGAACTTTGGGTCGTGTAGGTGGGATGCTTTTAAGAGAAGACTGGCTTGAAAATCTTAATTTGGAAGAACCAAAAACATTAGATGATTTTACAATGTTTTTCATGCATTTACATATGATGATCCAGATGGAAACGGTGTAGATGACACAACTGGACTGGCATTATTTGGTGGAGCTTATGTGAGACCACTTATGATTGCAGAGGTATTCACTATGATTGGTATGTTGACGAGGAGACCGGAGAGGTACGTAATTTTTGCACAGATGAGAACTTCCAGACATACTTAGATTTCATGAAGAAACTTTATGATGAAGGACTTGTATCACAGGATTTCGCAGCAATGAACGCTGTACAGGGTCGTGAAGTGTTTAATACACAGAAGGCTGGGGCTTACACCGCAAATTATGGTAATATTTCCGGTGGTGATGCTTATCAAGCTTTATATGATACTAATCCAGATGCAAAAATTACATGTATAACAGACGTGATTCAGCCAGGATGGTACACACGCATGTGAAACAAGTGTTGGTTTCTACGGTATGTATGTAATTCCAAAGAGTTCTGTTGAGACAGAAGAAGAATTGAGAGGTATCTTATCATTCTTTGATGGTTTATGCAGTGATGAGTGTGTAGATATTGAAATGAAGGGTGTTGAGGGTGTTCATTATAAATATAATGACAAGAATGAGTTTGAGTGGATTGATAAGTCAAAATTTGATGCAGAGTCAAAGGGAATCTCTAGCTTTAATGTGGCACCTTTAATTGAATTAACAATGAGTCTTAACGGATTCTATAATGCAAGTACCTATTATGATTTCCAAACAAAGGAAGGTGTAGTAGATTATATGCCAGTTAATTCTTGGTTTTGCAGCAAATAGCGATGATGCTTGCAGTTGATACAGTAGTAAAAGCAAGCTCAAGCTACGAATTATGTGATGGGTGAAGCAAGTGCAGAGGATGTTTCGGCAGCAGTAAAAGAATGGTTAAACGGCGGTGGACAGTCTCATGCAGATGATTGGACAGAACAGTATTCAAAGCTTGCAAAATAAATGAATGAGCGGTTAGAAAAAGCATTCATAAATTAAATGAAATAAAAAATTAGAAAAGGATGTCAAGTATATTGGCATCCTTTTCTTAAATAAAGAAGGAGAATCATATGAATAAAAAAATGAATTTTCTTTTGATCCTTTCAGATGACCAAGGCGCTTGGGCTCTGCATTCGGCAGGAAATGCAGATGTAATAACACCAAATCTAGACGAATTGGCAAGAGAAGGTAATCGCTTTGAAAACTTTTTCTGTGTATCTCCAGTATGTTCTCCGGCACGAGCATCGATTCTGACTGGGAAAATTCCTTCTTGTCATGGTGTACATGATTGGCTTCGTTCTGGAAGTTTGAATAAAGAGGACTTGGGTGAAATAAAGGATAGTCCTTGTTTTCATGATGAGAAAAAGGCAATTCCTTATTTGGAAGGACAAATAACATATACGGATATTTTAGCACAGAATGGGTATCAGTGTGCTCTTGCAGGAAAATGGCATTTAGGAGACAGTGTTCATCCACAGCATGGATTTTCAAAGTGGTTTACAATCGGACGAGGCGGTTGTCCTTATTATCATCCAGATATTGTTGATGAAGGACATGTTTATTTTGATGATCGATATATTACCGATATTATTACAGATAAGGCAATGAATTATCTGGATGAACTTTCAAGTGAAAAAAAACCATTTTATCTTGCTGTAAACTTTACAGCACCTCATTCTCCTTGGGAAGAAAGTGATCATCCAAAGGAATATCTAGATATGTATCGAAATTGCGAGTTCAATGCAACTCCAAATCTTCCAATCAATCCGAATCAGATTCCATCTGCACCTTATGGTACGGGAGAAAGAAGAAAGGAATTATTGAGAGGATATTATGCGGCAATTACAGCAATGGATGCTCAAATCGGAAGGTTGATAGCACATTTAAAAAAGAAATAGATGAATGGGATAATACAGTGGTAATATTCAGCGGTGATAATGGAATGAATATGGGACATCATGGTATCTGGGGCAAGGGAAATGGAACATTTCCGCTGAATCTTTATGATACTGCAGTGAAAGTTCCGATGATTATTCGTATACCAGCTAAGGAAGATCATGGAAGAATAATTCATACCATGCATAGTCATTATGATCTGTTCCAGACAATTCTTGAAATAGCTGGTATTAATTATGAGAAGGACGAGAAGTTGCCTGGAAACAGTCTAATTCCAGCACTTTTTGAAAAGGATGAAGAAGATGGGGATCTCGTCATTTGTGATGAATATGGTGCAAACCGAATGATTCGTACAAAAGAGTGGAAATATATTCACAGATATCCATATGGTCCTCATGAATTGTATTATTTGATAGAAGATCCAGATGAAAATAATAACTTGATTGATGATCCCTCCTGCTTGGCTATATTGAAGTCACTAAGAAAACGCTTGAATCTTTGGTTTTTCAAATATGCGGATGATAAAATGGATGCAAGTCGAGAAGCTGTAACAGGATATGGACAGATGCAGAAATCTGGAATTTATTCTGATGGAGGGGATGTGTATTTTAGACAAAGCGCATACATGAAAAAGGAGCAGAAATGAAAATAGAAAAATATTATGAAAATCCGAGTGCACTACATATCAATACAGAAGATGACAGAGCATATTTTATTCCATATGCTAAAGAAAAAATGACAGAATGATACTTTTAAGTGGAAACGATTGGAAATTTCAATGGTATTCTGATTATCTGAAAATTCCAGAATCTGCAAAAGATGGAATCCTTGATCAATATGATGTGATAGATGTACCTAGTTGTGTAAATATGTTGGGGTATGAAAATCATCAATATGCAAATGTTCGAATGCCAATTCCATTCGATCCCCCTTTTCGTTCCAAGAGAAAATCCATGCGGAATTTATGTAAAAGAATTTAAAATTGATACGCTTTCAGAAAAAATATACTTGGATTTTGAGGGAGTTGATTCTTGCTATTATGTATGGGTAAATGGAAAATTCTGTGGATACAGCCGGGTATCGCATTGTACAAGTGAATTTGATGTAACAGACTTAATAAAAACAGGAACGAATGTATTATCTGTTTTAGTAATGAAATGGTGTGATGGTACATATTTTGAGGATCAGGATAAACTACGAATGAGTGGGATATTTAGAGATGTTTATCTTTTAATGCGCCCAGCAAGTCATGTGAAAGATTTTACGGTAAAACAGAATACAGAACCAGGTAAAATTTCTCAAATCAATTTATCTGTAACTCTATCCGAAATGAATAGCAATGAAAATGGTAAAGTTTACTGCACTTTTTATTGTCCGGATGGAAAGATTTTTGAAAAAGATTGAAATGAATGCTGAAAGTTCTATTTTGACTAGTGAAATTGATGTAAGTAATCTATTTTGTGGAATGCGGAAGCTCCATATCTGTATACAATGAAACTGGAATACAATGGAGAAGTAATAGAACAGAAAATTGGTTTAAAGAAGGAAGAAATACGAAATGGTGTTTTTACTTAAATGGACAGAATGTGAAATTTAAAGGAGTGAATCGTCATGACAGTAATGCCTATACAGGGGTATACGATTAGTAAAGAACAGCTGATTGTAGATTTGAAACTGATGAAAGAACACAATATAAATGCGATTCGCACTAGTCATTATCCGAATTCGCCTTGGGCATATGAGTTATATTCAGAATATGGCTTTTATGTAATTGGAGAAGCTGATATAGAAACACATAATACAGAACTTCTTTATGCGGGGGGAAGATCAAATTACAATTATTCGGATGAAAAAATAGAAAGTAGTTCGTTTGGTCTTCTGTGCAGTAATCCAAAATATGAAGATGAGATTATGGATCGTATCAAGAAGTGCGTGATACGTGAAAAAAATCAAGCTTGTTTGTTATGTGGTCTCTAGGAAACGAATCAGGATATGGAATCAATATGGAAAAGGCAGCATCATGGATTAAGTCGCAGAATCAGATTATCTGATTCATTACGAAAGTAGTATCTATGAAATGCCTGGGCATGTTAATGACTTGAGTAATATGATTTTTACAGCAGAATGTATATGCCGGTAAAGGAATCAGAAGAATATTGTCAGAAAAAGTAAATCGTCCGTTGGTTCTTTGCGAATTTTCTCATGCAATGGGAAACAGCAATGGCGATTTGGAAAGATTATTTCAAATTGATTTATCAGTATGATAATTTTTCGGGGGCATTTGTTTGGGAATGGTGTGACCATGCGTTTATGCAGGAAAAGATGAATCTGGAAAAGAAAAATTTTTATATGGCGGTGATTTTGGAGAGTTTCGAATGAGAGAAATTTCTGCCTTGATGGAATGATTTATCCTGATCGTCGTCCTCATACAGGCTTATTGGAATTTAAAAGTGTAGCGAGACCAGTTCGAGCAAGTTTTGAAAGATGGAAAAATCAATTTTTATAATACATTAGATTTTATAAATGCTGATGAAAAGTATAGAATTATCTGGTCATATCTAGAAGATGGTAAAGTAAAAGAACAGGAGAATTTGAAAATATTGTTCTTCCACCTCATAAAAAGTTTCTGTTGATTTTTGTAGGAAAGTATCTGCAGGCCGCAGACCTAGCTGAGGTTCGAATTTCCTATAAGCAGAAAGAAAAAACACAATTGATAGAAGCTGATTATGAAGTTGGCTTTGAACAGATGATTATTAAGGACAGAGACGAGTTGTATGAAAAAATGAGCTGTCTATGATAAAACTTCCAAAAGACCAAAATGCTGTGATTAAGGAAACTGATGAAAAAAATCTATGTAGAATCTTCTGCTTATCAGTATGTTTTTAATAAATGGAAGGGAGTGCTGGAGAAAATATCGGTTCATGGAAATGAGTATTTGGTTCATCCTATGACGTATAATATTTGGAGAGCTCCTACAGACAACGACCGAAAGATACTTGGTGAATGGAGAAAGGCTGGATATGATAGAAGTATAATCCGTGTTTATGATTGTAGTATAGTACAGGACGAGAATGCAATATGTGTGAAGTTTTCTCTTGGTGTGGGGGCATTATTCCTGCAGAATAGTATGAGAATAAAGACAGAATATAAGATTTATGCGGATGGAAGTTTGAAAATACATTTGGATGCCGATAAAGATCCGGTATTTCCATATCTACCACGTTTTGGAATTCGTTTTTATCTGCCTTATTCCATGGAACAAGTTCAGTATATGGCTTATGGACCTTATGAAAGCTATCAAGATAAGCGTCATTTGTCTTATTTTGGAACATTTAAGGATACAGTCAGAAATATGCATGAAGATTATTTAAAACCTCAGGAAAATGGAAGTCATTATAAATGCAGAGAACTGATTGTAGGGGATGAAAATCAAAACAAAATTTTTGTTTATGCTAAAGATTTTTCATTTAATGTATCACATTATACGGAAGAAATGCTAGAAAAGGCGGAACACAATTTTGAATTAAAAGAGAGTGATTCTGTAGTTCTTTGCATTGATACTAAAATGTCGGGGAATTGGTTCAGGAAGCTGTGGTCCGCATCTGATTTCAGATTATCAGCTTAGGGAAAATAAAATTATCGGGGACTTTATTATAAAGTTTAAACTTTAGGAATTTACAATCTATAGGAGGGGAACATGAAAAAATATTTAGTTTTGTTATTGCTGCATTCTTTGTTTACATCAATATTTGCCAATGCTGTTTCAGTAAATGCAGAAGAAGATACTAGTGCTTGCGCAGCTGCAGACAGAGTTAGTTGAAATTCTTCACTCACAAGGTATTGAAAGTAGTGCTTCGGCACAATCTTCCCAACAATTCAAACAGCTAGTTTTTATTAATAATACGCAGGAAACTATTATTTTTTCACAGGATTTTACTGTACCCCAAGGGGTTAAATTACAAATTCCGCCAACAGTAACCTCTGTAACCGTTAACAGTACAATTACAGTTAATGGCGTTATGCAAGACGGAAAAACGATCACTGATCGAAATGCACTTGGCGGAACAGTCGGATCTGAGGGACAGGTAAAATACTAATCAATAAAGGTGGTATATTTTTCTATAATGGAGCACCAATTATAAGTGGTCGTGTACAATTAACCAGCGATGATGCATCAATTTCCATTAGCGCTGATTCAACACTTAATATTGAAACTGGTACAGTTACACTTGGAGGTAATATTGCTGCTAACGAATTTAAAAATGTTGTTGTAAAAAATGATGCAATACTTAATAAAGGTAGTTACACAATCCCAAATAAGGATGATTCATCTGATGTAACACCACCTGTTGATGATACACCAACAGCTGCTGAAAATGCAGATGCTGTTGTTGCTTTCTTAAGAGATAGTACAAACTGTGATATAGGAACAGATGATTCGACTGATAACATTAAAGAAGTGGCACTCAGGGGTGCTTATGAAGTTGTATTTATTGGTACAAAGAAATTCGAATTAAAAAGGATTTAGTTATTCCTTCAAATGTAAAAAATACAAATAGGTGCTCAATGTACGGATTATGCTATCAATGGAAAATTTACTATCAATGGTAACATTCAGGACAGTCGTCCTGCTGCGAACAGAACGCAAGGTATTGTTGGAAAAGGATCTGGTTCAGTAATATTTACTGATTCTGCCAAATATTATCAGCAGGGTATTGCTTTTATTGATACTACAACGGGTATTATGAAACTTAATTCTGATTCATCAGTTACGTTTAAGCCATCAAATGTTCTTGAAATTACATCAGAACAGTTTCACTGATAAAATCACTTAAAAGGATACACATACAGTTTCTACTGTAAATGTTCTTGATGGTGCGACGTTTATTGATGGCGGTTTTACTTGAAAACTCAATAATACTAGAAAAACCAAATACATCAAAACAGGATTTGAAAAAATGAAATCATGTTTGCTGAAAAAAATATTAACTCTGCTCTTGAAAGCATAGACGGAACAGAAATAGATAGTAATAAATTTTGGTCAACATCTGTTGCTAAAGACACATATAATAAAGCAATAGATGTTGCAAAAGCAGTTTTAAACAACGAAAGTTCATCTACTCAGCAATCTCTTTGATGCAATTTCAGAATTAAAAATTGCTTTCACTTAGATTCAATTCTTCGAAACAGACAGGGAAAAATTATGTTGCTGAAATTTCTACATACGAAGAATTGGTTAATGCTTTAAATGCACTCGAAGCAGGTTGTGCAAAATATAATGGAGCTGAAGATTATAATCAATTTCATTATGAAGTTGTAGAAATCACAAAACCTGTTACAATTGACACTGTTATTACGGGTTCCATCAATGGTAAAACTTCAACTTAGCGCTGATGTTACCATTAATGGAAGACTCAATATTAAAGGAACTTTACAGGATAAATATAAAATATATATGGTCTTACAGGTAAAAGATGGTGTCGGAGATGTTGCATTTACACCGGCTCATATATGTATATTGCAGGTTTGGGTGAGGTTATTGGCGATACTGGAGGTGTCAAAATTGATGAGAGCTCAATGATGACTATTAGTATACAAAACAAACTTTCTGTCATAAATGGAACGGTTGAAATTCCTAAATCTGTAAACACGGGAAGAAGGCTCTCTTACAAATGGAATTTATGGATTTAACAGTTCAAAACTTTTAGTTACTGGTTCTATTCCAACAACAATTACAGTTAATATGTTTGATGATTCTCAATATATTGATAACAGTATTCAGAATTCAGAAATTAAATTAGGACTTGTAGGAAGCTCTGTAAATACGAATGACAATGCTTCTCTTAATGCTGAAATTAGGGATGATTTAATCTATCTTACAGTTCTTTCGAAAGAAAAAAAAGAAAGTAGAAGTTCAGATTTCGGATGCTACGGATGTTGCTAAAATTATTGTAAACATTGAGCATGGTGCAATCGTAAGTAAAGAAATTTATAAGGTGGGTGGAAAAACCCAAGCTGAGCTTTCTGACGAAATAGAAAAGAAAATAAATACACTTAATGAGCTTATTACTAAAGCAAAAGATAAAAATCTTGATGCAAAAAGAGAAGAAGGCGTTATCTGGTTTGCTAATGAATTTGTTAAATATGCAAATTGGGATGAAAATAACGTTACAATAAATAGTAATCTATTTGCAACAATCCCGGATTATGCTCCTTATGGAAAAAGTTCAGAAGAATTAGCTAAAGAATTAGCGGGATTTGAAAGAACGGAAATTATAAAAATGCTTGAAGATTCAATTGAAGAAATCACAAATGTTATTTCGGGTGAAATAGTAAGAAGACCTGTTGTTGATATTGACTGGGAAAATGCTACGGTTAAAGATGGTAACATTTATTCTAACGGACATCCAGTTTTTCTTTATGATTACTTCTCAAAGCCACAGGATCAAGATGCAGGCAATGAAACTCTTTATAATGATTATTTAGGTAATATGAATAACCCTAAGAGTCTTAGTATTAAATCCTCGGTTACATCTGATGGTTTACCTGAAAGCTCAACTGTAAATAAACCATATATATTTAATCGGAATGTAGGTTATCAGATGTTGTGGCATAACAACCTTGGCACATTACCAACGAATATTGATGGCAATGGTATTACAACATTTACGCAGTATGATATAACAGACCCTGATGTAAGAGAGTCGTGGGAAAAAAAGTTTTATCAGCATATGTTCCGGCACAGGCTGATAAAAATTACACAAATCTTGGCTACTGTCTGGCAAATGAACCTCATTGGTTCTTACAGCAAGGTCATTGGGCTACAGCTAAAAAGTTTGATGGTTCACAAGGGCTGGGAACAGATTCATTAGCACTTTTACAGAGTATGCTGAGAATAAGTATTCAACAATAGATGCTGCAAACGAAGCCTGGGGTACATCGTTTACTTCATTTGAAGATGCAACTTCTAAGGTTATTCCGATTTCAACATCATATAGAAACTCTGTTCTTTGGTATGACGTATGTAACTGGAACATGCAAAGAGCTTCGAATTGGCTTACATTCCTTAATGACCAAGTTATAAGCAATGACGCATCTGCGCTTACCCACCTTAAAGTTATGCCTGATCTTTGGGTTGAATCAAATAGAACGCATGGCATTGATCTTGAAGCTATGACTGATATGACAGGTATGATTGGTAATGATGCCAAAATTAGAGGAAAAAATTTTAAAGCAGGATCTGATGAAAGCTGGAGTGATAGCTATGCTTATTATTGAAGGAAATGATGTCATATGACTTTATGTCATCTGTTTCTCCAAATAAGTCAAATATAAACACAGAATCACATTTCCTTTCAACAACGCAGTTTAGAGATCTTTATATGACACCTGAATATGTGAATTCAACATATTGGTTAGCTACACTTCTTGGTATGGATGCTAACCTTACATGGTTCTGGGGAAGAGAACCTGATGGTTCAGTGGAATCACGTTTAATTGGTGATAGTGGAATGAATGCCCTTGGAGAGGCATATGCAGCCTCAGTTGCTCAACAGCCAAGAGTTGCAAATCAAGTTTATCAAACAATGACAGATATTAACACATTTGCTTCTGAAGTTACAGAAATTCAGGAACAGAAAAACCAATCAGAATTTTCTATTCAGAAACTTCAGCAATAATCAATGAAGATTATATGGAAAATCAATACGATATGTATCAGAATTTGTTCTTCAATGGTTTTCCAATTGGGTTTGCTACACAAAACATTATTGATAAACAAGATAACAAACTATGGGATGTAATTGTCGTTTACAATACGCCTAACGTAACGGATACTGAATTCAATGCTCTTCAGACATACTTGAATAAAGGTGGTACGGTTATTCTTGACAGCATAAGCCTTAAATATGATGAAAATCATAAAAATCGATCAGCTGTATTGAAAGAAGGAAAAGGTAAACTTATTTCTGTTGATAAGACAGTTGATGAAATTGCTTCTCAGGCAATTGGGTGTGTAGATATGAGTAATTTCTCTCCTATCAAACTTTCTGAAAGCAATGGTCTTGAACAGAAAGGATGTATGTGGAGAGTTATACCAAGTGATAATGAAAATACACAATGTCTATTTTGAATATTGGAAAAAATACTGCGACAATAAATATTTCGGCTTACGATAAGAATATTTCTTCAGTAACGGATATGTTTACTCAGCAGGCAAGAACAACTAATTTCACAATAGAATCTGAAGGTGTTATGATGCTTGAAATTACATTAACCGATAAACCAACGGATTCAGTAAAACCAACTGATTCAGTAAAACCAACGGATTTAGTAAAACCAACAGAATCAACAAAACCAACAAACCCAGTAGAACTAACAAATCAAATAACAAGCAAAAATGTTACCGCAACAATTGAAAATACTGCTTCAGTTTCTAGCAAAGAATCAAATGATATTTCTAGTCCTTCAACTGGAGACAATGATTTAGATAATAAGATGATTTTTATTTTTGCATTATCTATTGTAGGGGGGAGCATTAATAATTACGAAAAGAAAGAAGCAAGGAACTAATAGTGAAGTTTTTAACTTAATATGAGAAATAGGTATAAGCCGTTCGTTTTCAAGAAATTGAGGGACGGCTTTTTTTACTTTTAGAAAGAATTTGAAGGAGATAATATATATATCAATAGTTACAAAAAGTAATAAAGAAAATGGTGAATATTTACAAATAAAATTCTCCTATTGACAGGTATGAGTATTGTGGTAATATAAACGCGCGTTTACAAAGGAGCTGTTATTATTGAATAGTGAAGAAATTGCAAGAATAGCAAAAGTATCCAGAAGCACTGTTTCGAGGGTAATTAATAATTACAAGAATGTTCCACCAGAGACAAGAGAACTTCCTTAAACTGATGGAAGACTGTATGAGTGGAATGATTGATATTGTAATGACAAAATCCATTTCGCGTTTTTCCAGAAATCTTGTGGATACGCTTCAGTATGTAAGAATGCTTAAAGAACGAGGTGTGACGATTATTTTTGAAAAGAGAATATCAATACTTCTACCATGGAGAGTGAGATGCAGGCTGGCACAGAATGAGGTGGAATCGTTATCTCAGAATGAAAATGGGTGTTAAGATGAAGATGCGTCGGGGAGAGATGATGGGATGTAATGGATGTCTTGGATATGATTATCATCCGGAGAATAAGAGCATTACTGTGAACGAAGCAGAGGCAGAAACGGTACGCTATATTTTTGACAGATATATAGAAGGTTATGGAGCCTATACTATTGCGAAGGAGTTGACAGCGCTTGGAAAAGTCAATAAAAGGGTCAAATCAAGTGGACGGACAGTGGGGTTCGAGGAATCATCAAGAATGAAAAGTATAAAGGGGATCTGCTCAAGGGAAAGACTTATACTGTAGATCCTATTTCCAAGCGGAGACTGGATAATCGTGGTGAGGAAGACCGATTCTACATCAAAGATCATCATGAAGCAATTGTGTCGAAAGAAATATGGGACAGGGCGCAGGAAATCTGTCAGGGCCGGTATAAGAAGAATGCGAATGTAGTTGATGGTACAAGAACCAAATTTACAAGAAAAATTTGCTTTAAGCAGTATGTGTCAGTGTGGATTTTGTGGTACGAATCTCACCAGACGTTCTCATAATCAGGATACGCATCATATGAAAACCAGTCTGGAAATGCAGAACAGCAACGAACAAAGGGATTGAGAAATTGTCCTCATAGTAAAAGCAATTGATGAAGTAATTATTGAAAATGCATTTGTGGAAATGTTTCGATTGTTGGCAGAGAACTTTGACGATGTACTGGAATCCGTTTTGATGTCGGTGGAAGAAGCACTGTCTACAGACGGAAGTGCTGATAAATTAAAGCGGATTGAAAAAGAAATATACAACCTTGAGACACGTCGAAAGAAATTGACCGACATGATACTGGATGATAAAATAACGAAGGAAGCCTACGATGAGAAATATGAAGATTTGTGCAGGAAACTTGCAAAGGCGGAATCTGAAAAACAGATGTTTTCTGACAGTGTCATAACGCAGAATGCAATCATAAAACGTATGCAGGAAATTCGTTCACAGTTAACAAACGCAGATGTCATGGAGCAGTTTGACAGAATTGTGTTTGAAAGTATCGTGGAGAAGATTATTGTAGGTGAGACTTATGAAGATGGAACGGTTGACCCTTATAAGCTGACATTTGTGCTTAAGGGAATGGATAACTGGTGTAACGAATTATTACTACTGATATAGGAAGGAAGTGAGATACCTGTTATGAAAAAATTAGATACTGTCCCAAATGGGGAAATGATTATTTATGAAAACAGCGATGGAAAGACAATTATTGATGTTCGATTTGATGAGGATACACTTTGGCTGACTCAGATGCAGATGGCAGACTTATTTGGAGTACAAAAAAGCAAAGAATATCGAAACACTTAAAAATATTTTTGAAAGTGAAGAATTGATAGAAAATGCAGTTGTTTCCGTTTTGGAAACAACTGCGGCAGATGGAAAGAATTATCCAACCAAATATTATAATTTGGATGCTGTAATTGCTGTCGGATATAGAGTTAATTCCAAAAGAGCAACGGCTTTTAGAATTTGGGCAACAAATATTCTAAAGGACTATATTAAAAAAGGTTTTGCAATGGATGATGATCGCTTGAAAGAACTTGGCGGTGGTGGATATTTCAAAGAATTACTTGAAAGAATCCGTGACATACGAGCTTCTGAAAAGGTATTTTATCGTCGTCTTGGAAATTTATGCAACGAGCATAGATTATGATCCGAAAGCAGAAGTATCAGTTCTCTTCTTTAAACGAGTACAGAATAAGATTCATTATGCAGTATCGGGAGAAACCGCCGCGGAAGTGATATATCATCGTGCAGATGCAGAGAAAGATTTCATGGGATTAATGTCATTTTCAGGAGAACAGCCGACTCTCCGTGAAGCAAAGATAGCAAAAAACTATTTAGATGAGAAAGAGCTGCGAGCAATGGGACAACTTGTATCTGGATATTTAGATTTTGCAGAAAGACAGGCAGAAAGAGAAATACCAATGACG
>VOFB01002286.1_pt1 | contig 21528 bp, 43 predicted proteins | sample 5384141 | NCBI WGS metagenome assembly VOFB01 (sample SAMN12384721, study PRJNA508395) | human gut metagenome | isolation source: healthy gut A | host: Homo sapiens | reverse complement strand
CGTATTGCTAGAATGTGGCGTTGGTGTTTTCTTTTCGTCGGCATGAAAACGCAGGAGGTAAAATATACCGACAACCGGAATTGAATATCGTCATGCAGGAAGACGTTGCCCAAATGGATGAAGTGGTGGTGACCGGTATTTTCAAAAGCCCGGGAGAGTTATACCGGGGCGGTAAGCACGATTGGAAAGGAGGAGATTTTGGCCTATCGGGGGCAGAATATGTTGCAGACCTTGCGAAATATCGATCCGGCGTTCAATGTCGTGCAGAATAATGAATTTGGCAGCGATCCCAACCGGTTGCCGGATATTGGTGCGAGGCAGTTCGTCGTTGACAACCAATTTGAAAGAATTGAACGAGGGGACGAAAAACGATTTGAATGTACCTTTTGATTACTATGGATGATTTCCGAAATATCGTTAACCAAATTGATGGATTATAACGAGGAGGAAATCGAGTCGATTAATATATTGAAAGATGCGGCGGCTACGGCTATTTATGGTTCTCGCGGGCAAACGGTGTGGTGGTGATTGTTTCTAAAAAGCCGCAGGCGGGAAAATTGAGGGTGTTTGCGCAAGCCGGATGACATTGGAAATCCTGATCTGACGTCGTATGATTTAATGAATGCACGGGATAAGTTGAGTTTGGAATGGGCCGCAGGTCTGTATCATCATGAAACCAATCCCGAGAGGGATATCGTTTTGAAAGAGGCTTATTACAAGCGGTTGAAAGCGGTGGAGGAGGGCGTGGAAACGGATTGGTTGAGTCAACCGTTACACGTTGGAGTCGGCAGAACTATAACCTGCGGTTTGAAGGGGGAAGCGAGGAATTTCGTTGGTCTGCTTCCCTGGGATATAAAGATATCCAGGGGGCCATGATCGGTTCGGGTCGGAAGACGTTTAGTGGGGGCGTGACTTTATCTTATAGTTATAAAAATTTGACATTCAGGAATCAGACGAGTATAGGAAGTAATAAAAAAGCGAGGAAAGTCCTTACGGCTCTTTCAGCGATTATGCCCGCCAGCAACCCTATAATGCCCCTTGGACGGATGACGGAAAATTGAACCGTTATTTTGACGGTTGGGATGCCTGGGAAACGCAGGTCCAAAATCCTTGTACGATGCCACGTTGGGTAATATAGATAAAAGCGGATACGTGGAGATTATCAACAATTTCTCCGTCGAGTGGAAAATGACACCGAGCTGACGTTAAGGGGAAATTCGGGATATCGCACACGAATAATACTTTCGGACATGTACAAATCTCCTGAAAGCTCTGAATTTAAGGATTACACCGGAGATCAGGTATTGCGTAAAGGACGGTATGCCTACACCACGGGGAAAGCGAACACGTATGAAGGAAACGTGACATTGAGCTATGCGAAAGTGTTCGGGGAGGTACACTCCCTCTATGCCGGTTTGGACGCTTCCATCGCTCAAAATGACAGCAATTCCTACGGGTTTTACGATGGAGGGATTCACGAACGATAGGCCGTTTATAGGGAATGCATTGAATTACGCGGAAAATGATATGCCTTCCGCATCGGAGTATACGACCCGTCGACTCGGGCTGGTCGGGAATGTCAATTACGTGTATGATAATCGCTACTATGTTGATTTATCGTTGCGTACGGATGGTAGTTCGCAATTCGGCTCCAACAAGCGTTTCGGAACCTTCTGGAGTGCCGGTCTGGGGTGGAACGCATAACGAGCATTTCTGGGAGAGAATCCATACCTGAACACCTTTTACGTTTGCGCCTGTCTTATGGTGAAACCGGTTCCCAAAAATTCTCTGCCTATCAGGCTTTGCCTATGTTCAAGTATTATGACGATGATCGCTACGCCTACTGGGGTGGTGCTTATTTGATGGGATTGGGAAATGAAGACTTGAAATGGCAGGTGACGGCGCAATACAACCTCGGATGGAATTTTCCGTGTTGAACAATCGGGTGAAAGGAAGTCTGGATGTGTACTGAAGTTGACCAATAACTTACTGTCTGCCATGGATATTCCGTTGGCAACCGGTTTTTCTTCTTATATGGAAAATATCGGGAAAGTGAAAAATACCGGTTTCGAGATGTCCGTGAGCGGTTATATTATTCGGGATACGGAACGGAAGATGAGTTTGATGGTGTCCGGCAAGTTGGCTTATAATAAAAATGAGATCACCAAACTGTCGGATGATTTAAAACGCCAAACTGAAGAAATGTTGATGGACGACGTGGATGTGAACACGCTTTATTACGAAGGGCGTTCGCAAAATTCGATTTATGCGGTACGCTCTTTGGGGATAGACCCGAGTAGCGGCAAGGAAATCTTTTGGATAAAGACGGGAGCCCACCTTCGAGTGGAAACCTTCGGCAAAAAGTGTATATGGGCGTGAGCGACCCTTTGTATCAAGGTAATGCGGGGTAATGTTTTCTTACAAGGGGATGACGTTGAATCTTTCTTTCGGTTTTCATTGGGGAGGAAAGCAGTATAATTCCACCTTGTTGGATAAAGTGGAAGTGACTCCCTCCACGATCAAAACGGGCAATGTGGACAATCGGGTGTGGTCGGACCGCTGGATGCAGGAGGGGATGAGGTCTATTTCAAGGGCATCAGTAATGAAAAGACGCGAATGACTTCCCGTTTCGTGATGCCGGATAATGTATTTTCGCTCCAGTCGGCTAGCGTGCAGTATGATTTGAATACCCTTATTTGCAAAAAAAATGGGGAATCCAGAATATGCGTTTTTCGTTGAATATGTCCGATCTTTTATACCTCTCTTCCGTGAAGCGGAGCGCGGTACTTCCTATCCGTTTGCCCGTAACGTCGGGTTGAATATTTCTTTATTGTTTTGATTAAATGAAGCGTATATGAAAAAAATATATTGTTTGCAGTTTATGTTTTGGATCTTGTGTTCCTCTTGCAACGATTGGCTGGATGTGAAGCCCCAGGGACAAACGGAAGAAGAGGATATGTATACGACGTATGAAGGGTTTAAGGATGCCTTGACGGGATGTTACGTGAAGTTGAAGGACCGGGATTTGTATGGGGAGGGGTTGACGATGTCGCATATTGAGTCATTGGCACAGTTGGGATCTGTCCGGTTCAACCCGGGACGCGGATTTGGCTTTGGCTCGGTACGAGTATGAAAACACGTATGCCAAAAGTGTGATTTCCGGTATATATGGCGGTCTGTACAACGTGATCGTGCAGGCTAATTCCGTGCTCAGGCATTTGGAACATGGGGGGATTGTATCGAGGATTCCGTGGCTTTTCGGGTCTTGCAGGGAGAGGCGTTTGCCATTCGGGCTTTCTGTCATTTGGACGTGTTGCGGCTTTTCGGGCAGATGCCTCAAAATCCGGTACGCAAGGTGACGTTGCCATACTCGGAAGACGTGTCGTTCAAGAATTTACCAAGGTATTACGATTATGCGGCTTTTTGCGGGAAATTGGAAAGTGATCTGCTGGCAGCTGAAAATGCCCTGCGTGTGGATCCGGTGATCAGTACTTCGCTGACATATAGCGGGCAGGAGGATGATTTTCTGGATTTCCGGGGATTGCGGTTGAATTATTATGCGGTGAAAGCCTTGCAGGCCCGTTTTATCTTTACACAGGGCAGACGAAGAAAGCTTACGAGGCGGCGAAAGCGGTGTACACGGTCATGCCGGTGAGTTTGAGTTCCATGGCGGATTTCAATTTGCAATATTATGCCGCACCTTCCGAATGTCTGTTCGCACTGAGCAATCATAAATTGATTGACTATTCGATAGGCGTGACCGGGGTAGGTAGTGACCGGTTGACCAGCACGTATTTGTTTATTTCCGCAGAAATGCGCGACAAACTTTATGAGGGCAGGATATTACCACGCATGCCGGTTATGCTAACTCTTGGAACACGAGTATTCCTGATGCGAATGGTAATTATAATTATGCTTGCGTGAAAAAAGTATTATTATGATGCCGGGCAGGAGTATGGTGCCAATGTCCTGTTGATGAAATTGCAGATTGTACCGGTGTTGCGGATGAGTGAAGTGTACTTGATTTTGTTGGAAACGACAACAGACCTGGAGGAAGCAAATCGCTTATATGCGGATTACATGGCGGCTCGCAATGTGAATGTGTCGACGTATTTTACGGACCTTACCAGCGTGAAAAACTTTTGTACTGGAGGAGATTCGCCGGGAATTTTATGCTGAGGGACATCTGTTTTATGCCTACAAGCGTCAAGGAATTCGTAAGATGCTTTGGGGGCTGCGGAAGTCGGGGAAGCGGAATATATTTTACCTTTCCGGATTCGGAATATGATCCGGGTACGGGAAAGTAATGATTAAAATGAAAATCGTATGAAAAATAAATTTCTGATATTATGGATGTTGTCGTCCGTGTTGTTGGCGGCTTGCGATGAGGAGTTGACTCCTTATAACGTGGATACTTGTTGGTTGGGTTTTGATATGGAAAATTCAGCAGATACCCTGGTGTACCGTACATTTATTTATTCCGGACCTCAGGCGGAAACGGATACCGTGTGGATCCCGTTGAAAACGATAGGCAAGGTGGTAGACTATGACCGTCCGGTAAAATTGGTCCAATTGCCGGTGGAGGATTCTTGTGCTGTTGCCGGCAAACATTTCGTGGCTTTTTGATGATGCGGCTTTGCATTCCTGTTACATTATCCCTGCAGGAAGACGAGAACCGAACTTCCCGTGGTATTGAAACGGGATGTTTCGTTGAAAACGGATAAGGTGTTGATAGAGATTGCTATCGGGGAGAACGAGTATTTCGTTCCGGGTTTCGTATTGCCCAAGTGTATATATGTTTGGGTGACGGATCAATTGATCGTCCTTCGTTTTGGGCGACAGCGGAAGATGCAACGCTGAACACGAAAATCGGTATATATGATCCGGTGTTACATCAATTCCTGATTGACGCGACGGGAGAAAAGTGGATGACGAGTATATCGCGAGTCTGGGACTCACGAAAGGATATTTGAACACGGATTGGGGACCGACAATGACATATTGGGATGATTTGGGTCCGATTATGATGTAAATTACACGAATTATTTGGTGAGTCGGCTGCAGGAAGCTTTGAAACAAGAAAATGCTGCACGGGCGAACCGGGAGAGGAACCGTTGAAAAGGTCGGACGGGACGGAATTGAAGATTGGTAAATGAAATTAAAATGTAGGTATATGGAAAATGCGAAACGATATATATTAGGGGTTATCATGCTTTTGGCATTGATACAAGGCTGTTATGAAGACGAGGGGAATTATGATTATTCACCACTTCCTTCTATACAGATAAATGGGATGAATACGATCTATCATCCCAGGCGATTATTGGATTCGTTGATCATTCCTATCACGGTGGAAACAGAATATGCATCTTCCGATTTGAAATACACGTGGTTTATTTTAACAGCGGAAAGGTGGATTACATATCAGCCGTGGAGGTAGATACGATTGGCCGGGAAAAAGATTTGAGCTATTTGGTTTCGGAAGAACTTGGAAATTACATATTGACGGTGAAAGTGGAAAATACGGCTAACCAATATGCAGTGTATGCTTCCGCGTCGGTTCGGGTGGAATCGGAATTTTCCAGAGGATTTTATATTTTGAAAGAGACACCGGATGGAAACTCGGATTTGGATTTCAGTTCCGATTCGCTTGAAATGGCGAGAGATATTTTCGTTTCGATGAAGGGCGAGGCATTGAAAGGTAAACCGTTGTTGTTGGCGCAGTTGATGAATACTCCTTATGTAGATCCGAACAGTCAAGAGCGGACGAAGGGACATGTGTTGGGAATCACGACGGAGGAAAGCGTGTGTCTGTTGCGTACTTCCGATCTGGTCACGGTACATGACGAAGAATCTATGTTTTACGGGGTAGAAGAAGAACATCCCCGACGTTTGGCACGAGGTTTTTTCCGGACCATGTATTTCTCTGAAAACAGTGTTTACAGCGTAAGAGCGAATACTAACGGGAGCGGGATCATGGGAGTGCCGGATACTATCCGGGGAGCCTCGAAATGGGCTGTTTACGACCGGCAGAAAATGGGGTTCATGTACTGGGATGAGTTGAACGGTCGTTTTTTGTTTGTGAATTCCAACGGGGTGGTTTCTGTGTACGAGAATAATGCTTCATCGTATCAGCCAAACGGTATCAAGGATAAAATGTTGTATATGGGGATGTTGTACAATACGGCGAATACCTCTTTTCAAAAACGTGGCGTATGCTGTGTTTGAATCATCGGGAGGAGAGCGGAAATTGTATAAATTGAAGCATGGCGGGACAACGAATCCGGTGCAGGAGGTACAAGTGTTTGCAGGTAACACGAACTTTGCCCGGGCAACGACTTACGCGGTGTGTGCGTCGAACACTCCGATGATTTACTACGTGACGGATGGAGTCTTGTATGCTTATTCTTTGACGAATAATATCGAGGTTCCTGTGTCTGTTCCGGGATTGCAGGCGGGAGAGACGGTTTATTATGTGGCGAATAAATACTGGCGTCCTTATGGGGGGTGATTACACGAAAGATTATTTGGTGATCAGGGACAACGGGAGGAAATAATGATTATACGCTCCGTTTGTTTAACATGGTCGGGGGAGTGCCCCAGGGGAAATAGCCTTCCGAGTACCAGTTTAGCGGGAATGGAAAAGTGGTGGATTGCAATATATCGCATCCACATTTACCGAAAAATATGATTGTGCGTGGAGCTACCGGCGGTAATTACGGATTGTGTTATTAGTTTTGGCTGCCCTTGGGGTAGTCGGGGAAATAAAACGCCTTATAGTCGAAAATGATTATAAGGCGTTTTTGGGGTTTGTCCGGCTCCATTACAGCTATGTCGTCAGCCTTTACGATATCGATACGTTTTTGGCAATACGGTACGGATAGTCCAACATGATTTCTACACAAGTATCTATAGAGTAGTCCAAATGGGATGTAGATATAATATCAGATAATAAAATTTTTGCAACATCTTTATCTTTTAAAGATATGCCACTCGTCTTGAATAATATCAACTATTGTTTTGTTGCTGTTATCTGTTAAGGAAAATAGTGAAAGTAAAGCATTAAAGAAACCATGAAAATCTGAGAAGTCCATTAACTTTTCCTTCTTTTCCACATACATCACATACGCCATTGATAACAGCATTGGCATTTATTTCGGAACGTAATTCTTCATCAAGAAAACAATCTTTACATATATACATACACAGTTATTATAAAGAGAGAATTAGTTCCAAGTGATTCTTTTACAGATAATTTTTTTCAAATATCCAAGACCTGGGTAGCCATCGGAAGCATCAGCTTTTGGATTATTTCTTTAACCGCTTCTGTCTGATTTTTATCTTCATAGAATGGTGCGACTTTTCTTTGCAGCTTCTCTGAATTTTCCGCGAATATCACTATTTGTCTCATTGCTATCGGAAACAAAATGATGAACATATAATTGTTCCTCGTTCTTTCTATATAGGAAAGGTGAATAACTAAAGCGTATGGCAGCATGCCTCCTTCTATATATTCAGATGGTAAGGTCGTGTAATCTGAATATCCATCTAAATGGCCTTCTTCTTTATAGAAAAATGGTTCCTCAGAAAACAATTCATCTACTTCGAGTGCATAGTCTGCATTACGAACCCTTGATTTGAAACAGTCATCTAATCGAATGATTTGTTTTCCCGTTTCCTTTAATTTACTTCTAATCTTCTTGAGATAGTAGAGCCGAATGAGTTTACAATATATCCGATAGATGGATTATTGATTATCTCCCATGCATTTTCATCATCCATATCCATACAGGTACGGAATATAATCATAGCACGCTCAAACTTATACTTATCAATTATTGATGTATTTCATGAGCATTACGTTTGGAATAAAGAAATGCAGGAATCCAACTCTTCTTATGATCATTATCCATTAATTTTTCATTCAGCGACCATGCATCAAAATGAACTGTAGGGTGTTTGAAATCCCCATCTTTTAGGATTTAAGATAAGTGCAAATTTTAACCGTTGGGCAAGTATCTCATCTATAGCAAGATCTAATGCATTAGGCTGTTGTTTTACCGGCTCTAAAATGGGTGTTATTGAATCTTTGCCCTTTATGTTCTGCTGAAAATTCTCTTAAAGCCTTAAGCTCATATTGTTTTGCACGAAGATATGGATAATACATAATTTATGCATGATTTATGTTGATGTTCAATTGTTTCAATAATTTATTCGCCTTATCTTCCGGCAAATTTAAACTTAGCATCATTTGTCTGATTGACATAGGGTATTTCCGTAGTAACGATGTATTGTTTTTACGCTTTTTTACCTCACGCAAGAAAAACTCCCTAACCTTGCCTGAATCTGCATGAGAAATAACATTGTAACAATATGTATACATATCATAACCTGCTACCCATCCAAAGAAACGCCTAAAGACAATGCGATATTCTTATATTCGTCTGTTCTAAAGACAAGACATTAATGTTTTAGGTTCAAAGTGTTCGTTCTGATATACCGATCTGACTTCCTTTAGAATAATACGTCCATTATCCCGACTCATTGTTATAATCCCAGTAGTGGGTTCGACTATATTATAGTATTCTTCTAATCTGTCTTCTGGAACAACTAAATAGCATTTATCAAAAAACGTTTATAGTCTTCCCATTTGTTTATCTAACCTTCGAGGTGTATCATACTCGGTTTTGATTTCAAACGCCTTACTCTCTCCATTAAACATTACCATATCAGCAATAGAGTTCCCCGACTCTGAATTCGCTGAAATAAACCGAGTCTCTTTGCGCCATATTTTTTTAGAAGAAGTTTTATTAACACATTTTTATATACATACTTTCACATCTGTAGTATTTAGAGATTAAAGAATATGACTTTTTGAGTAGCTCAAAATATGTAGTGCATTTTAAAGTATCATATTTTGATGCCAACCAATTAAAGTGTGAATAGGCATTGTAATTTAAGACATCTACAAATGCGTTACGAGAGAAAGCTGAAGATAAATTCCTCTTAGTTTAATCACACTCTTTATTTACACTTGTAGTAATCATATACAAAACACCTAATTTAAAAACTATATTGCAAAGGTACAAAAATATTTTGTAAAATGCAGAATCCCATTGATAAAACGTCCTCCATATGCAAAGAGCGTTTCTCCTGTTTCATTTTCCGTATAGGGCAAATGCCGTGCCGATATAATATTTGGACGGAGAACCGATGCAGTGGAGCAGTGTTTCAATGTTTTCTGCAAATATCGTCCGGATACCCGGATTATTCCATAGGATTTTCCTGTCTTTATATACGTATTTCCCCTGTCTGTATAATAGATTTTGAAAAGGGGGTAGGCGATGGTGCTACTTTTTACTTCCGAAATTTGATTCCGGCCGGAATCTTTGTATAACCTATTAAAACAAAATGTTATGGCAAAGAGTGAAAATGTGATTCGGGGCCGTATCGGGAACATGATTTTTTACCGGGTGAGGGAGTGACCCGGATTCGTTCTGTTCCGTTGTCGGCGGTCAGGCCGGATGCGTTGAAGTGCCGTTCCGCCCGGTTGCGTCTGATTGCGGCAGTCCGGTTTTATCAGCGTTTGCAGGATACCCGGTTACGGGATATCTGGCGGATGGCGGCTAAAGATACGGCGATGAACGGGTATAACCTGTTCGTGAAACAGAACATCTATGTGTTCAACGAACGTACGCTTTTCGATCCGGTCCGGTTACTGTTGGTGTTCGGCACTCTTCCACCGATGAATTGTCTTGAATTGGCGGAACAGACAGGGCGGCGTATCGTCCTGACCTGGAAAAACAGTCTGGAGCCGGCGGGTATCCGGGCAAGCGACCGGGTGGGAGTGGTGGCTTTGTGCGAAGGGAGAATGTATTCGCCCCTTTGGCTGGATAAAGATTGCAAATGTCGGCAGGAGCAAAGGGCGACCGTTGAATTGGAACATGATTTGTCGGCGGGGACGGTCCACCTGTATTGCTTTTTCGTTTCGGCGGACGGGTCGGCTTATTCTCCCGGCAGTTATTTGTGTATTCATTTAAAATCTGACGTATGAAAGGAATAGTGGAAACCGTGGCCGGCGTGTCATAGAACGCCTGTCGATATCCTCGACCGAGAAAAACGGTTGAAGCAGGAACTGGAAACGCTTTTGGTGGATTATGAACGGGAGCATTTGCAGGTGCAGTCGGGTGTGCTGCGCAGCGAGGCAACAGGGGCAACTGGTTGCAACGGTCGTGGCGTCCGGTGATTATGCTTGCCTTTACTGTGGTGATACTGGTGGGGATGTTTACCGATTGCCTTTGCTTGCCGACACCTCCCGGTTCTGGGATTTGCTGGAAATCGGGTTGGGCGGATATATCGTCGGACGTTTCCGGATGAGAAAGTGATAAATTTTATTATTGTCAATTATGGAAATCTTGAAACATCGTTTGGTAGATGGTGGCGTGCAGCATCTGGTTTGCCGGAAAAACAGCCGGAAGCTGTCGGGACCCGATATGATAGTAGTGCACTACACGGCCGGGAGTAGTGCACGCACGGCAGCCGAGTTCCTGGCAAAAGAAGAAGTGAAAGCCTCGGCGCATTTGGTCATTGGCCGGCAGGGCGAATTGTTCCAGTTAGTGTCTTTCGATACGGAGGCCTGGCACGCCGGGCGGAGCAGCTATGGCGGGCGGGCGAATCTGAACCGTTATTCCATCGGCATCGAGCTGGACAATCTGGGTCGTTTGCAGTTGCAAGAGGGGCGTTTCGTGGCGGAGTGCGGCGTGGAAGTGGCTCCGGCGGATGTCTATGTCGACGATACGGGTGAAGTGGCGACTTTCTGGCATCGTTATACAGAACGTCAGAAAAGGTTACTCCGGGAAATATGCCGGTTGCTGAAACAGCATTATCCCATCCGTTACGTCGTAGGACATTCGGATATCACCGACCGGAAACAGGACCCCGGTCCTGAATTGCACGGATTTATGTGCAAGTGATGCATTATGTTAAACTTTAAATTTAAAAAATCATGGCAAATTTAATTCTTATTTGTTGGGCAAGGTTACCAAATCGGTGGCAATTATTACGTACGATAGATTACGGCGGCTGTTGCTGGCTTCCGGTTTTGCAGCGGGTGCGTATCGTTGCTTTGAATAATCGCGGTGTGGCGGGCGAAACGGAATATGCCTTACCTGAAGAGTGGGAAGCATCGAAAGTGGAGGCGTATTGTTTTGCCACTTCCTCAATGGACGGATGGTGTCGGACAGCATGCATTTAACGGTCTGAAAAAGAAAGGAAATGGAAGAGTGTATAATGACCGGTAATGCAGCGGGCGGCCTCCGTGCAAGGCCGCCTCCGCCGCCCTTTCCGGTAAGAAAGTCCACCCAATTCTGCATCGTCGGTCGATGAGGCATGCGGAAATGGTTTGTAGAATGATCTGATTAATTTGAATACCGGTATTCATTAGAGCGATGCCCGTAATTTTTTTGAATAACAGACTGAAATATTGCACATTGGTATAGCCTAACCGCCGTGCTACGACGGCCGGGGGTTTTCCGCTTTGAGCAACATCCTTTTAGCCGTTTCAAGCCGTCGCAGTTGGAAATACTCATCCAACGTCTTGCCGGTTTCGAATTTCAACAAATCGTTGAAATAAAGGGACGGATAGGCCCAGCCCTGTGGCACAATATTCCGATGTAGGCAACAGAGCCCCCTGTAACCTGCCGGAGGCGATATAGTCATCGAGCAGGGTTTCCAACTCTTCGAGCACAGTCTTGTTCTTATTCTCGCGTGTGATGAACTGCCGCTCGTAGAAACGGGTGCAATAGTCCAGCATCAACTCGATATGCCGTGAGAGAATGGTTGCGGTGTGCGTGTCGATGGAGGGTGCAGTTCCTCTTCGATATTTTCAAGACAGCACGTAATGGTTGCCGTTTCCCTCGTCCGGACAAGTGTAATGCCTTCCTTGTTATAAGAAAAGAACGTATAGTTCCTGATATGATTTTTCAGTGAGGTACGGTACAGTAAATCGGGATGAAACGCCAACAGCCACCCCTTTGTCCGGTAACACGCCCGCTTCGTTCATGCGGAAAATTTCCCCGGTTTGAGAAATACCATCGTGGCATTGGAATAGTCGTAATACTTACGGCCGCAGCAGCCACAGCCGTCCGGGCATTCCTCGATGAGCAGCACGGCATAGAATTCGAATTTCACGGCCTCCTGCTCCAAATCCGGGTGTTCCAGATTGATGATGCTTGCCTGGGGATGCAGTGTTTTTACATCCCAAACGGCGGTTGCATTCACACACGCTCTTTATGTCCAACGTCTTTTCATCTGTCCTTTCAGCCAATCATCTTTGCCCGGTATTCATTCGGTGTGCATCCGCCCGTTTCTAAACAGGCGGCACAGGTGCTGCGGATATTGGAATCCCAGGAATAAGCTATCTGGCTTACCGTATCCTGGGTGCCGGATATACGGTCCTTTGCTACTTCGATTTTTTCTCCTGAATATATTCCTGCGGAGTCTTTCCGGTTTCTTTTTTTAGCATGTCTCGAAATAATTGGATGAGAGACACAATTTGTCGGCGAAGTGTTTCACCGAAGGAGTCCGTCCCGCTCGGCGGCGGATCCTTCGAAATACTCGTCCAGCAACTGCTCGAAACGGGTCAGCACATCCCGGTTGCTTTGCTCCGCGTGATAAACTGCCGTTCGTAAAAACGCATGCAGTAACCGAGCAGTAATTCGATATAGGTAGCAATCAGTGTTTTACTATGTTTGTCTATATCATGCTCCAGTTCTTTCGTATGATTTTCAGACAATCCAAAATGATAGTCTGTTCCTCCCCGGATACGTGCAACGCTTCGTTGACTTCATACGAGAAAAAGGTGTAGTTCTTTATCGTTTTATTCAATGACGTGCCGCGAAGCAGGTCGGGATGGAAGATGATGCCATAGGCATCGGTTTGTATATGCCCGACTGTCGGCGTCGTCTCTGCTGTTTGTCCGGGAGCGAAACAGACGATGGTCCCTTCTTCGTAATCGTATTTCTGGCGGTTGCGTACTTGATGTCGCATGCCTTTTCCAGTTTTTAAGAACAAGGCATACCTCCGTAATTAAAACGTATGGTGCCCACCGCGCGGGTCCTTCATTGAGATTGATCACACTGACCAACGGATGCAGGGTTTCAAGACCGTACAAACGGTTATACTGATCTACATGATCCAAATAGAGTATCTTATCCATATTCTCTATGTCTTTATTTATTTTCACTGTACAAAATTAGAGGATGATACGGATAATCCCATAACCCCGATTACAGATAATATAATCCTGGCTACAGATTTATGCCGTTTTTTAAATCATGTAATTTGGGTTATATATTGTAATTCATCTACACTGTATTTTCAGGTATACGCTTAACTTTGTATCAGGAATCTGAAACTCTGAATCAATAAAATCAAATGACAATGAAACGAATATCAACTATTATGATTGCAAGTTTGTTAGTTATGGGAACGACTGCCGTAGCACAGTCGATCCGGTTCCCGGGAAAAACGGTAATAAGTATGTGCCTTACGAAGAGCGTACCGGCAACGAGTCCATCGTCTATTTCACGCGTAACCTTAGTGCTGAAGGACTTATCGAAGCATATGAACAGGTAAGTGCGGACATCAAGGGACATACCGGAGTGAAGCTGCATACCGGGGAGCGGAACGGACCGAACATTATCCCGCGGGAATGGGTTAAAGCCCTGTTCCGGAAAAAGATTTGTCGGATGCCAACATCGTTGAAACCAATACCTATTACGAGGGCGACCGTTATACCACCGAACAACATCGGCGGACATTGGAAGTGAACGGCTGGACATTCTGTCCTGTAGATATTCTGGACGAAAGAAGAATACCCTGACACCTGTTCACGGTGGTAAATGGTTCGGAAAAATGTCAGTAGGCAGCCATACTACCGACTACAACTCCTGGTGGTGCTACCCATTTCAAAGGACATACACAAGGTGGTTTCGGCGGAAGCAACAAGAATATCGGTATCGGCTGTGCGGACGGGCGGATCGGAAAGGCCTGGATTCACACCACACCGGGACAGGATAACCAATGGGATATCCGTGAAGAGGAATTCATGGAACGCATGACCGAATCCACAAAGGCTGTCATCGATTACTTCGGCAAGCAAATCACGTATGTCAATGTGATGCGCAACATGTCGGTATCGTGCGATTGCGAGGGGTGAATGCCGCTCCTGTCGTGACCCCGAATGTCGGTATCCTTTCTTCTACCGATATTCTGGCTTTGGACCAGGCATGTGTGGATTTGGTATATGCCATGACCGAAGCCGAACACCATGATTTGGTGGAACGCATCGAAAGCCGTCACGGGTTACGCCAGTTGTCTTACATGAAGGAACTGGGAATGGGCAATGACCGTTACATCCTCATCGACCTGGATAATGGCGGCAAGCGCATTACCGCCGCGGAAGCTGTCAAGGGTCTGAAACCGTTTGTCAAGGAGTAAATGTATTTGAAAAAACATATAAATAGATAAACCATGTCGAAGAATATTCTGATTTTATCGTCCAGAGCATAGCAAGGTGGTTTTCGTAAATCGCTTCGGTGTAACGCTCGCCGCCGATATGTATGTCCCAAAAGAGGTTGTCGGCAAGTTGTCGGCCGTCGCCGTAAGTGGACCGTTCGGAGCCGTGAAGGAACAATCGTCGGGGCTTTATGCACAGGCGCTTGCCGAACGCGGTTTCCTTACCATCGCTTTCGATCCGTCGTTCACGGGGGAGAGCGGCGGTGTGCCCCGCAACGTGGCTTCGCCCGACATCAATACGGAAGATTTCAGCGCAGCGGTCGATTTTCTCGCCAACGAAGACCGTGTGGATCCGGAACGTATCGGGATCCTCGGTATATGCGGCTGGGGTGGTTTTGCCATCAACGCTGCCGCTAACGACACGCGCATCAAGGTTACCGTGGAAAATTTTATTGTTTCGGCGCGAAAATACAGGCCTGCGAGTTTCGATACGGTGGTGGGGCAGTTGGCTATTACTTCCACTTTGCGGAATGCCATTGTGAACCATCAGTTGGCTCAGGCCTATCTGTTTACCGGTCCCAGAGGGGTCGGTAAGACGACTTGTGCCCGTATCTTTGCCAAGACGATCAATTGCCTGAATCTGCAGCCCAATGCAGAGCCTTTGTAACGAATGCGAATCCTGTAAGGCTTTCAATGCCGGGCGTTCGTTGAATATTCACGAATTGGATGCCGCTTCCAATAACAGCGTGGACGATATCCGCGGATTGGTAGAGCAGGTGAGGATTTTGCCTCAGGTAGGGAAATACAGCGTATACATCATCGACGAAGTGCATATGCTCAGTACTTCGGCTTTCAATGCTTTCCTGAAGACATTGGAAGAGCCGCCTGCACATGCTATTTTTATTTTAGCTACCACAGAAAACATAAAATATTACCCACGATATTGTCCCGTTGTCAGATCTATGATTTTAATCGGATGAAAGTGGAGATACTGTCGAGCATCTGAAGTATATTTCGGCAAAGGAGGATTACAGCCGAGGAAGCCGCTTTGGACGTGATCGCTCAGAAAGCCGACGGAGCTATGCGTGATGCGCTCTCTATTTTCGATCAGGTGGTCAGTTTGTGGCAAAACCTGACTTACGAAAAGGTCATCGAAAATCTGAACGTGCTCGATTACGATTATTATTTCCGTTTGACCGATTTGTTCAATGCCGGAAAAGTGGGGAAGCCTTTTTACTTTTCAACGAGATCATCGGAAAAGGATTCGATGGCGGAAATCTGATTGCCGGCTTAGGAAAGCATTTCAGGGATGTATTGGTTTCTAAAGATCCGGCGACCGTCCAATTACTGGAGGTCAGTGCGGGAATAAAAGCACGCTATGCCAAACAGGCGGCGGATTGTCAGGTAGATTTTCTATACGAAGCTTTGAAGATCGTTGAACAATGTGAAATGCAATACAAAGTACGCATGGAAAAGCGGCTGTGCATCGAATTGGCATTGATCAAACTCTGACAGATCAATGAGCTAAAAAAAATCTGAGGGCTTCTGAGGTCGGTTTCCTCCTGAAAATAGAAGGTTTTGCGGGTAAATTTCAGACGGCAGCTAATGCTTCAGAAGGCGGACAGGCAGTCACTACTCCCTAAACCGGTCAGGCGTATTGCTGAAAAATGACCGTCACCGCCCCGATGCTTCTTTTTAAAATAAAAAGGATTCCCTGAGGCAAATCAGCCAAACCCAGCCTGTCGTCAAAGTGCAGAAAACAGAGGCGCAACAATTCAAAGTAGAAGCCCGTGATGTGATCGACGAAGGGAAGGTCGTGGCTGCCCTGGAGCGTTATATACAAGATCATCGTCCTGAACCGACGGTTGCCATAGCTCTCAAGACCCATCGGCCGGAAATCGCCGGTGAAAATATTGTTTTAGCAGTAGATAACCAGTTGCAACAAGATAAGCTCGAAGCTTTAAAAATGCATCTTCGGAATGTACTGATGAAATTGTTGAACAATGGCTTTATCACCTTGTCATTTAAGTTATTCGACGATCAGAACTCGACAGAAGAAAAAAAAATTATTCACTGCCGGAGAAAAATTCCGGCATTTTATAGAACTCAATCCCGTCGTTGCAGACCTGAAATCGATATTGGGGTTGGAGCTCGATTAAAAAAAAAGTAAAAGGCTTAACCTTTTACTTTCTATCTACGTCTCTGGAGTTGGCTTGGGCGGTAGGCATGATGACGATGTCGTTCAGGCAGACGTGGGCCGGACGGGTGATAGCGAAATGATGGTCTCGGCGATATCCTCGTTGGTCAACGGAGTCATACCCTGATATACTTTGTCGGCAGCCTCTTTATCTCCTTTGTAGCGCACGATGGAAAATTCGGTTTCTACCATGCCCGGGGCGATATTGGTTACTTTAATATGATGTTTCAGCATATCTGTCCGCATAGCCCTGGACAAGGCGTCCACAGCATGTTTGGTTGCACAATACACGTTTCCTCCGGGATATACTTCTTTTCCGGCGATGGAGGCCAGATTCACGATGTGACCCGTATTCCGGGCGATCATCAGGGGGCTACAGCACGGGTGATGTATAACAGGCCCTTTACATTGGTATCGATCATTCTTTCCCAATCGTCGAGGACACCCTCCTGGATGGGAGCGACTCCCACTGCCAAACCGGCATTATTGACCAATACAGAGATATCCCTCCATTTCCCCGAGATTTCGAATGGCTGTCTCGACTTCTCCGGACTGACGGATATCGAAGGTTAAGGGGAGCACATCGGCTCCTTTCTGGCGGATACTTTCAGCCAGTTTTTGTAAACGGTCGTTTCTCCGGCCTGTAATGATTACATCGAATCCGGCTTCCGCAGCTTTTAAAGCTGTTGCCTGGCCGATACCGGAAGTAGCCCGGTGATTAATGCTATTTTATTCATCTTTATCGTATTGTAAAATGATTATCCGAATGATTCACAAACTTACAATTTTTAGCTTTAAAATCGGACAAGATTTGTTGAAAAGAATCAAAATAACTACTTTCGTTCCGTATGTTGAATAAAGCGTTCTATATAATCCTATTCCTATCCTTATCCTGTTGTGTGCAGGCCCAGAAAATAATGCGGAATACCAGTCTGTTGAATTATCAGCGGGGTGACCGGACCGTATTACATTTCGGTTTTTAGCCTCGGGATCAATTATATGGACTATAAAGCCGTTTTGTCGGGGAGCCAATGGATGGAGGGCGGAATCGGGCAAGCTGGATGTCGGATTTCTGGTGGGTATTGTTTCTGAACTGAGATTATGTGATGATTGGGGGCTGAGATTTTTGCCGGGACTGGAATTCGCTACCCGTTCGCTGGTGTATACGCAGGTGCCGGAGGTTGAAAATAACAAACAATATGCTTATAATGAGTCGGTTTATGTCTCTTTGCCGTTGATGTTGAAATACAAGGCTAAGCGGATTAATAATTTCCGTCCCTTTATTACTGCAGGAAGCAGTTATAAATTCGATTTTCAAAAAACACGATAAGATCGATCCGGACAAGTCGGTTTATTTCCGAACCCGTAGAGGGATGTTTTTCTGGAAATGGGAGCTGGTTCGGATTTTTACCTGCCTTATTTCAAATTTGGAATAGAGTTGCGTTTTTCATTGGGATTGACGGATGTATTGGTACATCGGCCTGATCCCAAAAATCCGGGATATGAGGATTATACACAATCTTTAAGTAAACTACGTGCCCGGATTTTCACGATTTGTTTTAATTTTGAATGATATTCAGCATTCTTATTTATCAGGATATGTATACAGAAATTCAGATCAGAATAAAGCCTGAACAGGCAGGTGTGGAAGAACATTGCGGCAAATCGCTGCCCGGGTTGCAGGAGTCGGTGCAGAACGGATCTGCCGGGTGATATGTCCGTAAGTCGATCGATGCCGGCAAAAAGAAGTGATGTTCAACCTGGTCGCCGGACTTCATATCGACCGTATCGAGGAGAAAAAAAGGTTTTCGTTCCGGCCTACCGGGATGTGTCCGACGGAGAAACGGTGGTTGTGGTCGGTGCAGGGCCTGCAGGTTTATTCGCTGCTTTGCGTTTGATCGAACGTGGTTTCCGTCCTTTGGTACTGGAAAGGGAAAGGCTGTCGAAGACCGGAAAAAGGATTTGAATGGTTTATATAAGACCGGGATGGTAGATGAGGATTCTAATTTCGGTTTCGGGAAGGAGGAGCCGGGACTTTTCCGATGGAAAACTCTATACCCGTTCGAAGAAAGGGGAGATGTACGCCGGGCTATGGAAATTTTGGTCTATCATGGAGCCAATCCTGCTATTCTGGTCGAAGCCCATCCGCATGTCGGAACCGACAAATTACCCGGAGTGATCGTCAATATCCGTAAAACTATTCAAAAACAGGGAGGAGAAATTCGTTTCGGTTGCCGGGTGAGCGATCTGATAATCCGTGAAAACAGTATACAGAGTGATTGCCGGAGGACAGGAAATTCGAGCCGTCATGTCATATTAGCTACCGGCCATTCGGCCCGGATATTTATCGGATGTTGCAAAGGCGGGGGGTGGATGGAGCCGAAAGATTTTGCCGTCGGATTGCGTTTAGAGCATTCCCAGCAGGAGATCGATCGCATCAATATCATACCCCGGAAGGGAGAGGCAAATGGTTACCTGCTGCTGAATATAATTTTGTCACCAATATAGACGGACGGGGAGTATATTCCTTTTGTATGTGTCGGGTGGGGTAATCGTACCTGCGGCAACGGCCGAACCAACAGGTCGTCAATGGAATGTCCTCCTCCTACCGGAATACCCCTTGGGCAAATTCAGCTATGGTGACAGCTATCGGTCCGGCCGAATTGGAAAGTATGAATTACCGGGGATTATTTGCCGGCATGGTATTTCAGGAAGCCTTGGAACGACAGGCATGGGAGGAAGGGGGCGGTGGGCTTTTCGCTCCTGCTCAGCGGTTGACCGACTTCCTGGCCGGAAAGGACAGTAGCACTTTGCCGGCGACGTCTTATAAACCGGGGAGTACATGCTTCTGCTATCAGTGAATGGTTGCCCCGGATCGTTTATCGGCGTTTGGCGGCCGGACTGCAATATTTCGGACAACGGGCCAAAGTTCGTATCCGAACGGGCACTTTTGCTGGGGTAGAAACCCGTACCTCTTCTCCGTTGAGAATTCCGCGTAATGAGCAGCTGATGCATCCCGAGATACGGGGTTATATCCTTGTGGTGAGGGCTGGATACGCCGGAGGAATCATTTCGGCTGCCATGGATGGCGAAAAATGTGCCGAAAAATATCTTCTGAGCAGAAAGCCTGTTATTTTTTTGAAAAAAATGGATTTTTTTGGAAAGTATTGACATCCTCAATAAAATCGTTACATTTTGCCTTTAGAGAGAGGTTTAAAAATTCTAACCTAAAAATTAATATTATGAATAAAGCTCAATTAATCGACGCTATTGCTGAAAAGGCAGGTTTAACAAAAGCAGATTCTAAAAAAGCTTTGGAAGCTTTCGTAGAAACAGTTGGTGAAGCATTGAAAGGTGGTGATAAAGTGGCATTGATCGGATTCGGTTCTTTTTCTGTATCTGAAAGAAGTGCTAGAAGCGGTAGAAACCCACAGACTGGCAAACGATTACTATTCCGGCTAAGAAAGTTGTTAAATTCAAAGCAGGCGCTGAATTGGCAGAAAAATTCTGATCAGGAAATTAAGATAAAAGAAGGGGTGTTTCGAAAAAGCACCCCTTCTTTTTGTATGGGATTGTATATGGAAAACAGAAAATAGAGAATTGGAAGGTACTCCGTTCGGAGTATATCGCCAAAGAACCCTGGTTTACAGCCCGCCGGGATGAAGTGCAATTGCCGAACGGTAATGTCATTCCTACTTATTATGTATTGGAATATCCGGCCTGGATTTGTGTGATCGCTCTTACTAAAGAAGGGGGGATGATCATGGAAAGACAATACCGGCACGGAATCGGACGGGTTGATTATGAATTGTGTGCCGGGGTTGTAGATCCTACAGATGCCAGTCCTTTAGAAGCAGCCAAACGGGAATTACTCGAAGAAACCGGTTTCGGAAACGGAGAATGGCAGAGCTACATGATCATAAGTGCGAATCCCGGAACGCATAATAACCTGACTTATTGTTTTTAGCTACCGGAGTGGAGAAGGTGATGGAGAGGCATCTCGAACCGACCGAAGACATTGTGGTGGAAGTATTAAGGCCGGAACAAGTGAGAACTCTCTTACTGAAAAATGAAATCATACAGGCGACTCACGCAGCTCCCCTTTGGAAGTATTTTGCTGAATCGTTGAATCTTGTTGTGTTTATTATGAAATCCATCAAAAGAACAAGTAGAATATTTACGGGATTTTGATTGTCGATGAAAAAAATGCACTGTTCGATCGGTTGATACAGGAGCGGACCGATTATGTAACGGTTGTGTTGGAAGATTTATTTCAATCGCATAATCAAAGTGCGGTGATGCGCTCGGCCGATTGTTATGGGATACAACATGTCCACCTGATCGAAAACCGGAATTCATACGATATGACTTCCACAGTTTCGCAGGGTGCGCGGGATTGGCTGTCTATTCACCGGCATAAAGAACTGGAAAACAATACCCAGGCTACGATCGATCAGTTGAGGGCCGAAGGTTATCGTATCCTGGCTACGACTCCCCATGCCAACGATATTTTGTCGACGATATCGATTTGGAAAAAGAGAAAAATGGCTTTTTTCTTCGGGACAGAATTAACCGGTTTGTCCGATTTGGTTATCGGACAGGCAGACGAATTTGTAAAAATACCGATGTATGGGTTTACCGAAAGTCTGAACGTGAGTGTTTGTGCGGCTATTACGATGTACAGTGTTACCCGTCGTTTGCGCGGGAGCGGTATCGACTGGCATTTATCCGATCGGGCGAAGGATGAAATCTTATTCAAATGGTATAAAAATGCCATCAAAGCTTCCGGCGAAATACTGGAAAGATTCAATGAA
>VOFB01002475.1_pt1 | contig 21550 bp, 44 predicted proteins | sample 5384141 | NCBI WGS metagenome assembly VOFB01 (sample SAMN12384721, study PRJNA508395) | human gut metagenome | isolation source: healthy gut A | host: Homo sapiens | reverse complement strand
AGTTACGCATGAAACTCTTTTATTTTCAACGATGAGACCGGCCCTCAAAAGCTCCTGCTTGGTGTATCCCTTGGCGGTCATAGCACGCAGCAGGTAGTCCCAGCCGTCCTGTGCGGCACCCATGCCGAACCGGGTGGCCACACCCGCGAATCTGCCGGCGGTCCAGATAAGCCTGCACCGCCGCACCCTCCGGCTTTTTGCAGGGTGTCGTAATAGTACCGAGCGGCGTCCCGGTTCAGATCCAGCAGGCGCCTGCGCAGCCGGTCCGCCCCATCCGATTCCGGTCCTCCGAACGGGGATATTAGCCCGTTTGGCAAAAACGCACCGCATCCGGGTAGAGAGATTTTCGATCTCCATGATGAAGCTGATGACGCCGCCGCCCTTTACAGCCAAAGCAGTGATACGTGCCGATCCGGAAGCACATGGAAGGAGGGGTCTTTCGTTATGAAAAGGGGCAGCAGCCCCAATAGCTCCCGCCTTTGGGCTGCAGGGACATATAGCTGCCTACCACATCCAATATATCATTTCGCGCGGCCAGCTCGTCCAAAAACTGGGGAAACGCCATAAACCATCCTCCTTTTCCCGGCTGTTGCACACAGGCCTATACAACAAGAATCTAATATCTTATACGAGAAGAAATTGACTTTTCCTCTTTTTGAAAAATTTACCCCGCAGAATTACCTGCAGGGTAAATTTATAGAAATCACAGGTTCACGATTATCGGCGTGACGCCGATGTTGCGGCAGGAAAACATGGAGCAAGTCTTTAGTCTTCAGCCGCAGAGAGCTGGTGTTGCGGCAGGGATGGCAGCCGAACCATTCTGCCTCGGCCACCCGCCGCTCCAGCGCCAGGGTGACACGGCGCTCTGTATCATTCATAAGCCCCAGCACCGAGGCAGAACCCGGCTGCACTCCCAAAAGGGCCTGCAGGTCCTCGCCGGTGGCAAAGCTAAGACGGAGGAGCCGATGATTTTGGAAAAATCCGCCGTGCGGAAGGGCAACCTCCGGCATGGCCAGCAGGTAAAAAAGGCGCTGCGATTCCGGGGCGTCAGGAGCAGATTCTTGCAGATATGTACACCCAGTGCCTGGCTGATGCCGGCGCAGGCATCCATGTCGTAGGCCGGATCGTGATCTACACGCTGATAGGAAATCTGCAGCGCGTCCAGCAGGTCATAAACACGCTGCTCCACAGGCTCCCGGGTCTCCTGGGGCGGCCAATATAAACAGGTGAGAGGGTCATTGGTCACTTCTCCTTTGCCAGCAGCTTTTCTCCTGCACGAAAAATATCTCCAGCGCCTACGGTGAGGATCAGGTCCTCCGGCTGGGCAATTTGCGCCAGCGTGTCCGCCACCTGATCCAGTGTGGGAGCAGTAGATGGCGCCGGGGATCTCAGCGGCCAGCTGGCTGGAGGAAATGCCGATGTCATTGGTCTCCCGGGCGGCGTATATCTCCGCCAGCACGGCAATATCCGCCAGCTTCAGCTCCCGGACAAAGTCCTCAAACAGCGCCTGTGTGCGGGTGTAGGTATGGGGCTGGAAGGCGCAGATGATCCGCTTATAGGGCATGGAGCGGGCGGTGGTCAGCAGTGCGTGAAGCTCCGGATGATGTGCGTAGTCATCGAACACATCGGCGCCGTGATAGTGCCCTTGAACTCAAATCGGCGCCCGGCGCCGTGGAAGCTATGAAGGCCTTCCTCTACAGCCTTGCCGCCAATGCCCAGCACATAGGCGGCAGCGGCGGCAGCCAGAGCGTTGGAAATGTACCGGCCACAGCCAGGGCGACATGGGCATAGAATTTGCCGTGGATCATAACGTCAAATTCGCCGCAGCCGTCGTGGAAAGCCACATTTTCCGCCCTGCAATCGGCGCCGTCATCTCGACGGAGAAAGTGAACACCGGGTGAGCCAGGCCCTTTTACCGCCGCCATAGCGCCGCTGTCATCGGCATTGGCAATGACGAAGCCCCGCTGAGGCACCAAATCTGCAAAGGCATGGAAGGAGTGCTCCACGTCTGTCAGATCCTTGAAGAAATCCAGGTGGTCGGCATCCACATTCAGAATCACCGCCACGGTGGGGAAGAAGTTCAGAAACGAGTTACAATATTCACAGGATTCCAAAATAATAGTGTCGCCCTTACCCACCCGGTAGCCCGAATGCAGCATGGGCAGCGTGCCGCCGATCATCACCGTGGGGTCGGCCTGCGCCGCCATGAAAATATGGGTGGACATGGAGGTGGTGGTGGTTTTACCATGGGTGCCGGAGATGCATAGGGCGTTGCGGTATTGCTGCATAATCGCCCCCACGCCTGGGCACGCTCATAGACGGGGATGCCTCCTCGGGTCACCGCACCGAGATCTCCGGGTTATCGTCGTGAATGGCAGCCGTGCGGATGACCAACTGCGCATTTTGCAGGTTATCTGCGGAATGGCCCACGGCAACGGGGATGCCCAGCGAACGAAGGTGCCTCACAGTATCGCTGTCTGACATATCCGATCCCTGCACGCAAAGGCCCATGCCATGCAGCACCTCGGCCAAGGGGCACATGGATACGCCGCCGATGCCGGACAAGTGGACCCGGACACCGGGCTTGAGAAAGTTTTTGAAATCCACTGTGGGATGCATCATATCAAATTGCCTCCTAAAAGACGGAATCGCTCTGAAATTGCTTTTTTCATAAAATATATTATAATACGAATCAAAGGGAAGTGCAACACCCAATGCCTGCGTTGGAGGATAGATTATGAGCCGAGAACAAGCGCAAAGCATCCTTAAAACCATCGAGGGATGGGGTTATCGCGCCTATTTGGTGGGCGGCTGTGTCCAGGGACCTGCTGCTGGGCCGCGAGCCTGAGGATTGGGACATTGCCTCCGCCGCCCGGCCCGAGCAGATTATGGAGATTTTCGGCGCGGCGGCTTTCCCAACGGGGCTGAAGCATGGCACCGTCACGGTAAAGGCCGCAGATGGAGCTTATGAGATCACGACCTTCCGCACGGACGGAAGCTATTCCGATGGACGCCATCCGGATGCGGTAAAATTTGCTAAAACCATTGATGAAGACCTGGCCCGGCGAGACCCGACCATCAATGCCATGGCCCTGGACAGCGCCGGGAATATTGTGGATCCCTTTGATGGGGCAGGGGACCTGAAGCGCCGAGTGGTCCGTTGCGTGGGTGATGCCCGGGAGCGTTTCCAGGAGGATGCGCTGCGCATCCTGCGGGCTATGCGCTTTGCCTCGGTGTTGGGCTTTTCTGTGAGGAAGCCACAAGCCTGGCCATTCACAGCCAGGCAGAGCTATTGGAGCGGATTGCAGCCGAGCGCATCCTGGTGGAAATGAACAAGCTTCTGTGCGGTCAACGCTGCAAGGAAGTGCTGCTGATTATCCGGATGTGCTGGGAATTTTATTCCGGAGCTGCTGCCTTGCGTCGGCTTTTCACAGCAAAACGTTCATCATTGCTATGATATTTATACGCACACGGCTTATGCCGTAGATGCCATCCGGCCGGAGCCGATCCTGCGCTGGACCATGCTGTTGCATGACATTGGAAAGGTAAATACCTTTACAGTAGATCCCCGGGGCCAAGGTCATTTTTACGGGCACCCCAGGGTCAGCGGCGAAATGGCGGAGGAGATCTGTGCCCGGCTTAGGATGCGAAAAAAGGATCGGGAGGACATCGTGACTCTGATCCGCTGGCATGACAAGAATATCCCGTTAACAGAAAAGGGCATCGGCACAGCTATGCTTGCACTGGGGGAGGAGAATTTCCGGCGTTTGCTGGAGGTGAAGCGAGCGGATAACCTGGCACAGGCGCCGGAATACCGGTGGGTTGCGGAGAAGATCGACGCAGCGGAAAAGCTGTTGGACGAGATGCTGCAGCGGGAGCCATGTCTGCAGCTGAAGGATCTGGCCGTCAACGGAAATGATCTATTGGCTCTGGGCTACTCCGGGCGGGAGATCGGGCTGGCCCTGCAGCGGCTGCTGCAGAAGGTTGTCGCCGGGGAGATCGAGAATCGACGGGAGGCCCTGCTTACGGCGCTGAGGCACTGAGGGGGATCATTTCCACAGGTGCAGGTAGCCTGCGTCTTGCAGCTGCTTGAGCTAAAAACAAAAGTGCAACGGGAAACAGGATCATACCCGTCACACCCATGGTACAAAAAGCCGATATACATGGCTATCAGCGCTGCAAAGGCGGAAGATTGACCTGAGCTGCCATGACCTTAGGCTCCAAAAAGCTGCGCACCAGGGTAATAACGGCATAGATTGCGCCCAGGGCTATAGCCTTGGGCGTTTGCTGCAGCAGCAGGCACATGGCGGCCCAGGGTAGAGGAACGTACCTGTGCCGAACACAGGCAGAGCGTCGATAACAGCGATGATGGCAGCCAGCAGCAGGGCATAGGGCTGTCGGATGAGCAGTAATCCCAGCAGCAGCTCGACAAATGTAACGCTCAGCAGAATACACTGAGCCTTGAACCATTTTGGCCAGGGTGGACAGGAGATTTTCTTTTACTCCGCCGGCCTGCCGTAGCTTTTGTGGTGGGAGTTGTCGACGCAGAAAGCCCATAATACGTGGAAACTGCGCCGCTGTAAAGAAGATTGCCAGTACAGTAGTAGCGGTGAAAAGGAAGAAAGAAGGAAGCTCCATCACTGCCTCTGCAGCGGCGCTTTACACACCGGGCGGAGAACCTGAGAGCCAGGTCGTTAGCTGCTGGGAGCCATCTGACAGCGCACGCTCCAACCAGGATTGCAGGCTCTTGGGACAGGCAGCACAGAACTGCTCCAGTCGTTGCCGGAGCGCCGCAAAATAAGTCGGCAGTTCCGCCAGATACTGCGGCAGCGCCTTGAAAAAGTCGGACGGATTGCTGCAGCAGGTTCAGGCACAGCACCGTTAGTACTGCTAAAAAAAATCAGGGTGCAAGGAGAAGCAGAGCAAGTACAGACGATATAAACCCGCTGCCGCAGGCGCAGCTTTTCACGGAGAAAGCACACGGAAGGTTCCATTAGATAGGCCAGACCCAAGGCGATGAGAAACGGCAGCAGCCACAGCAGAACATACCGTACGCCAATCCAGCACAGGAACAGAACAATGCCCCAGTACAGAACAAACCCTATGAATTTTCGGCGTTTATCGGACATAATGGCCTCCGTTTTCCAATCACGCTTGCATATAGACTTATTGTATGTTATCATGGTATCATCGATTAACAAGGAATCTTGTTTTGTTCGGGAGAGAGATATGAGCAAGAAAAGTACTATATTATTGTCCGAGGATGCACTGCCTGATATTTTCATCAAGGTCGCCGAGGCCAAACGGATGCTGCAGGTAGGTGAGGCGCAGACGGTGGGCGAAGCTGCCCGGCGCATGAATATCAGCCGCAGTGCTTTCTATAAATATAAGGATGCCGTTCAGCCCCTTCCAGGATATGAAGGCAGGCCGCATCATTACATTCTACGCCCTGCTCAAGGACAACCCGGGAGTGCTGAGCAACTACCTGTCTATTTTGCCAATTCCGGCGCAAATATTCTGACCATCAACCAAACTATCCCCACGAATGGCTGCGCCGGTGTAACCATTTCAGCCGAGACCAGCGATATGAAGGAAGGGCTTGATGAGATGATGGCCGGCATATCCGCCGCCTTTTGGCGTGCTGAAATTTGAAGTATTGGCCGGATAAAAGCATCGGGAGGGTAGCCACGGGTTCATAACGAGGTATTAAAGAAGGTAGGTTATCCCCGGCATCGTATGGATAAGAAAAAAATCACCGAGATGAGTCTATTAAGGACTTTTCTCGGTGATTATATTATATCCGCACATTCAATTATAGGCGATTATCCTGGGCAAGGTAATTCTTAAAAAATTCGATAAAGCGTGCGGCGGCAGGAGATGCCTTTTTCTATGCTGCGCACTACAAACATGATCTCCCCGGTAAAACTGCGGCTCTGTAAAGCGGCTGACTACACGGTAGGAGTTTTTCGTGAGAATCAACTGCCCCATGTAGCCTATACACAGACTATTTTCAATCAGAGAAAGAATCAGGTTATCATCTCGGCTGGTATATTCCACCCGGGGAATGATTTTTATTTTTTGCGAAAAATCCCCATGGCCTCTTTTTTGGCTGCCCTCGTCGTACAGGGCAGTTGCCTCCATGTTATATACAGACAGCGGCACAACCTCCATGTCGGCATACGGGCTGTTTTTCCGGCACCACCGCCATAAACGGATCCCGGCGGGATCAAAAAAGAGTCGAATCCCCGAGGGAGCCGGTGCGTCCAAAAAGCCAAAATCGATCTCATCCCGCAGCAGCATTGAGTTGACACCGGCATCATCGCCTGCTCAGCTGGCTGTCAGTGTCACGCCGGATTGGCTGCGATTCAGCAGTGTCATTTGCAGCTCATCCTCCCAGAGAACTAATGATCTGACTAACGGCGGATTGTGAATAATTGCAGTGCATGGCGGCCTTGGACATGCTTCCCAGCTCGGCGACCTTCAAAAACGGCATACTTGGACGAGGACACGTGAAACGCTCCTTTCCGATGGAATTTACTTCATTATCATAGCAGATTTTCTATAATCCTGTCAATTCCGTTTCAGGACTAAAATGGCACAGAGTACAACGTATCAAACCTTGCAAGCGGTGCTGCGGCACTGGTTGAGATTGGTGGTGAATGAGAATAGGAATCATGCAATGGCAGCGAGTTTGGAGTAGAGGGGTATCAGGCTACTTACGGCCATTATGGATGCCCTTTAATAGAGAATTTCACAAACTCTTATAGTCCATTACATAAACCAATCATTAGTTTGATTTTACTAAAATGCACGATTTAAATTAGCGAATATGCCAAAATAATGCGGGCTTATATGTATATTACTATACTATGATAGTATCTACTCCTTTCATTTAAAAAAGGTTTTTTTCATTTGTTAGATGTCATACATCATACATGCAGTATACAGAAAATAAAAATCAATTGAAATGCTTTCCAATACTTTTCTGGTGTCTTTGTAACATTCTCCTTATTCATCTAAAAGAATAGCCACCGCTTTCTTCTTATTGTAAAAAATTTTCCGGCGAATTCCGGATATTTCGCAAAAACAATGATGTGCCCGAAGGTTAGGAAAGCATCCGGATGCATATATCTATTGCGCCGACTTTCACAAAAAAAAAAATCATGCGCAGGTCAGCGCTGCCCTCCTGCGGAGTTAGTGTCAGGCTGCCGTCGCAGTAATGACACGCATCACCGCTGCCGAAAATCTGGTGCCTCACCTCTGTGAAGCTGCTTTCTACCCCTATGGAGATGCTCCGTCAGAAACGCAGCAGTTCAAGATTTCCGCATAAAGCAGAATACGGTGCAGCCCCTTTTCGGAGGCTGCCGTCATTCCTGATATAAAAGCTTTGTAACCCGTCTGTGATTACATGTTATTTTACTTAGTGGGGAAGTGCTTCAGCGGTATTGCCCGGTCTCGGGCGATTTGCTTAGCATACCGGTCCTCTTCGCTGAACACGCAGCCGCAGTACTTCTGCATATACAGCCCCAACTCGCGGGCCTGCTGCTGCCGCCGCGGAATCCGGGCCGAAAGTCACGGTACAGGAAATCAACGCCCCACTTTTGCCGGCCCGGGCGGCAATCTCTGCCATGCGTTCATGCTGCTGATAGGGGCTGACGAACAGGGTGGAGGTGAAGGAGGAAAATCCGTTTTCCGACGCAAATTTAACCGCCTGCTCCAGGCGCATTTCGTAGCATTTTTCACAGCGGTGGTCAATATCCTCCCGCCACGGCGCAGACAAATCCCCGTAGTCCGTAGTCCTCCTGCACGATCAGCTCCATGCCGATCTGATCGGCGTAGCCGATGAGTGTGTCACGCCGGGCCTTGTACTCCTGATAGGGGTGGATGTTTGGGTTAAACCAGTAGGCGATCGGCTCGATACCCTCCGTGCGCAGCTGCTCCACGCAGGATACAGAGCAGGGAGCGCAGCAGGTGTGCAGTAGTGTTTTGCTCATGCTTCGTCCTTTCTTCCGGATTTGATACGGCGGATGAAATTGCGCAGCTTGCCATCGTTGGCCACTCGGTACGACCAATCGGATATGGAGAAAAAGCGCTGGTAAACCTTGTGGAAGGGCTGGTTGACAAAGGCGTCGAAAAATGCGGCGCGCTCCTTGGGTGACGCCGGATTGCGCGAGAGCGCCGGATTGCTCTCCACGGCCTCCTGCAGCGTGCGTTTTTCGCTGCAGCGGAATCATGTCAAAGAAATGTGCGCCTTTTACCGTGTTGATGAGCAGCATGGAATACCCTTTTTTTGCTGGTTCGGCCTGAAATCCGCCGGCAGGCACGCGAAAAGTACCCAATGTAAGATCCGCTGCCCGATTTGTGCTGCAATAGGGGCAGTGATAGCAGGCGGGCCGCAGAAACAGCCCCCAAATAGTCCTCGCCCATAGTCGGATTTTTGTCAGCGGCGCATCATACTGGCCTCCGCCCTCAAAATCCACCACGAAACGGGAATCCGCGCCTGAGTTTTTTACCAGAACTGCACGGTCTTCACACGGCGCTGTTGATGTAGTGCATGGCCTCAACCGTCTTGCTCCATACACCCGAGACGGAACACCGCTGCACAAGACATCAGCGGTAGAAGCCGCTCCGGTGATTCACCAAGAAAATCTGTAAAAGGCCATCCACTTGACAAGGGGTGCCTGTGAAGTGAAAAAACGTCCATACCTCGATCCAGATAATAGCGCACCTGCTGGAAGCATTCGCCCATATCGCTCTGGACCAGCTTGGCACCCATGAGCCGGGGCAGATCCTCTTTTGCCTGAATAGCCGTGTGGACTACACGCATATCGCTGTCCATAGCGGCGCCGAAAACAACTCCGCCGGATTCCAGCACAAAGGATGCAATGGCCGCAAAGGCACCGCCTGATGGGAATGTCCGCGCATCTCGTCATTCTCATTCCACGGCGAAAACCGTGGGATCAGGCCGCTGCCCCGATGCTTCAGCATGGGGCAGATATGGGTGCCGGTGGCCGCAGTGAACACAGGCTTCCGTGACATCGGGGGTATAAAACCCTTCCTTATCGGACACCATTTTTAGGCACCCCGGGGACAGCCGCTTGCGCAGAGGCGCCGCAGCCGGTGCAGTGCTCTCTGGGAGCAAGATGAGGTGACGCAGAAGATATCATGCCCATACCTCCAGATTTTTTTCTATTATACCACTTTAGCTTCACTTGGCAACCGACTTTGCATTGGCTGTGGGGGACTTGCTATTTTCTTTGGGTTCTGCTATAATGTGAAAAGCTATTTGGTGGAGGTTTGCTATGCGGATTTTGGGCATTGATCCGGGCGTTGCCACCATTGTGCTTCGGCCCTTATCGAGTCAGACCACGGCAGCCTGCGGATGCTGCAGTATGGCGCCATCACCACTCCGCCAGCCAGCCCCCTGGCCGCCCGCCTTTTGCAGATCGGCCGGGATATGGAGACGCTGATTGATGCATTCCGGCCCGATGAAATGTCCATTGAGGAGCTGTTTTTCTAAAAATATTACCACCGGCATCGCCGTGGCCCATGCTCGGGGGGTGATCCTCTGTGCGGCGGAAAAGAAACGATTGCCTATCTATGAATATACCCCCATGCAGGTGAAGCAGGCCGTGGTGGGCTATGGCCTGGCGGATAAAAAAGCAGGTCATGGATATGACGAACGGCTGCTGAAGCTGAAGGCCGTGCCCCGGCCGGATGATGCCGCTGACGCCCTGGCCATCGCCCTGTGCCATGCCCGCAGCGCCACAAGTTTGCTGCGGCGGACAAATCCGGGCGTGAAGGAGACTGTATGAGAGGAAGAATCCTATGTATTATTATGTGAACGGAACCGTGGCGGAAATTGGCCCCAATCTGGCAGTCATTGATTGCGGCGGAGTAGGCTACGCATGCGCCACCACCAACTATACCTTGGCCCAGCTGAAAAAAGGGCGAAGGCCAAGCTCTACACCCCTCTATGTGCGAGAGAGACGCCATTTGACCTGTACGGCTTTGCCTCCCAGGCAAGGAGCTGAGCAGCTTCAAGATGCTTTATCAGTGTTTCTGGTGTGGGGCCCAAGGCCGGCGCTTGCGATCCTCTCCTCCGGACACCGGATCAGGTCTGGCCTTAGCCATCGTCACGGGGACGAAAAGGCCCTCACCGGCGTGCCGGGCATCGGCAAGAAGATTGCCCAGCGGATTATTCTGGAGCTGAAGGACAAGATGGCCAAGGAGCCAGGGGAGGAGAGGAACCCGGGCTGGCGGGGGTCGCCGGTTTCCCCAGAACAAGAGAGGCAGGCCTCCGGCCCTGGCGGTGCTGGGATACAGCCCGGCGGGATTTCCGCTGCCCTCAAGGGTGTAGATACGGAGAACCGCTGCCTGTGGAGGAGATCATCCGCCAGTGCCTGAAAAAATGATGAAGTGAAGGGAGGCAGAATGAAGCATGAGCATCGACTTTCTCAACGATATATTTGAGGATTCCCATCTGTCTGACCACATTTCTGGCGGAGGACGCCCAGGGAGGGTTCCTCTGCGTCCCAAGCCCTTTAAAGGAATATATCGGCCAGGAAAGGCCAAGGAAAACCTGTCCGTCTTTATTGAGGCTGCCAAAATGCGCAGGAACCCTGGACCACGTTCTTTTCTACGGCCCGCCGGGTCTGGGCAAGAGCACCTTGGCGGCTATCATCGTCGCGGAGATGGGTGTGAACATCCGCATCACCTCCGGCCCCGCTATTGAAAAGCCCGGCGATCTGGCGGCGCTTTTGACCAATTTAAAGGAGGGCGATATTCTCTTTGTGGACGAGATCCATCGGCTGAACCGCTCCGTGGAGGAAATTCTGTACCCCGCCATGGAGGACTACGCGCTGGATATCATCGTAGGCAAGGGGCCGTCGGCCAACTCCATCCGGCTGGACCTGCCCCATTTCACCCTGATCGGGGCCACCACCCGGGCCGGGCAGCTGTCGGCGCCGCTGCGGGACCGCTTCGGCGTGACGCTGCGGCTGGAGCTCTATACTCCGGAGGAGCTCGCGCTGATCGTCACCCGCAGCGCCGGAATTTGAATGTGATATTGAGGCAGCCGGCGCGGCCTGGAAATTGCCCGGCGGGCCCGAGGCACCCCCCGGATTGCCAACCGCCTTCTCCGGCGGGTCCGGGATTTTGCCCAGGTAAGGCGACGGCGTGATCACCAAGGGGTGGCGGACCAGGCCCTGTGGGCGCTGGAGATCGACTTTTTGGGGCTGGATCCAATCGACAGGCGGATGCTGGGGGCCATCATCGAAAACTACAACGGCGGCCCCGTGGGGCTGGAGACCCTGGCGGCCACCATCGGAGAGGAGTCCGTGACGCTGGAGGACGTGTACGAGCCGTACCTCATGCAGTTGGGCTTCCTGACCCGGACACCCCGTGGCCGCTGCGTCACCAAAAAAGCATATGACCATCTGCATATGGCCTATCTGGGTCAGGAGCAGATGACACTGTAAATTTAACGGAGGAAGATTGAAAATGGGTAAACTTTTCGGAACCGACGGTATCATGCTGGGTCGGCGCTCATGGCCGGCATTTGCGCTGGGCGGCAGACGTTATGCCCCTTTGGCACCATTCCCACACCGGCGGTGGCATATCTTACGGTGCAGGAGCAGGCGGATGCGGGCATTGTCATCTCGGCATCCCACAACCCCTATGAGCACAACGGCATCAAGATCTTCAGCGCTCAGGGCTATAAGCTCTCCGACGAGCTGGAGGCCCGGTGGAGGACATCGTTTCGAGGGTCGTTGCCCATGGACGTCAAGACCCGGATCGAGATCGGCATGCGCCTGCACGGTATGCGGCAGATGAAGTCCGACTACATCGACCATTGTTCTTTCCACATGGACTGCGATATGGCAGGCCTGCGGGTGCTGGTGGACTGCGCCAACGGTGCGGCCTCGGCCACGGCGCCCGGAGCCTATTCGGCAGCTGCCGCTGCATGCGGACTTCATCTTCGATAAGCCTGACGGTATCAATATCAATAACGGTTGCGGCTCCACCCATATGGAGACCCTGTGCCGGGGCGTAGTGGCAGGGAAGTGACTTGGGTATCGCCTTTGACGGCGACGCCGACCGCTGCCTGCTGGTGGATGAAAAGGGCCATATTATCGATGGCGACAAGGTGCTGGCCGTGTGGGAAAAGCCATGAGACGCAAGGGTAGTCTCAACGGAAATGCTATCGTAGCCACACTTATGTCCAACCTGGGCCTGCATGAATTTTGCCGTAGGGGGATTCTTTCCGCTGGTCTGCACCGATGTAGGTCGACCGTCATGTGCTGGAGAAGATGATCGAGTGCGGCTATATGATTGGCGGCGAGCAATCGGGCCACACCATTTTCCGGGTATGCCACTTACCGGTGACGGAGAGCTGACAGCCCTGCAATTCATCCAGGCGTATTGCAGAGGCCGGGGGTTCCTGCCTCGGAGCTGGTATCCTGCTGCGCGCAGTATCCCCAGGAGCTCATTAATATGCCGGTATCCGCTGTGGGCGGCGCCAAGGAGCGCATTATGGCCGATGACCGCCTGTGGGAGCAGGTGCGAAGCCAGGAGGAAGCCTTGAACGGGGAGGGTCGTATTTTGGTCCGTCCCTCCGGCACGGAAGCGCTCATCCGGGTCATGGTAGAGGCGAAAACCGTTGAAATTGCTCAAATGTAGCCAAGACTTTGGCTGAATTCATAAAAACCCTGTAACATTTCACTTTTTGCATAGTATTAACAAAGTTTTATAGATTGCTTGACAAATAATTCATGGAAAAGGTATAATAACGGATGGACGGATATATGCAGACACAGTATAGTGAGCTGGAACAGATGTCGGACGAGCGCTTTGCCAACGGCGCTGCAGAATGGTATCTTGCCGCCGGTGACATCTTAGCCCACCGATACCGCAAGCTGGTCCGCTGCTGTGCGCATCCCTATTTTTTGGCTGGGGGACAGCGAGGATCTGCTGCAGGAGGGAATGTTTGGCCTTATAAAGGCCATCGTGAGTTCCGGGCGGATCGGGATGCAGCTTTCAGACCTTGCAGAAGTATGTATCCGCAGCCGCCTATGCTCGGTGATTCGAGCGTCACGGGCGGGTAAGCATAGCCCATTAAATGAATCCGTACCCCTGAATGCATTTTTGCTGATGCGCAGCCACAGTACAGTCAGCTCGATCCGGAGGATCTGCTTATTGACCGGGAAAAGGCTGCGGCACTGCTGAATCAGGTACGTAGTCAGCTTTCTGAACTGGAGGTTCGAGTGCTGGACCTATATTTGGATGGCTGTAGCTGCGGAGAGATTGCAGCCACGGTTGGCAAATCCTATAAATCCGTGGACAATGCCGTTCAGCGTATCCGTCGCAAAATTGGGCGACAAATTTCTTCCGGCGAGATCAGCAATGGCTGAGCGCAATATATTTCTCAAAAGAGAGGGTAAAACATGTACGAAGATAAGACTTTAGTTTGCAAAAGAATGTGGCAAGGAGTTCGTTTCACTGCCGGTGAGCAGGAGTTCTATGCTGAGCGCGGCTTCCAGAATGAGCCCCAGCGCTGCAAAGCCTGCCGTGACGCACGCAAGAACGCTGCCCGCGGTCCCCGGGGTATTTCACTGCTACCTGTGCTGCCTGCGGCGGGTGAGGCCAAGGTGCCCCCTTCGAGCCCAAGAGCGATCGTCGTCCTGTTTATTGCAGTGATTGCTTTGCCAAGATGAGAGAGAACGGCTGATTCTTTGCTGAATTAATATAAAAACCGGCGCAGTTTAGCTGCGCCGGTTTTCCTTTGGTGCCTGAAGGCGCCAATGAAATCAGCGTGTCGAAAAAGCTTCGACACACTGAAGGTGCCGGATCGCTAATCCGGCATTATTTATGCTCATCACTCAAAAACAGAGCTGCAGGGCGATTTTTACGACCATCATATTATAGTATTTCAGCAGGTGATAGTCATCCTTATCCAATTTAATGGTGTTGAGCAGGCGGTCATTTTTCTTCCAGCGGCTCCTTGGAAATGAGGCGTCTTCAGCGCAATAGGAGCAAAAAGAACGGCGTACTGCCGATGCCGGAGAGGCAGGCCGATGGCCGGGGTACGGGCTGCATAGGATTGAGCATGCAGATGTACGCATTTTTCCGCGTCATTGATCTGGTTGTTAAGCACCATATGGGTGATGGTGTCAAAGGCCTTCATTTCGCCGGTAAACAGATGCTGACACCGGTCGGGATTGCCGAAATCCTCACTCCTACATAGAGCATTACATCCACTGCCTCGCCCGTCGCGGAAGGGGAGAAGCAAAGCAGTGAACGGACAATCTGCCGGATGCGCCCGTCATAGTAGTACATATAGGCCCGGGGCTGGTTGAAGTAGAAGTTTTTAGGCAAAACGGCTCAGTGTTATGCGGCATCGGCGGCTGATAATCTAAAAAAGCACTTCAGGTCAATATCCAGCTTCTGAGAAATATCATACAGTGTATCAATGTCAATGGTAATGGTCCCGTTTTCGTATTTAGAGACCGTCGCCTTTGCTTTTATTAATCATAACCGAGAACTGCTCAATGGTATAGCCGCGGCTTTTTCTGTATTTTTTATGCGCTGACCTACATGATAACAAAATGCACTCATGTATCCCACCTCCCATTTGCTTTAATTATAACAATCTTTTCCCGGGAAGTCAACAAAAGTTTCACAGTGAGAACTGTGTTTAAAAAGACTTTCTGTAAAATAAACGAAAAATAAAGTTGCACAAAAAATTATTTTCTTTTTAAGTAAAGGATGAAATCATAGAAAGCCGTCTTAAGGTGGTGGAATCCGTTGACTGCGGCCTTTTTTCGTTATAATAACTATATCCGGTGGAAGTGGTTTTCCCGCCGGAAAACAGTAAAGGAAGTGAGTCAAGTGGCAAAGAAAGGAAGATTGGTCTTCAGAACAGACCGCTGCAAGGGCTGTGAGCTGTGTGTAAACGCATGTCCTATGAAGATTCTGAAGCTTGATGATGAGGCTGTGAACATAAAGGGCTATCATCCTATCAGCGTAGCGGATCCTGACAAGTGCATTGCTTGTGCCAGCTGTGCAATGATGTGCCCCGACGGCATCATCAATGTCTATGTTGAGGAATAAGTAGGAGGGTAACAGAGAAATGGCAGAAAAGAAATTAATGAAGGGTAACGAAGCCTTCGCTGCCGCCGCTATTAACGCCGGCTGCAGATACTATTTCGGTTACCCCATCACCCCGCAGAGCGAGGTTCCCGAGTATATGTCCAGAGAGCTGAAGAAGGCCGGCGGTGCATTCATCCAAGCCGAGTCCGAGCTGGGTGCCATTAACATGGCGTACGGCGCATCCGCTGCTGGCGGTCGCGTGCTCATCACTTCTTCTTCTCCCGGTATCGCCTTGATGCAGGAGTCCATCGGTCTGCTCTGCTCCGTGGAGCTGCCTGTGGTCATCATCAATGTCATGCGCGGCGGCCCCGGCATTGGCTCCATCCAGCCCGGCCAGGCCGACTATAATCAGGTCACCCGCGGCGGCTCAACGGCGACTATCACACCATCGTCCTGGCGCCTAACTCCATCCAGGAAGCCATCGATATGATCGGCAAGGCCTTCGACCTGGCAGATGAATATAGAAATCCCGTCATCATCGCAGCCGACGGTATGCTGGGCCAAATGATGGAGCCCGTGGTGATGCCCGAGCCCAAGCACGCCCTCACTGAGGAGGAGATTCCCGAGGTCAAGCCCTATGCCCTGACCGGTCACAAGAATAAGAGAGACCGTCACGCTATCAACTCTGTGTGGCTCAAGCAGGAGCTGCTGGAGAACTACATCAATGAATATTGGCCCAAGTACGAGAAGGCCGGGCGCGAGCTGCAGGATTGGGAATCCCGCTATCTGGAAGGCGCCGAGATCGTATTTGTGGCTTATGGTTCCACCTCTCGTATCGCCATGGAGGCCATGGAGATGCTGGCAGACGAGGGTATTAAGGTCGGCCTGATCCGTCCCAAGACCCTGTGGCCCTTCCCCGTGAATGCCTTTAAGAGATCGACTTCAATACCACCAAGCAAATCATCTCTGTGGAGCTGTCCCAGGGTCAGATGATCTACGATGTGAAGCTGGCCGTGGAGTGCAAGCTGCCCGTTAGCCTCATCAACCGTGTCGGTGGTATGCTGCTGGATCCCCAGGAGATTGTTGATCGGACCAAGAAGATTATGGAGGTGAAGTAAGTTGAAGCCCGTATTTGAATATACAAAAGGTATGCGTGAGACCGAGCTGCACTACTGCCCCGGCTGTACGCACGGTATTGCTCATCGACTGATTATGGAAGTGCTGGAGGAGCGTGGCGATTTGGGCAACTGCATCGCCGTTTCCCCCGTAGGCTGCTCCATTGTGGCTCATCAGTACATGAACGTTGATATGATGGAGTCCCCCATGGTCGTGCCCCCGCTGTTGCCTCCGGCATCAAGCGTGTGCATCCTGATTCCCCGGTGTTTACCTACCAGGGCGACGGCGACTTGGCCTCCATCGGTACCAATGAAATTATTCACGCCGCCGAGCGCGGTGAGAAGTTCTGCACCTTCTTCATCAACAACGCCATTTACGGCATGACCGGCGGCCAGATGGCCCCCACCACCCTGATCGGTCAAAGACCACCACCTGCGTGGATGGCCGTACTATTGAGCAGGCTGGTATGCCCATGCGCATGTGTGAGCTGATTTCCTGCCAGGACCGCGCCGTGTATGTGGAGCGTGTTTCTCTGGATTCTCCCGCCAATGTGCGCAAGGCCAAGTCTGCTATCCGCCGCGCCTTCAAGGTCCAGGATCTGAAGCTGGGCTTTGCGTTCGTGGAGTTCTGTCCATCTGCCCCACCAACTGGGGTCTGACCGCTCCTAAGGCTATGGAGTGGCTGCGGGAGAACATGATGCCTTACTATCCTGTGAAGCAGTTCAAGTGCCCCGAGGAAGTCAAGGAGGTAAAGTAAATGGCTACTAAAAAGTATTTGTGGCCGGCTTCGGCGGCAGGGCGTGCTGATCGGCCAGATGCTGGCCTACGCCGCCATGTATGAAGGCAAAGAGGCCACTTGGATGCCCTCCTATGGCCCCGAGATGCGCGGCGGTACTGCCAACTGCACCGTCTGCATTTCCGATAAGCCCATCGCTTCTCCTCTGGTCACTGCCTGTGATGTTCTTGTGGCTATGAACGGTCCTTCCTTGGATAAGTTCGAGGATATGCTGGTTCCCGGCGGTCATCTGTTTGTGAACGCTTCTGTTATCCATTATAAGGCCCGCCGCACGGATGTACATGTACACTATGTGGATTGCACCCACATTGCCGAGCACGAAGTTGGCAACGGCAAACCGCCAATATGGTCATGCTGGGCGCTATCATCCGTGCTTCCGGCGTAGTGAGCTTGGAAATCATGGATAAGGTTCTGGCCAAGACTATGACCGGCAAGAAGGAAAAAGCTGATTCCTGCCAACAAGACCGCTCTGTCTGCCTGGAAAGAGTAAGAAGGAAGAAATATCTTGAAACGAATTACGCTTATAGTGGGTCATTACGGAAGCGGTAAAACCGAGTTTCCGTAAACCATGTTATCAACCTGAAAAAGCAGCATGACAAGGTAGCCATTCTGGATATGGATATTGCCAATCCTTACTTCCGCAGTAGGGAAAGGCAGGAGTTTTTGGAGGATATGGGTATTGCCATCCACTTCAATTCCTTCGGCTACGATATCACCGAGGACCTGCCGGCCATTTCGGCTTGCATGAAGGCTCCGTTGGAAAACAAAGACTATATGGTGGTGGCCGATGTGGGCGGCGATAATGCCGGCGCTCGTGTTCTGAACCAATTCAAGAAGTACTTTGTAGACGAGTCTGATTGTGAGATGCTGATTGTGGTAAATGCTAACCGACCGGAGACGACTACCCTGGAAGGCGCTCTATACCACATCCGCACCATCGAAGCGGAAACCGGCCTGAAGGTTAAGGGCCTTATCAATAATACGCACCTGCTACGCGAAACAAAGGTGGAGGATATTATAGAGGGTTATCAGCTCTGCCGTGAAATATCCCGGGAGACGGGCATTCCCATCACCTATACTACCTGCGTGGAAAAGCTGGTGCCGGGCTTGAAAAGGCCAAGACCGAACAGGGCCTTGATGACATGGTGATCTACCCTATCAAGCTATATGCGGCCTACTTGGCTGGATAGAAAGTAAAAACAGATTCGTGAGAGCCTCTGCCATAGGGCAGAGGCTCTTTTCGATTGACAAAGTCCGGATTTAAGTTTATCATAAATCAAACAAGAGAGGGAGGGTAGCCATGAGGTCAAGCAGTGCAGGCCGCTCTGCCGTGGATCGTATGTGCCATTGCAGCGGCAATGCTGTCCCCGGAATCATAGATTTTCTCCGCAAAAGAGGCCTGAAGCCAATGCTTCCGAAAAAGAAAAAAGCCGAACAGAACAGCTGGATGATGGAGGAATCGGCGTTGGAATGTTGGCTGGATATTGGCTGGGAAAAGTCTTAGGCAACGCCGTGCTTGGCCTGTCCTTGGGTGTCCTGTTGGGGATGCTTTTGGGCAGTAAGATCAAAAGAAATTCAAGTAGCGCTGTAGGCTATCGGCATATTTTTAAAATATATGCACAAATAAATGTAAAGTCATATTACTTAACAGAAGCTCCTGCCCAAAAACGGCAGGAGCTTCTAATATCTATGTCGAAGGATGGATTGGTGAAGTACACATTTTTTCTGATCCATTTTTCTTTTGCCAACCGCAATCCCTCACCGAAGCGCTGGAAATGGACGACCTCCCGGGCTCTCAGGAACTTGATGACGTCATTCACATCCGGGTCATCAGAGAGCCGCAGAATGTTGTCATAGGTAACACGGGCTTTTTGTTCTGCGGCCAGATCCTCCGTTAAATCTGCAATTACATCGCCCTTCACTGCCATAGATGCGGCGTTCAGGGAAATCCGGAGGCTGCTGCGGGATATACGCCTGTGGTGTGATCTACAAAGTAGGCGTCAAATCCGCTGTCTTGATGTCCTTTTCCGATAGATTTCGGGTAAGCTGATGCACGATGGCGCCGATCATCTCCAGGTGACCCAGCTCTTCTGTGCCAATGTCCGTCAGTAAGCCCTTTAATTCAGAATAGGGCATGGCGTATCGCTGGCTCAAATATCGCAGCGATGCGCCAAGCTCCCCGTCCGGCCACCATATATCAATAAACTACGATGAAGCATATAAGAATTAGGGAAGAACAAACCGATAATGAACTGCGAGTGTGTTTTTGGTTTATCCCAATCAATCCCTATCGCATATAGGTGGATGGCTTCACATTTCTGCTCCAAAGTAGAGGAGCTGTTGGTGAGAGTCTTCGCAGCGGATCGGATAGCAGTGCATACCGGTTGGGGCGTGGCACTATCCGCGATTTTTTTCTCGGCTTCAGATATGCCCTGGTCTGCGTCCTGGATTTGCCGGAGCGTGATGGCGCTTGGCGGCGGCATACTCCTCCAGGATTCCGCGCCGGCGAGTATGCGTCGAAGGCGTTCCATACGTTTTGTATCCCGGCCTATGCTGCTGCAAAGGGATAGTTCATCGGCAGCATTTGAGCTTGTCTGCCTAATATGAAAACTCAACGGCTCAGAGGCTGTGGGATCGGCCCGGAGCCTGGCAAGGATAGATTGCTTTAGCGTATCACCGGAGATATGCTGAGAGGTTTTGCAGCGGCCGCGTACATAGTTGTTACATTTCCAGTAGTTGGGCTTTGCAAAAATCATAGTGCCACCGCAGGAGGCACTGCGGACAACACCGAGATCAATCCTTGCCGCTGCCCAAGGGACGGCCATGGTACTTGTGCATTGCCTTGAGCTGGGAAATGCGGTCTTGGGCGGCGTTCCAGATGTTGCTATCCACAAGAGGCTGATGCTTTCCGTCCACCACCAGAATATTGGGATCATCGTAGTTTCTGCGGGTACGTCCGGCAGGGTTCCAGCGCAGCTTTCCTATACACGGGATTGCGGAGTATGTATTCCACGGCGCGGTTATCAAAGGCGGAGCCGCGATGGGTTTTGATGCCCATATCATTGAGCCAACGGACGATGGGAAAGAAACCCTGTCCGGAGAGAAAGCGGCTGAACATCTCCCGGACATAGGAGGCCTCCGGCTCCAAAGGGGACAAGAATGCCGTCCCTGAGCGGCGTAGCCAAAGGATGGGGTAGACTGCAGCTCGCCCCGGCGGTGCTTTTCCTCCATGCCGCGCTTGACATCCTCGGCCAGGTTGATGGAGTAATACTCGTCCATGGCCTCGATCATGGCCTCCATGATGATGCCCAGTTTGCCCTCGGCGATGGGCTCCTTGATGGAAATGACTTCAATATGCAGCTGTTTGCGGAGGATGGATTTGTAAAGCACGGCGTCATCCCGGTTCCGGGCGAAGCGGGAGAACTTCCACAGAAGTATGGCGTCAAAGGGCTTGGGTTTTTGCTTGGCTACACCGATGAGCCGGCGGAAGTCATCGCGGCCGGTGACCTTGCGGCCGGACTTGGCCTCATCCACAAACACAAACTCATCCGGTACAATAGCCGTTGGCGGAGCCCCACTTGCGAATCTCCACAAGCTGGGAGGCGGGGAGCTCCACCTGATCGTCGGTAGATACGCGGATATAGGCGGCGGCCAGGCGGCAATCCTCAGGAGACATGTATTTTGCTCCTTCAGATTGCCTGCGTTCCTCGGCTCTATCTATTTCCCGGCAGAGCTGCTTTACTGCCGCTGCGGTGAAGGTGCAGGCCATGCCGCCTGTTCAGCACACATGAGTGATGAGGCCAGGGGAGCCAGCCGTATGCATGGAAGCGGCGAAAATCCTCAAGGATAGAGGGGGAGAGCGTGTCTTTCATTCGAATCACCTCAAACTGGTAATATTTATTTAAAGACAATTATCCGATGTACCTCATTTATTCATAAAGAATCTTTTTTATGCTGCCATGGTTGTTCCGCAATTGAAAAAGGATACTGCCAGACATTTCTATAGCTATCCTTTTTTTGTGGAATATATACAGTTTATCACAAGATAAATTGAAATACAAGCGAAAAAAATGATGAATTGATCGAACAGAACAAAACCACGCAGAAGTTACTGGCGGAGCTGGGAGAAAACGGAGGCATAAATCTGAATGCTCTTGCCATGGCGCCAGGCGCGTGCGAAGGGGAAAAAAGCCGGAAAGTATGGGTTGGGAACGGCATAGGAATGAAGGAGGTGATTTTGCATGGCAAGAAAGCAATGGGAACCCATCATTTTAAAGGCTTATGTGAAGACGAGGACGGCATTGAGGTGGATGTGGGACACTCTCACTCCCGGGAGCAGAAACGGAAATTTGCCACGCATATGAAAATTACCTACTTGAACGCTCTGTTCCGGGGCCAGGCGGTGTTTTGCCGGGCGGGACACCGTGGGCATGACCGAGACGGCCATCCTGAACCGCCGCCCAGAGCTGACCCACTTCATCAGGCCAACAGCGCCCAGTATGAGGCGCTGAAGTCCTTCGTGGTAATAAGCTGACCCATGAGGAGGGCG
>VOFB01004251.1_pt1 | contig 21574 bp, 36 predicted proteins | sample 5384141 | NCBI WGS metagenome assembly VOFB01 (sample SAMN12384721, study PRJNA508395) | human gut metagenome | isolation source: healthy gut A | host: Homo sapiens | reverse complement strand
ATCGCCAAGGCTCGCGAGGCCGCTCCGAACCAGCCGAAGCTCATCAAGGTCGATACCCCTGATCGCATGGCCGACCCCAGGTAGAACCAATGATCCGTCTCTCACGGCTCCAAGCTGGGCGCCGAAGGCGGCTACGATCCGGAAGAGTCCTTCCATGTCGGGCGAAGAGGCTCGCTCACGCACGCAAAGGTTGCCGAGCGCGGCCTCGAAGCCCACGGGGAGAAATGGGACGAGAGTACGCGCATGGCACAAAGAGCCAACCCGGCGCTGCCCTGTATGACCGCCTCAAGGCCGGCAGGCTGCCGGAGGGCTTCGACGGGCATCGATGACCTCGAGGCTACCTTCAGCGGGGAGTCGGCAAAGGGCGTTGCAACCCGTGGCGCTTCCGGTTCAGGTGCTGAACGCCATCGCCGCTGTCATGCCGGAACTCCTGGGGCGGCTCCGCCGACCTCGGTGGCTCCAACAAGACCGATCTTTGGGGCGCTGCCACCTTCGCTCCTGCCGAGTGCGCCGCAAGCAGTGGCCGGTCTGCAGCCCGCACGGCCAAACCAGCTGCACTTCGGCGTGCGCGAGGTTCACCATCGGTACCATCACAACGGCATCTGCTGGGCTCCCTACCCACACCCCGTTCGGTGGCACCTTCTTCATGTTCTCAAACTACGAACGTTCCGCTGTGCGTCTGGCCGCCCTCATGCAGATTCCGAGCCTGTATGTGTGGTCCCACGACTCTCCGTCGCCGTCGGCGAAGATGGTCCGACTCACCGGCGGGGTGAGCACCTGGCTTCCTTCCGTGCCATCCCGCAGCTTGAGGTCGTCCGCCCGGCCGACGCTTACGAGAACCGCCGAAACTGCGGGTACTTCTTCCGAGAAAAGAACACTCTGCCTGCGGCCATGGTGCTGACCCGGCAAAATTTCCGGTTCTTTGCCGAAACCGCTGAGAAGGCCAAGGACGGCGTCGTTAGAACGCTTACGTGCTTGTCGACACCGAGGGCACCCCCAGCGTCATTATCATGGCCACCGGTTCCGAAGTGCAGTGGGCCGTCTCCGCAGCCAAGACCCTTAATGGTGAAGGCATTAAAGGCTCGCGTTGGTCCGCCCGGTCCCTCGAATGGTTCGAGGAGCAGGACGCCGAGCGCCGGAAGCTGCGCTTCCGGGCCTCCGTCGAGGCTCGACCATGTCTCCGTCGAGCTGGCGTTGCCATGCCGTGGTACAAGCGCCTGGCCCTACGGCAAGCCGGTTTCCATCGAGAGCAGTTCGGCCTGCAGGGGCGAGGTGCTCAGAACATGATCGACCAAAATCACCGAGCATGTTGTCGAAGCCGCCAAAGGCCTCCATTGCAGTCGAAGCCGCCAAGTGATTTCGACGGGGAGGGGCATGATGGCGTGCCTCTCCCCTTTTACCGCACAATAAAAAAGGTTTGATCCAAAAAAGTATCAAGGGAGAAAACAATGACTGAAGCAACCAGCGCACCTTCTGACCCGGTGTCTCGATCTGGCTGGACGATCTGTCCCGCACCCGTATCGAATCCGGAAACCTGCAGGAGCTCATCAAGGACAAGAACGTCGTTGGTGTCACCACCAACCTGTCCATCTTCCAGAAGGCTCTGAGCCAAGGTCCGGCCCGTACGATGCACAGCTCAGAGGAGAGTCGGGCAAGGTTGACGTTGAGACCGCTATCCGCGAGCTCACCACCACCGACGTGCGCAACGCCACCGACATCTTCCGTGAGATTGCCGAAGCCACCGATTTCGTCGATGGCCGCGTCTCCATCGAAGTTGATCCGCGTGGCCCACGAGACCGAAGCCCGCAGAGCACAGGCTGCAATCGAGCTCTGGGAGAAGGTCCACCGTCCGAACGCCATGATCAAGATCCCGGCGGCCTGAAGGCCTGCCGGCAATCACCGCAACCTACCCAAGGGCATCTCCGTCAACGTCACCCCTGATCTTCGCTCGAGCGTTACGAGGCAGGTCATCGATGCCTTCATCGAAGGCATCGCTCAGGCTGACGCAACGCGCCATGACCTGGCTTACATCGGGTTCCGTCGCTTCCTTCTTCGTGTCCCGCGTGGACACCGCCGTCGACAACAAGCTTTGAGGAGATCGGCTCCGATGAAGGGCCAAAGGCTCTCGAGGCAAGGCCGCTATCGCCAACGCTCGCCTCGCTTACGAGCTGTTCGAGAACAAGTTCGCCAACGATCCGCGTTGGGCTGCTCTCAGCCAAGGGCGCCAGAAGCAGCGTCGCTGTGGGCCTCCACCGGCACTAGAACCCGGCCTATTCCGATTGCGTCTACGTTGACGAGCTCGTTGCCCGCTCATCGTGAACACCATGCCGGAGAAGACCCTGAACGTCTCGCCGATCACGGCAACGGCGCTCCGACCATCAAGGGTACCTACGAAGAGTCCCACGCCATCATGGCCAAGCTCGCTGAGCTGGGCATCGACTTCAAGAGCTGTCACCGACAAGCTGGAAGCCGACGGCGTCGCTTCCTTCATCAAGTCCTGGGATTCCGTCCTCACTGACGTCCAAGGCTGGCATCGACCGCGTCAACGGCTGAGCTTCTTTAGGGAAGTGTTAGCGATCTAAAGCTGGGAATTCCCCCTGCCAGAATTCTGGCGGGGAATTTGCTATTGCTCTACATGTTTTCAGCTTATTCCGGTACGAGGCGTAAAGCGGTAGCCTGACGGATCCGCTTGGATCGCCTGCGCTTTGCGTCCTCAAAGGATCGTAACCATACTTATGGGTAATGTGACTATAAGTATTTAGGGGTGGAGCGTCGCGATACTGCGCGCGCTTCACCCCATGAATGTCCTTCAAACAACCAAGGTCATCATGACTGATGATATGTACTCAAGAAATCAGCGATCTCACCTATGGTTTCCTTCAACATCGTGATACGCGGCAGATATACCACCCTGAAATGATCTGGATTCTGCCAGTTGAACGCACCGCCATGACTGATCAGAATATGCTTGTCATGCAGCAGATCCAATGCGAACTGCTCGTCAGAGTGAATATTGAACTTTTTGACGTCTAGCTTCGGGAAGATATAGAACGCCGCTTTCGGCTTAACTGCGGTAACGCCGGGAATTTCATTGAGCATCCGATAGACCAGTTCGCGCTGCTCGTACACACGGCCACCTGGCTTGATGTAATCCTTGACGCTCTGATGCCCGCCCAAAGCGGTCTGTACCACCGACTGAGCTGGGACATTCGAGCACATACGCATGTTCGCCAGCATGTTCAAGCCCTCGATGTAATCCTTCGCAATACGCTTGTTGCCGGAAAGTATCATCCATCCAATGCGATATCCGGCAATCATATGCGACTTCGACAGACCGGAGAACGTTACACAGAACAGGTCCGGAGCCAGCGATGCGATAGAAATATGCTCCAGTCCATCCATGACCAAACGATCGTAAATCTCATCGGAGAAAATAATGAGCTGATGTTCTCGGGCAATGTCGACGATTTGTTGCAGCAGTTCCTTTGGATAAAGCGCTCCGGTCGGATTATTTGGATTGATGATGACAATTGCCTTGGTCTTATCCGTGATTTTAGAGCGGATATCGTCGATATCGGGATACCATTCGGATCCCTCATCACAGATGTAATGCACGGCGGTACCGCCAGCCAAATTCACGCAGGCGGTCCACAGAGGATAGTCCGGCGAAGGCACTAGCACTTCGTCGCCGTTGTCCAACAATGCGGACAGCGACAGGTTGATGAGCTCGCTGACGCCATTGCCGGTGAAGATATCATCGATGGAGACGTTCGAATATTCTTGAGCTGTGCATACTGCATGATGGCTTTGCGTGCCGAGAACAGACCCTTGACGGTGAATATCCTTCGGTTTCAGGCAGCTGTTGCGCCATATCATACACGACTTCATCCGGAGTCCGGAATCCGAATGGCGCAGGATTGCCGATATTGAGTTTCAGAATATGCGTTCCCGCGGCTTCCATGCGTGCTGCCTCGTCCGCCACCGGACCACGAACGTCGTAGAGCACATTGTCGAGCTTATGAGATTTCGTAAAGGTGCGCATAGTCTTTCCTTCTGTTGATTGCGCTGATGCAGGATTGCTATCATGTTGGGCTTCATCAGACTTGACTGCGGGCAAGGTGGCGACGTTCTGCTCCATGGGAACGTCCTTTCCCATCAGCCAGTCCTCATTGACCTGCAGAAAAGCCGCAAGAAAATGGGCGATATCGGCACGCGGCACGGTTTTGCCGCTCACGTACTGACTCATATGACTTTTGCCAAGTTTGATATTGAACTTCTCAGCCGCATGCACAAAGTCAATTTGTTTGACATTGCGGAACGCCATAGCGACGTTCAACCGGTTGGAGAACGATTCCGCCATACTAGTCCTTTCAGTTCAATTTTTCATCAAGCGCTAGTTCAAATCCTAACACAAACCAACTAACGAAATTGCGGAAGTTCAATATCAAATGTAACTATTTCATCCTTTTTGCGACAAAAAGTTCAATTTACGAAGTTCAACTCATGTAACTCTTGAATATCATGAGACATCACAGCAGATTATCTTCAATCCACTGCGCCACACCGTCATCATTATTAGATGGACAGATTTCATCTGCGATGTTCAACACATCCGGATTGGCGTTCGCCACCGCCACTCCCCCTGCCGGATTTACGTAGCATGGCAATGTCGACCAAATCGTCACCGAATGAGACGGTATTGCTCATCGGCGTCTCAAAATGTTCTGCCAGCAAATCCAACGCATGCTCCTTGTTGGCTTGAGGATTCATCAACATCCACAGCGATCCCTCAGAGATATGTACGTCAAAATCGTTGGGCACAAGAGAACCGACCTGATTCCGCTGCTCATCGTTAGGGAAGATAATGAGCTTATCGGCGATGCCTTCAGGAACATCGTCGAAGTCAGTGTATCGCCAGGTCTGTGTTTCCAATATTTCGTAACATCGAAATTGGTGTATCTCACATCATCCATGACAATGCCGACTTCCATACCGGGCAGTTCATTCAACAGATTCTTGCAGACTTCATGCTCGCTGTGAGGAGAATCCGATTTTCTTGAGATGGCCGTCTTCCGGCAGCATCGGCGAAGTGAGCATTTCATAATTTGATGAGGCTGGATTGAAATCGATCAATGCTCCATTGAGATAGGCGACGGCATCAACCGGCAGTTTTTCCACGAACGAAAAGCCTGTGCTGACCGGACGTGCCGTTTCCACAACAAAGGTCACGCCATTATCGTGTATGCGGTTAATCACATCGATGGAACGTTGTGTAAGAAAACGTTCCTCGAACGTTTCGCCATCATGCAGCAAAGTACCGTCCAAATCCGCGACGACCATCGTGGTTTTCTTGGGTTTTCTCGATTTTCAAAGACGTCAAATCAATCCTTAGCTTGTATGTTGTAGCCAATACTACGATAAAAACACTTCGGCCCATGACTGTAATCCAGTCATGGGCCGAAGCAAAAAGCCAATCAGATGAGATCGAACTTCGTCATCAGACCGAGGGCAATGATGATGGCAACCCACAGCACCGCGATGATGACGGTCCAACGATTCAGGTTCTTTTCCGCGACACCGGAAGAACCCGCATTCTGGGTGAGACCGCCGCCGAACATATCGGACAGACCGCCGCCCTTACCCTTGTGCATCAGAATCAACAGGGTGAGCAAGAGGCTGAAAATAACAAGAATAATCTGCAGCACAAGCTTGACGATGGCCATAGCGGACACGAGTGAACCTCCAGTTCGTAAACACTGCTGTTAACAATAGCGCAAGGTATTGAGAAAATCGAATAATGACCACACCTTGAAAGGCCAACTCGATAAAAACATTACTCCGCGAGCATCATACTATCGCATTCATGGTGAGCTGGCAGATTCTGGTGAGCTCATCCACGTTCAGCGCGGCGCCGCCGATAAGGAATCCATCCATCGGGCTCGCCAATCAATTCTTCGGCGTTCTTTGAGGAGACGGAGCCACCATACAGAATGCGCACGGACTCTCCTACATGCGTGCCGAAAGTTTCAGCCAAATCATCTCAATCGCCTTGGCCGCGTCCTGAGCGGATTGTGGAGTGGCCACCATTCCGGAGCCGATGGCCCATACCGGCTCATACGCCACAATCAGACGCGACGCTTCCTCGTCGGAAAGATCGCGTGTGACGTCATGCACCTGCCCCACGGCGAAATCAAGCTCAATGCCTTTGCGACGTTCCTCGTAGCTTTCGCCGACGCAAAGAATCGGCTGCATTCCGGCCGCCAAAAACAGCGCGTACCTGATCCACGATGTTCGCGTCATCTTCCGGATGGTACTTTCGTCGTTCGGAATGTCCGACAATCACATACGAACAGCCGAGGTGGGCGATCATATCGGCAGACACATCTCCAGTGAACGCGCCCTGCGATGTTACGGAAACAGCCTGTGCGCCGTAGTGAATCTTCAAATTGTCGGATTCGACCAACACCTGCACGCTGCGTAACGATGTGAAGGACGGCATCAATGCGATTTCACAATGGCGGTAGTCGAAATGGATGTCACGAAGTTTCCATGCGAGCTGCTGAACGAAATAGGTGGCTTCAAGATGGTCGAAGTTCATCTTCCAATTGCCGGCGACCAGTGGAATTCGTTGCGATGCCATGTGTTTTGCCTGCCTCCGTTCTTATTTCATTCAGTGTTCGTACGCCGTGGTTTCGGATTAGTGAAAACAAGAGGTGCTCCCCCACCTTTTTTGTTGATAAGGAGCACCTCCGGTTATGCGTTAAGCAATCAGTCGAGCACCTTCAGGCCCGGCAGTTCCTTACCCTCGAGGAACTCGAGGAGGCACCGCCACCGGTGGAGATGTGCGAGAAGCCATCCTCCGGGAAGCCGAGGTTACGCACTGCGGAAGCGGAATCACCGCCACCGACGATGGTGAACGCACCAGCTGCGGTAGCGTCGACCAGACCCTGGCCACGTCCTCGGTGCCGGCAGCGAAAGCCGGAACCTCGAACACGCCCATCGGGCCGTTCCAAACGACGGTCTTGGAATCCACGATCTTGTCGTGGAAGAGCTTCTGGGAATCCGGCCGATGTCCAGACCCATCTTGTCAGCCGGAATGGCGTCGGCAGCCACGACTTCCGGAGCGATGTCCTCATCGGACTTCGGAAGACCGGGTTCACCACGATATCGGTCGGCAACACGAGTTCGACGCCGTTCTGCTCAGCGCGCTCGATGTAGCCCTTTGACGGTCTCGACCTGATCCCCTCTTCCAGCAGGGAGGTGCCGACCTCGAGACCCTTGGCCTTGAGGAAGGTGTAAACCATGCCGCCGCCGATGACCAGACGGTTGGCCTTGTCGAGCAGGTTTTCGATCACACCGAGCTTGTCAGAGACCTTGGAACCGCCGAGCACGACGGTCAGCGGGCGTTCCGGCTCAACGGTGGCGCGGGACAGAGCCTTGACTTCCTTCTCGACCAGCAGGCCGGCAGCAGCCGGAAGATCGGCAGCAACGTCGTAATTGGAGCCCTGCGCGGTGCACGACGCCGAAGCCATCGGACACGAACGCTTCGCCGAGCGCAGCAATCTTGGCATAAGCGGCGCGCTCCTCTCCCGGATCCTTGCTGGTTTCTTCCGGGTTGTAACGCACGTTCTGCAGCAGAACGACATCGCCGTCGCCGCCCATTGCGGCGACCTTGGCCTGGGCATCCTCACCATAGGTGTCTTTCAGCCAGCGGGACCTGATGCCGAGCAGCTCGCCGAGACGAGTGGCGACCGGTGCGAGGGACAGCTTCGGCACGACCTTGCCCTTCGGACGACCGAGATGAGCCATCAGAATGACCTTCGCGCCTTCTTCGCGCAGGGCCTTAATGGTCGGCAGAGCGGCCTTGATACGACCGTCATCGGTAATCGTGGTGCCGTCCAGCGGAACGTTGAAATCGGCGCGAACGAGAACGCGCTTGCCCTTGAGATCTCCAAGATCCTTGAGTGTCTTCATGTATATCCTTTCCTAGCCGCAAGTAAGCATGGAATGGCCATATTGCCATTTTTACGAATAATACAAGCCCAAACGAACAAAAACACCATGCTGTTCGAAAACAGGCATGGTGTTTTTTGCATAAAGATTCAATCAAGCCGACTGGCGGCGCGCCTTTTCGGTTTTCTCGGCGAGCTGCAGAAGTCGACGGATGCGGCCCGCGATGGCATCCTTGGTGATTGGTGGATCGGCCAAACGTCCCAGCTGTTCCAGCGACGCATCAGCATGGTCGAGACGAAGCTGGCCGGCCGATTTGAGGTTGTCTGGAATGTCATCTCCAAGAATCTCAAACGCCTGACGAACCTTGTCGCATGCTTCCGCAGCCGCCTTGGCGCTGCGACGCATGTTGGCGTCGTCGAAGTTGGCCAGACGGTTGGCTTTGCCCCGAGCTTCGCCGTCGGAACGCTTTCCGGTCCACTGCGTGCGGGAGCGCGGCGCACCCATAAGAATGAGCATACGTTCGATGGCGTCGGGATCGCGCAGGGTGACGCGTTCGGAGCTGCGCAGCTTACGTGGCTTGGCGGTGATGCCCAGACGTCGTGCGGTGGAGACCAGTGCCAGAGCGGCCTCATGGTTCGGGCACACGATTTCAAGATAGCTGGCCTTGCCTGGATCGGACAGACGTCCGTTGGCGAGGAACTCGCCGCGCCATGCGGACTTGATCTGCGCGATTTGCCGTTGATGATATCGCTTGGAAGACCAAGCACCATGTTCTTGGTGTAACGGCTGTACGAGGCCGGTCTGCAGCACGAGCGCCGTACTGCCCTTCGGCACGCGAATCACATAACGCTGCACGGTGCCGGTTGGCGTCTGCCTAGAGACAGGAGTAAGCGTGGGCTTCATGACCATACAGGTTCTTGATGGTGTCCTGCAGCCAAGCAGCCGCATCTTGGGAGTCGAGCTGCACCTGCACGAGAATGTGGTGATCCACCGAGTGCAAACCATTGCCGAATCGAATCATCGCTGTCGCCTGCGCCTTTTTCGGCGTCGGCAGTTCGTTATCGATTGCGGCCAGCTCGCTTTTGGACGTCATCCAGAAGAGCCAAGAGCCAACCTCCTACCTTTTGCTGTTCTTCCCTAAATTTCAGGCGAGTCGCGGAATCATTCCGCACTGCCACGGCTTACTGTGGATACCGAATATCTTGGACAATCACAGCCGGGTTTCTTTACATATGGACACTATTTTCTCATAATACGGTCATTTTCCGCTGACCGCTATCAAGCTCGCGTGCGGAAACGGAAACCGACAACCCCTCGCACGCAGTCTTAGCCAAAGCCTCACTCATCGCGACAGAACGATGCTGGCCTCCGGTGCAACCAATCGCAATAGTCATAATGCTTATCTTCCTGCGCATATCCTTCAATCGCAATCGAAAGCGCCTTTTCATACGAGTCGAGGAAGTCCGCGGCCCCTTCGCTGGAAAGTACGTAATCACTCACCTCTTTGTCGCGTCCGGTCAGCGAAGCGAAGCCTGAACCCAAAATGGATTCGGCAGGAATCTACGTCGGCCACAAAGTCGGCGTCGATGGGAATACCGTATTTGAAACCGAAACTGAATGTGCACGGAAACCGTGGTCGGACCGGATCCGGAGCATGGCCTCATAAATTTCGTGGACCAGCTGATGGATACTCAATGATGACGTGTCGATAACGATGTCCGCACGTTCTTTGAGATTCTCAAGCAGATCTCGTTCCTCGAGAATGCTGTCAATCAGTCGATTGCCCTGCTGCAAACGGATGAGCCTGCGTACAGGATTCATATCGTTTGATCAGCACCTCGTTGCTGGCATCAAGAACAGGATACGCGTTTTCACACCAAGATCATCCAGATGGCTGAGCACCGCGGACAGGTCATCGAAATAGTCGCGGGAACGCACGTCGACAACAGCGGCGAGTTTGTGAATATTGGATCCCGTGGTCATCATGTCCACCAAGGGCACCAGCAGTTTTGGAGGCATGTTGTCAACCACATACCAACCCATGTCTTCAATGCTGTCGGCAGCATGCGAACGGCCCGCACCGCTCATGCCGGTGATCAGCAATACTAAAACCTTCAGCGGCGAAGGGGCGCTGGCATGCGTGCCATTCGCCTGTACGTCGATGTCTTCCCTGTGCCATCACAGAGCCTCCTCAAGCGCGATGCGCATGGCTTGTTCCAAACGCGCGGTGCAATCCCGATCAACCATACCGCTCGGCGGATCGTCATCCCAGATTCCCGTCATCAACCAGACCTGCACCATGGCCTGATACAACAGCATCTCCTCGCCGCCAATGGCGATTCCTCCCTGTTGGCGCCATGCCTGCATCAGCTTGGTAGGGCGTGGGTCGCCATATACGGCGTCGAGCAATGTTCCATGCATGCGCACACCTTAAGATTCTCAATGATTCGGCAATACCGTCCGCAGCCAACGGGAATGGTGTTTATCGCCACATCAGCCTGGCGCAACGCTTCGATGGCATGGTCCATGCCGACAATGCTGATCGGCTGTTCCGATGGCATATACCGTTCGGCAAGTGGCTTGAGATCGGCGTTCTTCTCAGGATGGCGAGCCACAACGATGACATGTCCGATCGCAGACATCTCCACGCATGCCGCTAACGCCGACGTTGCGGGTGTTGCCGTTGCCGATGATCACGGCCGTTCCCGAACGGTCCGTCTTCGGCGTTATCGCACGTGTCTGATACGAGTGTTCGAAAGCGAGTTCGATGCCGCGTACGTCCGTGTTATATAGCCTGATGAAGGGGATGTTCGAATTGCCATTGACGCAGGTTTTGGTCCAATCAAACACCGCGGTATTGGCAACCATAAGCTCTTTGGCCCATGTTTGCACGGTGTTCCGTATGGCTGGATCGTTTTCTTCAATGGCATGGTCAGGCTGAGTCCCGACCAGGTCGGATCAAGCGCGATTCAAGAAAGCCCTCAAGATCAGGCTCGCCCACCTCATGCTTGTCGTAATGACCAGTCGTCAAGATGCAACGCGTGATAAGCGGCATTGTGCAGCACCGGAGACAATGAATGTGCGATGGGCTTGCCCAGAACCGCGCACCGGTGGTTGACCTCGGTCATATTCCTCCCTATATATTCACCGTCATCATGCTAGCAATCCGATTGTCTTTTTTCGCTACCCAATCTTATTCCATTTCATCTTTCGGACTATTCGACGAAATGGCATTTTCCGTCGACGGTTGCCCGTCGGGGCGTGCAACGCTTGGTAAATGGCTGCGGCTTTGGCTTTTCCGACGCCTTTGACCTGCTCGAAATCCTCGACGTCCGCCTCACGCATGGCACGAACCGAGCCGAAATGGCTCAGTAGGCGCTTCTGGTATGCCTCGCCGACGCCTGGAATATCGTCCAAGGCGGAACGCAACGCGCCTTTCCTTCTGGTCTGACGATGATAGGTGATGGCAAAACGATGCGATTCGTCGCGGACGCGTTGCAGTAGATACATGCCTTCGGATTGACGTTTGAGAATGATCGGATAGTCGTCATCCGGCACCCACACCTCTTCCAAACGTTTTGCCAATCCGCACACGGCCACGTCATCCACACCGCAGTCCTCGTGCCTTGGCGGCGGCCATGACCTGCGGCTTGCCGCCATCGACCACCACCAGGTTCGGCTTGTAGGCAAAGTGATGCCGGTTTGTGTTCTGCTGGACAGTCGGTTCATGAGTCTGGTCACCATGCTCGGATGCCCGACGTTCATTATCCATGCTTTCGCCGGAGTCGCCGGCGATGTTGCCATGTTGGAATCGTCGCGTCAGCGTCTCGTACAATGCGCTCAAATCGTCGAGTGCACCCTGTCCGTCCGCTCCGCGAATGGCGAAACGACGATATTCGGACTTTTGGCGATCGCGTCCTCGAATACCACCATGGAAGCGACCTAACGCGCTCCACCGACGGTATTGGAAATGTCGTAGCATTCGATGCGCAATGGAGCCTGTTCAAGTCCCAAAGCCTTGGCAACATCATTCATGGCTGTGCTGCGGGCGCCCATATCGCTGATGCGACTCATCTTGCTGCGCTGCATTGCCTGCTTGGCATTATCGCTGGCACGGTCCAGAAGCTGCTTCTTGTCGCCTCGGCTGGCCACACGAATGCTCACGGCACCACCGCGCAATCCGCTAAGCCATGATTCAAGCTCTTCACGCCGGGCCGGCTCGATGGGAACAATCACCTCGCGCGGCACCGGAGAGATAGGGAGCCAACAGATCCGCACGACCGGTCTGATCCTGCCGCTCGTTACGTTCCCTGGCTTGCGCGCGGGCCACCGCATCGGTCGCCGTCACGATTTGCGTCGATCCGATGGCATTGCGTTGTTCGGTGACAACAGTCGACTGCGAAGCCCTAATCGTCTCCCCTGCGGTTTCCGAATACACCTGCACAATAAGGTCGGCAATCAGCTCCTCATCCGTCACATCCTCAACCCGTTCCACACTCCAATTGCGTTCACCTCGGATGGAACCGGCACGCACGTAAAACGCGTGCACGGAAGCTTCCAGCTCGTCCGAATCGACGCCGAAGAAATCCGCATCGACATCGGAATCGAACACCACGGCATTCTGCTCAACCACTGTGGATAGCATCTGGATCTGATCGCGCAACCGAGCCGCTCTCGAACTCCAACTCGTCGCTGGCCTCCTTCATTTCACGCGTGAGCTGTGCGATATACGATTTGCCGATGCGACCGGTTAATACGCCAACAAGCTGTTCGCACATCTTCCGGTGTTCCTCGACGCTGATACGTCCAATGCAAGGGGCCGAACATTTGCCGATGGACGCAAGCAAACATGGACGATGAGTGATTTCCGCCTTATGATAAACGTTCTGCGAACAGGTGCGCACAGGAAAAGTCTTGAGGAGACGGTCGAGACTGTGACGCAGATCCCATACTTTTGGCGTACGGGCCGAAATATCTTGTATCGCGGCGTTTGCGGCTTCTGGTCACCCACACCCGCGGCACGCGTTCACCGGATGAGATCGCCAGATACGGATAGGTTTTGTCGTCGCGGAACACAACGTTGAATCGTGGGTCAAACTCTTTGATCCACGTGTATTCCAACGTCAATGACTCAAGTTCGGTACCAACGACCGTCCATTCCAGGTTGCGGGCCGTCAATACCATGGTTTGAGTGCGGGGATGCAGCTGATACAACGGTTGGAAATAATTGGTCAAACGGTTGCGCAGGTTTTTCGCCTTGCCTACGTAAATGACCCTGCCTTCACCATCTCGCCACTTGTATACGCCCGGCTGCGCCGGAATGTCGGATGTTTTCGGACGAAACAGGTCACGTGAATCCCCAGCAGAGGCGCGCCGTTCTTGTTTACGTCTTTGCCGGAGAATCATCACCACCGACACTGAAACCGTCGCCGTTCAACTGTTCGGCGGTTTTGCGCCAAACCTCCTGGACTGTGCCGCTCGATGGGTGTGCTCACAGCATGTCCTTAAGGCATTTGCCGGTCCAGACCGCTCGCACTGCGCCACCTGTTCCGGCGTGCCTTCAGTAACGATAGTGCCGCCTCCATCTCCGCCCTCTGGGCCAAGATCAATAAGCCAGTCAGCCGGATTTGACCACATCGAGATTGTGTTCAATAACGATGACGGTATTGCCTTTGTCTACCAATCCCTGCAGGACAAGCAGTAGTTTGCGCACATCTTCAAAATGCAAACCCGTGGTAGGTTCATCAAGAATATATACGGTTTTACCCGTAGACCTTCGTTGCAATTCCGTGGCAAGTTTCACTCGCTGCGATTCGCCTCCGGAAAGCGTTGGAGCTGGCTGTCCGAGTCGGATATACCCAAGTCCGACCTGCACAAGCGTGTCGAGATAGCGGGAGATGGAGGATACGCTTTGAAGAACTGGGCAGCCTCTTCGATCGGCATGCCAAACGTCGGCAACGGATTTGCCATTGTATTTCACCTCCAACGTTTCGCGGTTGTAGCGTTTGCCATGGCATTCCTCACAGTCCACATACACGTCCGGCAGGAAGTTCATTTCGATCTTCAAAGTGCCGTCGCCATGGCATGCTTCGCACCGGCCACCCTTGACATTGAACGAGAACCGCCCCGGACCGTATCCACGGACTTGCGCTTCAGGGGTTTTGGCGAACAGCGTGCGGATCTTATCCCATACTCCGGTATAGGTGGCCGGATTGGAACGCGGAGTGCGTCCGATCGGATTCTGGTCAACGTGGATCACTTTGTCGCACTGGTCCACGCCTTCCACCCGGGTATGCTTGCCGGGCACGATGCGTGCGCCGTTGAGTTTGTCGGCAAGCACCGGATACAGAATCTGATTGACCAAAGTGGACTTGCCGGAACCCGAAACACCGTCACGCAAGTGAAAAACTCCCAGTGGGAAGTTGACCGTCAAATCCTTCAGATTGTTTTCGCGGGCTCCAACCACGCGCAACTGCTTGGTCTTACGTACTTTGCGACGGGACTGCGGAACCTCGATCTTTCGGCGGCCGGCAATGTAGTCACCCGTAACCGAACGTGGAGCGTCAACGAGCTTTTTCGCGGGACCGGAATAGATCACTTCGCCGCCATGCTCGCCAGCTCCATCCGATGTCAATAACCCAATCAGCGTTCTTGATAGTGTCTTCGTCATGCTCCACAACGATCAGCGTGTTGCCGAGATCGCGCAGATGATGCAGAGTGGTGATCAGCCGCTCATTGTCACGCTGGTGCAAGCCGATGGATGGTTCGTCGAGCACATACATCACGCCCACCAAACCGGAACCGATCTGAGTCGCCAAACGAATACGTTGCGCCTCGCCGCCAGACAAGGTTTTGGCGGCACGAGACAGTGTCAGATAGTTCAGTCCGACGTCGTTGAGGAATCCAAGACGGGCACGAATCTCCTTCAACACCTCGCCGGCGATCCGCGCGGCCGACCCTTCAAGCTGCAAGCCGTCCATCCATGCGAGGCTTGTCTCAGCGGACATGTCGCACACATCGGCAATGGATTCCCCGCCAACGGTCACCGCCAGCACTTCCGGACGAAGCCTACGGCCTTGGCATGCCTGACAAGGTACTTCACGCATATACGATTCGTAATACTGCTTCATCTGATCGGAGTCGGTCTCGTCATGCCTACGCATCAGCGTACGCACCACGCGCCTTCGAAACCGGTGGAATATTCGCGCATACCCCCAACGGTTACATACGAGACCTGGCACCTTGAAAATCACGCCATACATAATGGCTTGACGGGCCTCTCCGGAAGATCCTTCCAAGGGTGTCGAGATCGAAACCCATCTCATCGCCGAGCCCCTCAAGCACATGGCGATAATATTCGCCTTTGCCTGGTCATGCCCCACGGTTCGATGGCGTTCTCATTCAGTGTCTTGCTGGGATCAGGAATCACCAGTTCGGATCAATCTCCAGCTTGTATCCGATGCCCGTGCATACCGGCAGGCACCGTACGGGGCGTTGAACGAGAACGTGCGCGGCTCAATCTCATCAAGTTCAAGCTGATGCCCGTTGGGCATGCGTTTTTCGGAAAAAGGTTTACGGCGGTCAGGATCCTTCATTCAGTTCACAAAATCGACCACCACGATACCCCTTGGCGGCTTCAATGTGGTTTCAATGGAATCGGTCAGACGCTGACGGATGCCGTCCTTGACCACCAGTCGATCCACCACCACTTCGATGGTGTGCTTTTTTCTGCTTGGTGAGTTTGATGTCGTCGGACAGCTGCTTCATTTCGCCGTCAATCAGCGCTCGTGCGCTAGCCGCCCCGCAAGAGTTCAAGCAGATCCGAACGCCCTTACGCCCACGGACGACCGGCGCGAGAATCTGGAATCGTGCGCTCCGGATACTGCAGCAACGCGTCCACCATCTGTTGGGCGTCTGTGCGCTGACCAACGCGCCGCGCATTCCGGGCAATGCGGAATGCCAGTGCGGGCAAACAGCAATCTCAGATAATCGTAAATCTCGGTAATCGTGCCGACAGTCGAACGTGGATTGCGGTTCGTGGTCTTCTGATCGATCGACACCGCAGGGCTCAAACCTTCGATAAAATCGACGTCGGGCTTGTCCATTTGCCCTAGGAACTGCCTTTGCGTACGCCGACAGCGACCTTAATATTCGCGTTATTAAGAATAACGTATCGAAGGCGAGCGAAGATTTTGCCAGAACCCGACAGTCCGGTGAACACCACCATGCGATTGTGCGCGGAAAACTCAAGATCCACGTTCTTCTGAGATTATGCTCGCGAGCGCCTTTGATGGTGATTTCGAGGTCGTTGGGCAGGTGCTTGAGGTCGGCTGTAAGTGAACCGTTTTTCGTTTTGGAGGGGCTTTTTGATTTCTCTTGCGAGGAATGCGTCGCTGAGAACGCGTTCGACTATGACGTCGCCGTTTGCTGCGTTGTTGTGTTGGTTACCACGGCTTTTTGCCTCCGCTGGTGGTTGTTCTTTGTTCTAGTTGTTTAGATACCTCATTTTCGTTATGATTTCGAACAGGTGTTCTATTTGTGGTGTGCTGTGTTCCATTGGTGTTGGTTGTGAGATTGTCATTGCGTCGTTGATGGGGATGTTCTGTTCGATTCGTAGGTTGTGTTTTTTCCCGGTGCAGAGTTGTTCGTATGTTTCTTTCGTGTTGTGTGAGTCCTTATAAGTTGGTTTGGGGTCGCGGTTTGAGGGGTTGTTTTTTGGTGTCGAGTTTGGTGCCGTATGGTTCGTATGTTTTGTATGCTGTGCTGTCCATGAGTATGGAGTCGCAGGTGATGCCGGTTTGTCGTAGTTCGAGTATTTCATGCCGTCTGCGCTCATGTCTCCCCCAGTATGGGGTGTGGTTGTGATCCAAGGTAGTAGCAGTTTTATTTCGCTGCTGCGTGTCCGCTGCCGAATACAGATGGCGTGTTCTGCTGTGGTATGGCTTGCAGGGTGTCTTTGTTTTCCACGATGATGATGTGGGTGATGTCGTGTGGCGCGCCGTCTGTCCATGGTTGTGTCACGATGAGGTCTGCTGGTTGTGGTGTTGTGCCGAGTCGGAGTCGGATTTCTGGCGGTCGCTGAGGGCTAGTTGTTCTCGTTTGAGAGTTTGCAGATTGCTTTTGCAGCGGTTTGGATGCTGTTTTGCTCTGCCATTTTGCGCTGAATCCGGGGATGGGACCATGTGGGGCTATGTTTTTCGGTGTTGTATATAAAAGTAGTGTGCGGTTTGTATGACGAGGCTGGAAGTCGGTGTCGTCGTGGTTTTGAGGATTTTGGCGATGTTTATGGAGGTGTTGGAGTCGAGGTTGAATTGGTTGGTGATGGTGTGTGCGCGTTGCGTTCGCGTTGGTAGAGTTTGTGTTTTGTGGTGGGTGATGTTGAGGGCCGTGTTGAGGTCGGGTATGGTTACCGAGTCGATGAGTTGGCTGGTTTGTCGGACGATTCCGTTGAGAGAGATTTTGGTTTTTCGCTGGTTTCGCAGTGGTTGTTGTGCCCAGTTGCGGATGGCTTCGTCTTTGGGCACGGATGCGTAGTGGGCTTCGAGTTCGGCTTGTTTGCACCGGACGGTTTTGCGCAACGGCTACAGGTGTGGCGTCATACATGCTTGGTGAGATAGTCGCACGTATCCGTTGAGTTGGCTGTGGATGTCGCCGTTGGTGGTGCTCTGGCCGCTGCCGGTTGCGCCTCCGTTGTTGGTTTCGCGGGTGCGGTGGGGGGCTGTGCTTCGTCCTGTGTGATGGTTTCGGCTGTCGAGTTCCTGTAGGTATGAGTTGCCGGTGGATGGGTCTTTGTATGCGACGTATGTTCTGTTGGCGACGTTGAGGATTTCCGCGGTTTTGCTTTCCGGGCGGAGACGATGATTTGAAGCCGAGTCGGGGGTAGTACGGCGAGCGCGCGTTTGGTGTAGCGGCTGTCGGCTTTGATGAGTGCTTGTCGAGGAAGAGCGTGGTGTGGGGCAGCGAGGTCGCTGCCGAGGAGGTAGATGAGGGCTGCGCTGCAGACGAATGAGGTGAGTTCTTGAGGCCCGCCGGATTTTCCGCCGGTGGAGCGATGTTTGTCGGGGGCGCTGTCGTGGCACGATTGCGTAGAATGAGCTGCGTACGCGTGGGTCGAGGTGCGTGCGCCGTATGCTTTGATGCCGCTGGTGTGGTATTTTGTCGAGTGTATTTTGTTTCGCAGTTGTTGAATGCTTTTGCTGAGGGGATTGTTTCGTTGCGCGTCCAGTCTGTCAGGATGCACTTCTCGAACTGTCGCTGGAAGGTCACGTCGAGAGATATTCTGCCGCCTTGTGGGCCGAATTGTTGTCCTTGAGCATGCTGTTGATGCGGTTGAGTTGTTCTTTGATGTTTTCTTTCGTCGGTGCGTAGCGCGCGGTGAGCTGTTGGAAGCCCATGTAGAGTTTTTTGACGCTGTTGGCGTATTCTTTCGTCGGCGGCGCGGGTGACGAGCATGTTGAGTTCGTTGAGTTCGTCGAGGAAGTATCGGTAGTCTTCCACGCTTGCCATGACGGTGTTGTCGTCTGTGGAGTGGTTTTTGAGGTAGTCGTCCATGATGCGTTCCCGTGTCGGCGCGCAGTTGGCTGATCTGGCGTCGATTTCTTGATTCGTGTGTGTGCGATGCGATGTTGCGTAGCGCGCGCGTGGGAATGGTGTTTCGCTTTCATGGTCGAAGAGGCCTGCGATGAGTTTTGGCCGGTCTTGCGCGCGTACGGATGCGCCGAAGCAGTTCTCGTATGCGTCGGCGAGTAGGTTCGATACCATGCTGATAGTGGCGTCGTCGAAGTCGCTGCTGCCGTAGGCGTCGAGCCATGCTTGTTCGGCTTCGGCGTGTTGGGCGAGGTCGTCTTCGGCTTGATACTGGTTTCTGTTTTCGGCGGTGGCCTGTTGGTTGAGCTGTTTCAGTTCGGTTTGCAGTTGGCCGAGTTCCGAGTCGTTTTCGCGATGCGTTCAATCTGCCTGCGGATTCGCGTTTCCTGTCTCCCGCAGTCCGTTCACGTCGATTTTGTTCCATGGCATGTCGGCTACGATTCGTGCGAGAGCTCGTGCTCGTCTTGCAGCAGGCTGATGACGTTGACATTTTTTTCGCTTTCGACGGTCGGCGTTCTGCAAACGCCTGCCTGCCTTGTCGAGTTGGTTTTTCAGTTCGGCCAGATTGTTCGTTCATGAAGCCGATGACCCGGCGTAGCCCTTTGCTGCCGTGGAATCCACGGTCGCCGGATTTGATTTGTCCGTCGGCCTGCACTTGTCGTTCGTCATGGTTCATGTCGTCGATGGCGTGCACGCAACGCGCGTCGAACCGTGGCGATGTCGTCTGGTTTTTCTTTAGCCATCCGGCGAACGTGAGAGTCCTCCCGGTATTGCAGTTTCGACGACATCCAGCCTCGCTGGCGGAGAGGATTCGTATTGCATGCCGGTGTCGATGAACCGCCACGTGCGTCGTGTCATGAGTTTCGGGTCGATGGCGCTGATTTTCGCCGCGAATCCTTGCTCGTGGCGTTTGTCGACGAGGATGTCTGCGATGGGCGCGTAGGTGACGTTCATTGCCAGACGCCACCGTTCCGTCCTTGTTCGTTCACGTCCACTGCTCGGCCACATACGGCAGTTCGACGTTCCAATCTGGTCGCCCGCATGATAAGCGCGCGCGCGTCGTCCATGTCGCTGATGCGCGTCCTGTGCGTGAGTTTGCGCTGATAGTCCGTCGTAGGATGTCACGGTCGCGCTGGCGGTCGACGCCTCTACCAGCTGCTGGAATTCGGCGTTCGCGTCCTTCAAACCGTTCCTCGTGGCCGAGCGTTTCGGCGAGCATGGCTGTTTGGCGTCCCATGTCTGCTCGCTGTCGGGAAGCCTGCCTTCGACCTGTTCAATCGTTCGGCTATGGCGGACGTTGCCTTCCGTCGCCTGTGCTGATGTCCTTACGCACGCGTTGTAGATCCTTGCCGAGCTGCTGCAGACTGCCGCCGTCGATGCCTGATACGCGTGTCCCTTGGACGGCGTCGATTCGCGTGTTGAGCTGCCGACGCGCTGCACGCCCGATCGGATGGCCTCCTGCGACTTTGACCTGCGCTGCGCGGCTGGCAGACCAGGCGCACTTTGCTGGGATTACGCGCGAGCGCGCCCCGGACACAGTGCGTTGCGCTGCCATGTTCGCTGTCGGGGTTGATGGGTTCGTATTCGCGTCGTTCGCTGGTTTGCTTCTTGCGTACTCGCCGCAAAGGTGTCTGATGTTTGCAGGATGGCGACGCGCCATTTTGTCTTCCATGCTGTGGAAGTTTTCACAACCGGTTGTAGTCGTCGACGGTTTCGTGGGCGAGGCGGATGATTCGGGTATGTCGAGCACGCCTTGTTTTGAAGATGTCGTCGAGTTTTGAGGGGCGTCCGCCGATTGTATTTTGTGCAGGAGGCGGCAGGCGTCGGCGCTTAGGCCCATGTCCCGCCAGATGGAGGCGTGGAATGCCGCGGCGTTGGGAAATGTGGTGCATTCCGGATAGGTTTTTTGAACATGGACCGGGTGAATGGGGTGTTGCGGTACTGGTCCATGAGTCGTGGGTCGATGGTTCGGTTCCACGTACTGTCGGCGGCGTCGCCGCCGCGGCCGTCGCCGGGCATCAGGTAGAGGAATTTGGCGCAGGAGAGCACCTGGCCGGTCGGTCTGGTTGCGATAGGTGTCCACGATGGCGCCCCACACGGGTTGCGGTGCGCCGTTCTCGTGTCGCGGCCGCGCAGGTAGAGCGGCTCGTCGCCGGTTTCGGTGCTGCCCACGCCGACCATGCCGCGCAGGTAGGTGTAGTCGCTGCGTTCGGAGCGGCCGGAGTTCGAGGCCTTGTTGAACGGCGTGCCGGTTGGGTACAGCAGGAGAGATCTGCGCGTCGACCAGCGGTGGTTGCCCGATTCGCTGGCGCCGGCGAGCAGGGTCACCGGCATGGTCTCGTCCATGGATGGGCGGGAATTCGTGCCAGCCGCCGTATGAGCCCCAGTTGACGATCTGTCGGCTTTGCGCATCCACCTGTCGGAAACGATCTTCATGCCGTCTGGGTGCTCCTCCTCATCGAAACGGTCGTCGTCGATGTTGAAATCGAATGCGTCTTACCCATACCGGCCGTCATCCTGTCGTCCGTGCCCTCGGTACGTCGTTGTCGTCGGCGGGGTACGCTCCCGTCCGCGGCTCCGGATCCGAGCCACTGGTCGGCAAGATTCCTGTCAAGCACCATGGGCACCAGGCGTGAGAACGTAATACGCCGTCGTCCCCGGTCGGCGCGAGATACCCGTAGGTGCGCATGCGCGAGACGATGGACGTGATCTTCCCTCGCCGTGCCCTCCTCGTCGTTGCTGGCGGTGAGGAACCGGCGCTGGTGGCGAGCAGCGCGCGGATGTCGTCGAAAACTGATGAGCCAATCTACCGGTTCGGCGTTCTGTTCTCGTATTCCAACACCTTGATGTGTGAAGCGCGGCAAGCGTGGCGGCCTCCTCGCGGGTCGCGGGCTCATGCGTGTTTTCAACGAACGGATGCTTGTCGAATCGGTGACCGGCGACGCGTACATGATGTGATATTTTCGTATTGTCGACCAGTTCGGAGTACGTCGTTGAGCGAACGTTCCACAGCGCGCGCCTCGCGGTGCTCGCA
>VOFB01004361.1_pt1 | contig 21626 bp, 31 predicted proteins | sample 5384141 | NCBI WGS metagenome assembly VOFB01 (sample SAMN12384721, study PRJNA508395) | human gut metagenome | isolation source: healthy gut A | host: Homo sapiens | reverse complement strand
TGCAACCGCAGAGTTGGTTAAAGAGCTTAAACCCGATATCATCGTAAATGCAACCGGTTCTGTTCCTACTTTACCACCGATCACCGGTCTGCATGATCTTGTCGACAAAGATGGCAATAAATGTTGCAACTGTATTAAAGATGATCGAGCGCCTGAATGAGTATCCAAAAGACATGACCGGCAAAAAAAGTTTCCATCATCGGTGGTGGTGCCGTAGGTCTTGACGTTATGGAATTTTTCACCGAGAGAGGTGCAGAAGTTTCTATGGTTGAAATGCTTCCAATGATCGGTAATGGTCTTGATCCTGTCACAAAATGTGACACAAACGCTAAAATGGCAAAATACCATGTAAAACAGATGACAAACACTGCTTTACAGGAAGTAAAAATGATCGTTTCATCGTGAAAAAAATCCAGAAAGGTGAGATCGAAGAAATTCCATTCGATTATGGATTCATCTGCCTTGGTATGAGAGCTAACACTCCTGTTTTAAGTGAAATCGAGGAAGCTTTCAGCGATACAAACGTAGAGATCGTTAATATCGGAGACAGCAAACGTGCCCGCAGGATCATCGAGGGTACAGAAGAAGGTAGAAATATCTTAAACGTACTTGCCCGCCACGATTATTTATAAGATAAACAGCTATTATCTTTTTATAAACTTCTCCTTATAAGTGAACAAAATCCCACCAGCGCAAAACTGGTTGGATTTTGTTTATTCTAAAGCCGTACTGCCTCAATCCTCTTCTCTACTTTCCGGTCATAGAACCGCTGACACCGAAATCTATCCCCAGGCAATCCAAACTCATAACTTGAAAGCATACAGGTAATGGATGTTTTTCTTTTCCTCTAACTCTTCAAAAAAAATACTGTGACCGTAGCAACGATATTTGGATACAAAAAATATCTTTCATACACACGCACCAGCGTTTTTTCTGTGTATCCTGCCCGGCATTTCTCCACAGTAGAAAAAGTTTTTCTTTTCTTTCTGCATTTCTGTATGAAATCGTCTTACTACAACTTTGAATGTCCCCTCTATCACCACCGGTCTTTTTTTTCCATTATGATTTCTCCTGCAATGCCTCATATATTTTTTCTACATTGTAACTGGTGCATACTCGTTTAACAAATTGTAAATCTGTTCAATCATTCCTACAGATTCCTCCAACATATCCGCTGTTTCTTCTACTGTGCATCCCTTTTTATATTTCTTTACCGTCTGCTGAATGACACTCTCAATTTTTCCTGCATTTCTTCCTCTAAGTTCTGATTCACGCAAATCGTCCGCAAATAATTCTCTCAACGCTTCACATTTTTTTGCTCCTCCTTCAGCTCTTTCCAGTTTGCCCGCATAATTGTATCTGCATTGCTTAATCAAAAAGCTGGATTATACTTTCCTTTGTGTTCAATCGTTTTCCCTTTATCATAGTTGAAGTATTAATTTTTTCAATGTGTAAAAAATAGTCTTTATCAAAACGGAATTTCATCTAATATATAAAAAATATCTTTCAACATTCTTCGAACAAAATTTTTACTAAAAAGAGCAATTATCTTTGGTAATTTTCATTCTGGACAAATAATTATTTTTATTGAATAATAATATTAAATTATTTCTAGAGGAATCAATTTTAATGAAAGGAGATTTTTATGAGTAATGCAAAACAAAAAAGCAAAAACTGACTGTCATTTTATTATGTATCTCTATTCTTCTAATGCTATTGTCTAGCATAGGAGCTTCTCTTATCCAAACTGATTTTGGAAAAGTAGAAGTAACGGAATTTAAAATTCCAACCAACAATGGTCGTTGGATTTCCAACTTTATTTAAACCCAAATATGCTTCTGCCGAAAGTCCGGTTCCACTTGTTGTGAGTCTGCCACGGATACTTAAACAACAGTAAAATGCAAGATATTAACGCAATTGAACTGTCAAGACGCGGTGTTGCAGTAATCACTTATGATGCTTATTTTCACGGCAAGTCCAGCAGTTCCAATGCCGATGTTATGACCTCTACCATGACAGACGGTATTGGTATGGTATCAGTCGTTGACTATGCCTACGATGAACTGGATTACATTGACAAAGAACATATCGGTATTCTTGGACATTCCATGGGTGGTATGGCTGTCTGGACAACACTTATGTATTATCAGACACAGGAAATCAATAAAGTGCAGGCTGGCATGCCAATGGGATTTCTTATGTTTCAAATGATGAAACATTCCAGATGATCGATGCAAACGTCGGTATCGATTACGCCAAATATGATGAAGGTGGCTACGCAAATGCAGAAGGAACTGGCATCCTGACCCTTCCAGCCCGGAAGTTCTGGCTGCAATAAATTCTATTTATCCAGAAGAGAAAAGCTTACCTCCGCCGAAATTGGAAAATATTACGGAAGTGCCGCAGACCGCACATTGCGTGTTGTCTACAATCCGTCCGAAATCCACCCGGGTATGCATTTTTCATCGGAGAGCGTCTCTTATGTAGTAGATTTCTTTTCTGCCCTGCTTTGACCTGTCGCCTTCTATTCCATCAACGAATCAGGTCTGGTTTCTGAAAGAACTCTTTAACCTGCTCGGGGTGATTGGAATATTTCTTTCCATTCTTCCGATTACCCTGCTGTTATTGCAGATTCCTGTTTTTCTTCCCTGAAATCTGCAAATGAAGAAGCCAATATCATCTCTGTGAAAACTGCTAAAAAATATAAATACTGGCTGAGCTGGTTTGCAAGCTGGATTATTTCTGCTGTTTCCTTCTTTCCAGTCTCAAAACTGGATGCTGTCTTTTCCCAAATCAGACAGCAATGACACAGGCATCCTTTTTTCACAGCCTTCTACCAATTTTATTATGTTATGGGCTGTTTTCAATGGCATTGTCGGACTGATTCTATTTGCTATTTATCTGAAACAGGATGTAACACCTGAAGAACGGCATGCCATATACACCCAGTTAAAATGGAAGAACAGACTTCTTTTTAACACTTTTGCTCGCTATCACTGTATTTGTCCTGTTCTACAGCTTCGTATTTGCAGGTGAATACTTTTTCCAGACAGATTTTCGATTCTGGGTACTCGGTATCTGCACCTTTACCTCCGACAAGCTTCTGGTCTTATTGCAGTATCTGCCTTTTTACTTTATTTACTATCTGTCCATTTCCATGACAGAAAATTACGTATTATGTGCAGATCCTGCAAAGGAAACCAAAATGTAATTCTTTCCGGTCTTGCAAATATGCTTGGAATTTTTGTAATTAATCTTTGCACAATACATAAAATTATTTACAACAAAAACTGCTTTATGGACAGATGACCGCCTCTATCAATGGTTTGTTCTTCCACTGATCGTACTTCTTTTTCCCGCTGCGTTATTAACCGGCACCTTTATAAAGCCACCGGAAAAATATGGCTTGGTGCGATGATCAACACTCTTATTCTTGTCATGATTGGTGTTGCCAATACAGCTACATTAAGTTTTCTGTAAAAAATATTTACTTCTTCATCATAGGGTTTTTGAATAGTTGGTTCTTCCGTTCAAAAATCCTGTGATGGTTCATCTGTATCCAATTATGCTATAATAGATTCGCTTTGGCATTACATGCAAAGGGAGTCTATTTATGCGGAAATACAGAAAATTTTTAGAAAATGGGGACAATGGATGGAAATAAAAGTTGAAGAAAAGTTAAAAATATCAAATTAGCTGAAGAACAATTTCTTTACATCTTCCACCGGCATATCCTGGCCTGTGTACAGTTTAAACGCTGCAACTCCCTGCCATAACAACATTCCCTTTCCTCCGACACAGGTACATCCTGCTTCTTTTGCTTCCCCTGCAAAAGCTTTGTCTCTTCCGGATTGTATACTGCCTCTGCAACGACAAGTCCTGGACGGAATGCAGACAGGTCCTTTACAACACTCTGATCGTCCATCGGCTTCATGCCTACAATCGTTGCATTTGCAAAAATATCACTGGACTGAATCTCTTCCGTCATTTTTGCTGTATCCGCAATATCATATACATTGACCACACACTCCGGTACTGCTTTCCTGAATCTTTTTCTGCGGTCTTCAGAGTTCGCTCGAAAAATGCATCTTTGATATTGAAAATCGAAATTTCACGTGCTCCGTCTAATGCACACTGTACCTGAATCGCTGTTGCTGCTCCACCGCCTCCGGCTACTGTGATTTTTTTGCCTTTGATCTCAATGCCGTGATCTCTTAAGTTATGTACGAATCCCTCGCCGTCTGTAATGTAACCGGTCAGTTTTCCGTTATCATTGACAATCGTATTGACTGCACCGATGATCTGCGCCGCCGGTGAAAGTTCATCCATATACTTTTGGCTGCCTCTACCTTGTCCGGCATCGTCACATTGCACCCACGCATGTTGAAAGTCTTCATTGCTGCGATTGCATCTTTTACCTTATCTTCTTTTATATCAAATGCCACATAAGCATAATCAAGACCAAGTTTCTCAAAACTGTAGTTATACATTGCAGGTGAACCTGAATGTCCGACCGGTGATCCGATCAATGCCAGTAAACCTGTGTGACCTGAAATACGTTTTTCCATGCTAATCCTCTCCTTGTTTTGCTTTTGTATTTATCAAACATGATATACGTTTTTTTTCGGATTGGCAAGCACTTTTTTCGTTTAAAGTGTTAAAGTTTTGTCAAAAGTCTATGATTTCTATTTTTCCTGCAACTGTAACCCTGTTTCCGTCAGACAGTATACTTTATCGCATACCTCATCAATATACTTTCTGTCATGCGGGATACTGATGACTGCCCCGGAAATTCTTTTAGCATTTTACGGATGACCGGACCGGACAACGGCGAAAAATTTCTCGTCGGCTCATCCAAAATCAGTACATTCGCCCCAGACATGCTCATTTTCAGAAGAAAAATTTTTGCTTTCTGTCCACCGGATAACTCTGCGATGGGATGATCCATCTCATCTGCCGTATATTTTAACGCGCCCAGAAATGTCCTGATTTTGTCCGCTCCTCTTTTTTTCCCGGTCTGATCTAAATATTCCACAGGCGTCACATGTAACTGCAACAGTTCCTCGTAATTCTGCGGCATATACTCCGCGTGAATGTCATTTCTGTTCAACAGCTCCTCCGCTATTTTATGAAGCAGAGTCGTCTTACCGACTCCATTTTTCCCGGTGATGCAAATCTTTTCAGAACCGCGTATGCGGAGAAAAATATTTTCAGCCAGAATGCGCTCCCCATCCGGCGTCCACAGTTCTGGCAACTCGTACTCGATCACTGTTTTTCCTGCCGGAATTGCCGCCTCCTTATTTCCAAGCTTAAAGAAGATCGCGCCCTCCTGCTCCGGCATCTCGGTCATGTTCTCATTTTCTTTTTTCAAAACGCCGCTCCATGGATTTTACTGCGTGCATTTTCTTTTTTAACAGTCTCCCGCCTGCCGGGTTCTGTCTTGAAATCGTCTCCTGTGCATAGTCCACACTCTGATAAATGCGCTTCAACTTTTCCTCGCGTATCTTTTTTTCACGTCTTTCACTCTCTGCCTGCCGCTCCTGATTTTCGAAATTGCGCAGCCGCTCTTTTCGGTACTGTTCGTAGGACATTTTTGTGATCGTATATCTGCTCACAGTTTTTCTGCGGATCTGCTCGATGTAAATGATCATATTCGCTGTATTTTCAATCAATGTCTCGTCATGCGAAATAAACAGCACAATATGTTTCCAGTTTTGGATGAACTGCTCTAACCATTCCAGCGTCTCCACATCAATGTCATTGGACGGTTCATCCAGCAAAAGAACTGTCGGCTCCGTCAGAAGCAGTTTCATCATCTGCGCCTTGACTTTCTCTCCACCCGACAGTGTTTCCATGGGCTGCTCCCGGTAAAAGAAATCTGCCGGGACATGAAATTTTGCCGCCATCTGCCCCAGCGTTTTTGGTGTCTGCTCCAAAAGCTCTCCTCTTCCATAAAAACTCACAGACTGATAATGTCCGTTTTTCTTTCGGCAATTCCTGCGGCAGATAAGCGATACGCTCCTTCGTTTTAACCAATTCTCCTTCTGTCTCGCAGTAATCGTCCACCAGCTTTTCATCGTAAATCCATTTTAAAAGTGTTGACTTTCCATTTCCTTCTTCCCCGATGATAACCGCCTTATCGCCGTCATTTAACACACAGGAAAAATCATTTAAAATAACACGCAGGTCCTTTTATGAGTAATGCTTAAATTTTTAATCTGTAACATAAATCCTCCTTGTTTTCCGCAGGAAAATGCGAACCCTCTGGTGAGCAGAGGATTTGTTCTCCTTGTTTTCCGCAGGGGAAAAAAGTCTGTTCCAGTTTCCTGAAACAGACTTTTTTGAAATCTCTTATTCTGGCAGTTACGATCACTCTGGATGGATATCACGGTATCTGCTTTTAGTTTACATAATACCATCTTCATCCATAAATCCATGATGTCCCGCATTACATGCTACATTGTAATATCTATCTTCCACACCGATGTCAGCAAATGAGATTTTCAAATAACCTAATTCAGAAACACACAAACAAACCCTTTCCCCGGGTTTCCTAACTGTCTGTCTTGTTTACACAGAAAGCTTTCACTTTCCTTCTTCTGAATCAAATTATCTGTTAATCATTCCATTCACCCATCACATGCGTGCCTTTCTTTTTTCTATCCTTTAGCTTACGCAAAAAAATCAGAAGTTGTCAAGAACTTTTACAAAATACACTGCTCATTCACACTTTTACATGTGCGAGTAATGCATCAGAAAATCAAACAATTCTTTATTTGTTTCCCCATTAATCTCCTCTGCTTCCAAATACTGCGGCAATGGCATTCCCTGTTGACATTCCCCGCAAATATCAATGCCTAAAATATTTCCACTCTTTAAAAATGGCATCAGCAATCGTTCTAGCACAGGCAATGACATTTTTCCCTGACTCCAATTTGTCTCTGAATATTCTTCATCTAAAATATCCTTGTCTATGGAAATGTAAACCGGAAAGTTCTTTTTTATTTTCGAAATTTTATTTCCAGCTTCTCCACTTTGAATCTCTTCTGCCGAAAAAGTAACTAGTTTTTCCCTGAGTTCTGTGCTGGTGACCAGACCTTCTTTTTCACTGTATATCTGCCTGATATCACGCTCCTGCGGTCCGATCAAAATCAACTGCTGTAACCATGGATTTGTTTTTAATAATTTTCCTGCCCAATCGCCACAGCTTGTCATATGCCCAATCATCGGTTTTTGCATATCTGTGTGATGATCAAACAGAATCAGTGAGAACCCCTGTTTGATCTGTTCCGTCATAATTCCTGTCACATAGTGATAATTTCCAGAATCCAGAAAATGAATTCCGCGGATTCCATACGGTTCAATCCTCGCTCTGATCTCTTCTTCTGCACGTTTAGAACAATATAAATCACATTCCGCAATATCAGAACAGTCCAGCCAGTGAACTCTATCATTCTTTGGTATCTTCTCGTCACAATAGACATGTGAAAAATCTAAAATCAGATGATTCGTCGTCATATTCATTCCTTCCATCAAAATTTTCTTTTATGAGAGCAGTTTTTCGGTCCACTCCACTTCCCTAAAACCGGTCAGCACAGTATCTCCATCCACAACCAGCGGACGCTTCACAAAGCATACCGTCTGTTGCAAGAAGTTTTAACTGCTGCTCCTCGCCCATTCCCGGTAATTTATCCTTCAACTGCATGCTTTTGTATAAAAGTCCGCTTGTATTAAAAAAACTTTTTCAATGGCAGCCCACTTTTTTCGTACCATTCTTTTAATTCCTCGTAAGTTGGATTTTCCTCTGCGATATTGCGCTCCGTATATGCGATATCCTTACCATCTAACCATTTCTTTGCCTTCTGACAGGTGGAGCATTTTGGATAACAGATCAATAACATATGATTTTCCTCCTTGGATTGAATTTCTATCAAAACTAGATCACGATGCCGTTGCAGTGATCTACCTCATGCTGGATAATCTGGGCAGTCCAGCCTATATTTTGCCGTGCTGCTTCTTAAAATTTGTGTCCAGATAGTCCACTTCAATTTCTTTATATCTCGTGCATGGTCTTACTCCATCCAGCGAAAGGCAGCCTTCCTCCGTCTGAAAAGCCCCGGTTTTCTTTGTGATCACCGGATTGATCATTGCAAACTGAAATGGACCTGCTGCCACCACAATGATATTTTTGCTCACTCCGATCATGTTCGCCGCCATCCCAACGCAGTGATCTAAATTTGCTCTTAAAGTATCCAGCAGATCCGAGATCACCTGCTTGTCTGCTTCAGTCGCATCCACTGATTTCTGTGCAAGAAACATTGGATCACGTGTGATTTTCTTTATCATTCGTTTATGCTCCTTCCCTATTTCAAATTCTTTTTTTGCAATCTCGATTGCAACATATAGTTTATCCATATTATGATTGGCATCCGCAAGCCCGGAAACATCATAAACTGCCTGATCTAATACATCCCCGGTAACAAGAAAATTATATAACTCCCATCCGTAAAGTCGCAAACTGCCTGAACTCCGGCAAGTTCCATCTCCACAGCAATGCAGCCCTCTTTTTTTCTCGCATCAAATTTGGCTTTTGTTTCCCGATATATTGCATCCGTTGTCCAGACTTTTCCCAAAACATTCGGAAGTTTTAATTCATCAAATATCGCTTTGACTGTTTTTGCATTTTTTCACCTCTATGTAATCTGCCGGAGGCGCATAATGATAACTTAGTCCCTCTTCCCGATAACTGTGTGTCGGTATCACAAATTTACCTGTTGTCAGCCCACTGTCTAATGATCCTGCCGAGCCGAACATAACGAACTTCACAGCACCAGTAAGCCAGTTCACCTCTATGACATCTCCACCTGCCAGCGCAGAACCGATATGACTTAAATATCCGGCAATTTTCATTCCCTCTATGTCAAAAACATACACTGGTGTAATCCCATTGCAGCATCTTATTGCACCCAACTTCCTGATGCTCATATGTATCAAGCATGTATTCAAATATCTGTTCTGAAAATATGATCATTGTCTTCGTGCCTGTCTTGTAGCATAATCTAAATACATTGTTACTATTTCATTCAATTCTGTTATCTCTTCTTTTGTCATTCCAAATAGTTCTTGGCAATCGTAACATCCGTCTTTACAATCTTTCCGTCTGGTGCATTCTTCCAAGATGTAAGCCCCATATGTTCTTTATTATGATCAGCCCTTGCAGCTATCACTTCTGCTGCCGTATTTCCATGTACGGCATAGTGCATCTTATTCTGAACTGTCGAATAAAACTCCTTTGTTACTACAGAATTTTTATCATAATCAACAGCAGTTGCATATATATCTGTAATCTTTTGATAAAACCTCCGTTCACTTGCTCTGATTTCTTGAATTTCAGCTATTAAATGTTCAAAATAATCTTCATCAAAAATCTGACCATTAATCAGCCTGCTTTTGTCTAACACATATCCCTGTTTTGTAAATGCTTCCAAAACCTTTGTCGCCCAAACTCTAAACTGTGTCGCCCTTTCAGAATTAGTTCGATATCCCACAGCTATGATTGCAGCCAATGAATAAAACTTATACTTGTATTCTTTTCCATCATCTGCTCTCTTTACTCAGAATCCTCATAATACTGTCATCAACCTTATCCTTAAAAAACTTTTAATCTCCTCACTTATTCTTCCATACTCATAATCATGCACATAATGTGGGCAATCCAATTCTATGTACTTCCCAGACTCCACTTCTGAGATGTATTTTTCCTGTATCCTTCTCCATGTTTCTTTATCAAAACCAGTTCCACCAGTACCATCAGAAATAAAAAAGCAGCATAGGAACCCTGTGGTACTCCATTTTGAGCTACAATTCTTGCATTATCCTTAACACTCTTCGCTTCATTTATCATTGTTACAGTTGCCGTTCTGTTATAAAAAATTGCTCTATACCTATTCTTTTCGTCATTAGTCAACGTTCCATGCTTTATAGCATCACTTTCCGCAAGTGTAGGAATTAGTCTGGTAATTACTAAATTCGCTGCATATTGTCCCAGTTTCATTAGTGGAAGATTTATTTTCATATTCTCGTAATATTCTGGCACAGCCATATCCAAACCTATGATTGCTTCAATTTCATCCGGATATTCTTGTGCCCAATACAGGCTTCAATTCCAGACATAGAATGCGGACATAAAACATATGGACCATCAATTCCTGCTTTATTCAAAGCTAATCTTGTTTCAGATAATACAGTCTGTATGTTTCTGTCTTCATCAACAACATCACTATATCCATATCCAAACTTTTCAACAACAACAATTCTATACTCGTCGCTTAACAATGAATATAGGGATTTAAAATCCAGAATGGGAGAACACGTTCCGCTCCCAGACAAAAACACAAGCGTTTTGGAACCACTCCCTCAACATAAATGCTAATATTATTTCCATTTATATCTATAAGCTGCCCTAATGGTTCCCTTAATTTTTCCTCTTTCCTAAGCTTATACCTATGATAACCAAAGCAAATCCATATTAAAATAACAATGATTGCTACAATCCATAGAAAAACACGTAACATACTTTTTAATTCCTTTTTCATTATTTATGCGCCATTTGATAAAACAAATGCCGGAAGCCCGCATAAATACAGGCTTTCGGCATTTCTGTCCGTTATTCAAACTCGACAAGTTGTTTCTTTGCTTAAACTATTTTGTTTAAGTTTTATTTAAAATCTGCCTTTATTTTACTTCATTTACACATTTTATTTTGGCTCGCTGATTTTCTGTTGCCAATTACAACTGTATCATTAACAATAGCTTTAATCCTTTCTAATAAATCAGTTTCATAAAAACTTATTATTCAACATAATTTTATGCTTTTTAATCGTACCATCTATTTCTGCTTCATCCGATAATATTTCCATCATCTTCATTAGACATTTATAATCAGGTAAAATTTTATTTATTCCATAATTTCTATTCGAAAATGTTCTGAATTTTGTAAAATACATTCACTTTCATCTAGCAATGTACTTCCATCCGCATATATTAATGTATCTACATCTACATAAATAATTTCTACACTCGGGCAACCAAAATAAGTAAAACGCTTTAAGTTCATCAAACGAGTACTTTTTCTTTAACGTGAAGTATTACTGTTGTTCCCTGCCAAGCTCGTTGTATATTTTTCCTCAATAAATGCAATTGTACTTTGATTCTATTTCGGCATTTATACCGTTATCACTTTGTGTTCGTGTTAATATCTGAATTTTATCCGCTTTTGTTAAACAAGACAAACCAATACCAAATTTTGCAATAGCCGGAAACATGAATTCTCTTTTTTCATATATTTATATCCAGAATTTGCAGTTTTAAATAAATAGTTTGATAGTTCATTCTCATTCATACCAGTGCCATAATCTTCAACCCAAAGTGTTCCTTCTTTTTTTTTGAGAGTATGCAATCATTACTTTATCATTACAATGCCATGATCTCGAGATTGATATTCAAATTTTCTTTATCATCTAAATATATCTTTAAAAGTGTTGCATCTATTGCATTTTGTATAAGTTCCTAATATAATCAAATTCATTGGTATAAACCGATTTAGTAATTATATCCCAAAGAGCCCCGTATCGTCCACTTGAAATCGAATTTCTTCAACTGCAAATTTTGCATTTTCACTTGGCTTTACACATTTTATAACTTCAGGTAATTTGTAATTTCTAAAGAAATCCGAATTCTCTCCTATTAAATAATGTGTATTTGCATACATTATTTCTTCATCAAGGTACTCCAAACCATTGAGACCATACTTTATATTTTTCTCTATCATCCGTTAAAACACTTACAGTAATTTTGCTCGGAGAATAATTGTAAGTTATATCATCCAAATGGCGTCGATTATGTACTAACGATACTGGATTATTATAATTCCAAATTCATATGCATATTAAACTCACACACTCTTTGCTCTTCCAAATCCATTAAATCTCCAATGCGAAGAAGTATTGCTAACAAGCCATACCTCAAAACTTGACCTTCTATTGTTTCAATCTTTCTAAAATCATTATCATTATATAGCTCCTCAATAGACCTACCATGTGCCTCACTAACAAATATAATACACTTCTCCAGTCTTCTTCTCTCTACTAACATCTGCATGTATTTTTCAAAAGAAATTTTTATTGGTCTATAAGCATAAAGATGATGATTAGTTCTCTGATTATCTTTATCTTCAACATCCACTAATGTCATGCCCATATCATGAAAAAAATGCAGCCATAATGAAACAAAAATATTTCTACATCTGAAATGTTTTGTTTAAGATCCTCACTCATGATGGAATATATGTAATTAATAATACGTAAAGAATGCTGCATACCATGCTCTGTAAAATTAGGAAATTGTGTCTTTATATATTCCAATGTTTTGGCAACCTCTGGCTCAATTAAACCCAAAATGCCTGATAAACTTTTAGCTATTATTTTCCCTTTTTATCAAAAAGGTTGTACATTCCACAAGTTTCTAATGATTGTTGAACCATAAACTTTCTCCCTCGTATAATATCACATGCCAATTTTACTATTCTACATAAAATAGCATTATTCTGCTTCAAATATCCTCAATCTCCTCACAATCTCCTCCGGCTCCGGAAGCAATGCTTTCATCTCTTCCGGTAACGTATTTCTTAACTGGTATGTAGCCACACCAATCGGTGCACTAATATTCTTTTAAAGCATATTCTACATAAGTTTTATCCTTGTTCTTGCAAATAATAATACCAATAGATGGATTCTCGTCTGGTAATTTAACCCTTGTTCATCCAATGCTGTCAGATACAGTTGCATCTTTCCGGCGTATTCTGCTTCAAATTCACCGATTTTCAATTCTCTATGGCTATCAGGCTTCTCAGTCTTCTATGAAATAGCAATAAATCAATATATAAATCCCTGTTTCCTATCATCAAATGGTATTGATTTCCAATGAATGTATAGTCTCCACCCATTTCTATTAAAATGACCTTATGTTATTTACCAATTGCATTTCTAATTCGTGTTCAGAGTATTCCGGTGATAATTCCACAAAATCAAATGTATATTCGTCTTTTACCGCAAGCTTAGCCTGTACTTTGCTCACCGGTTAATGTTAAATCAAAATTCGTCTGATTCAGTAAATATTTCTCATAGGTCTGTGCCTCAATAGAATTAGTTAAAATACGCTTAGTCCAACCATATCGCTTTGTCATCTGAATATAAAATTCTCTTTGTACATCATCTTTGCATTTCTCCATGATAATTATATTATTGCTCCAGCTAATTTCTCGCACCAATGGTGCGAGTTTTTCAGAATCACGATAAGTCAAGTAAAAATTACGCATTCTCCACAGATTAGCGGCTGAATAACCTTTTGCTCCCGGAAATTCTTTCTGTAATTCTTTTGACAATACTTGTACAATAGATTTTCCCCATCCATTTTGTTCTTGTTGTTTATAAATCTCTTCTCCAATTTCCCAATATAAATTAATAGTCTCCGCATTTATCATTTTCAAAACATGATATTGCTTTTTATTTATCAATAGCTTTAAGTCATTGACCAACGGCTCATATCCCACAATTTCACTTTTTTCCATATCCATCTCCATTTCTCGCACCAATGGTACGAGATTTATTAACCACATTATTTCTAAAAAACATCCTTTTTTGTCATATTTCCACAAATACATTATACTATGCTTGTATTGCTTTCTCAATAATTTTTACATTTTCTTCTCAACGTGAAAAGGTCTAGTGCTTCTTCACCAGACCTTTGCCAGAACGTTGTATTATTTTACCCATTCCCGATTTCGTTTTGATTTTCCATGACCAAAATAAATTGTTTTCTCACCCAATTCACTAATATATTTAGCACTTAATAAAATTTCCTGTTCATCTACATAAAGCATAGATACTGTTGGATAAAACATATTCATCAACGCATCTCCGACAAACAAGTTATCCTCTATCTCTACTCCAATAGATCCTTTCGTATGTCCCGGTAATTCTACAACCTTTGCAGCTATACCATATTCACTCAAATCATCGCCATTTTTCAAATAAATTATTGGATCAAACACTTCTAAGCTATCCATTTCAAAACTACTTAGAGATACAGATTAAACAATTTTACCCAAAAATGTTTTTGCTAATAAAGATTGTTTTCTATTATCCGGTATCAGATCCATATCATTTTTATTTATAGCTATTGAAATATGCAAAGCCTCAGCAAGATAAGTAGCATTCTGACAATGATCCATATGTCCGTGTGTGAGTACAATTAAGCTTACATGAAACTTCTTGCACCTTTCTAAAATCTTCTCACAATACTTCTTCCTACCAGTATCAATCAATATAGCCTTGTCATTATCCGCTACTATATAACAATTCACATTACCACTTGCGATTCTATGTATTTTAACCATAATAAATATATTCAACCTCGCTTACTCTACACTCAGCAATCTCGATTTCACGTTCTTTTCCACTTATTTGAAACCCATTTTTCTCATAGAATTTTCTAGCTCTTATGTTGCCCTTCATTACCCACAAACAAATATTTCTAAAACCATTCTTTTTTCAATTTTCCTAACGCATATCGAAGCAATTCACTTCCTTGCCCACTTCCCCATATCTCCGGTAACAAATAAATTGCTACAACTTCTCCCCAGACTTTATTATCTCTATCCCTTGCTTCAGAAATGTGGCATATTCCTAATACGCCCCCGTATCCTACAACTGATAGTATGATGGATATTGCTCTTTCAATGTTCCATCTGCATTGCAATAAAATGCTGCAACATAAGAATGTAGCAATTCTTCAATGTCCTTTTCTTGGTTATGTAATACCATTTGTTCAGGGACTTTCTCATATTCTTTTCATCCGCACTAAGCTTCTTCTCTGCTTTTTATACCCCGGTGCAAGACTTCTGACATCCATTGTTGCTAGATACTCACATAAATAATTTCTGACCGTCTGTTTGGAAATGCCATATCTTTCTGATACTCTTTTGATTGCTTCTGTTCTCATGCTCTCCTCTGAAAGAAAAGGAAGAATACCTGAAATCATGTTATATCTCTGATATGCTGTTTTTCTGCTCTCCCCCCTCCATGGCATCTATTATGTCTATTGCTTCTGCCATGCTTTCTTCCTCTTTTTCCACACAATCAGATAATTCCTCATATGTTTTCCATACCGGCATAGTCTTTTTTACACAATCAAGCACAAGCACTTTTTCTTTTAAGTCTAACACCCGATATATTCTTTCCTCTGCTCCAATTTTTCCTTTTAGAAGCATTCCTTTTCTCATATCTGCTTTGACCATATGCCTACTCCTCTTCTTTCTATCACAATGCCCCAATCACTCACACCATGGGACTTCCAATAGTTTCTGCTTGCATCCAAAAAGCTTTGTTGTCATTGGTTTTGTAAGATGCTTTCTGCTCACACATTCCCTTACCATAAGGTTTCCATCGGCTTTTGTTATAACAAAATCAGATGTATATGCCCTTCTTCTAATCCTTCTGCAACAATACATTGACTTGGAACGACTTCACCTCTTCTGCTTCCGACAATAGATTTGCATAGGCATATTGAATTGCATCATAAGTTCTACACTCCCTCACACTTTGCAACTACTGTTTTGAAACCTTTGTCCTTTGTAATTCTTTTTCCTCATAAATACCACCTTTCTTTCCAAGGAATACAAGAGTAGGAAAATGCCAAATTTGATGTTTTTTTTTGCCTCTTTATCCTCAAAAGGCAAAATCTTTATCCTCACCTATTTTCTCTTTCAAGGCTTCTTAGGACTTCCTTCAAGGTCTTGGCTTGCTTCTCTCTTTTCTTTCTCTCTCTTATCTCTCGATATTCCTCTATTTTCAAGGCTTTCTCCATGGTTTCAAGTAAAAGAAAAAGACCTCATATCAACGGTTTTTCCGCTCTACAAGGTCTTTATTTTCTCGTTATTTTATTCATTTCCTAGGCTAAAGATTTTTGCCCCTTGAGGATAAAGGGCGTTGCCTTTTTATAAATCCGTTATTCAAACTCAGCAAGTTGTAGCTTTATCTTAAACCGTTTTGTTTAAGTTTTGTTTAAAATTTGCCGATATTTTTACTCCATTTACACATTTTATTTTGGCTTACTGATTTTCTGTTGCCAAAGTGTTGCCATGAAACAAATTATAACTATTGACTACAGATAGGTCAAGCCGCTAATCCATCTTTACGTTATATGTTTATTGTTTTTTGAAATGAAACCTGTGATGCTCTGATTTTTTAGGATACACGTCCTTATACCTGTAAATACTCATAATGATTCCTACCAATGCATAGCACAATAAAATGTTACTTCTACCAATGGATAAAAATGGCAAGAAGGAGGATGCTGGTGGAATTATACCCAAAGCACCTAACAAGTTTAATAAAATATTTAATAAGATTATCATTCCACAACCAAATCCCATAACCATGCCAAGTTCATTTTTTGTTTAATAGAAGCTCCAAAAATAAACATTACAAGTGCTGCCAAGACAGCAACAACAACGATTCCGGCAATACTTCCATAGCTATTGAGAATATAAGAAAAATGTAATCACTATTAAACTCTGGCAAACTGCCAATCACATCATTTCCGCTATTACCTACAAACAAAATGTCTTTGCTAAATGTTCTGAGTATTGAAGTAAGATAAACTCCTTCTCCTGAAGCAGAAAAAAAAGGAGTGAATCCTTGCTTCCTGATACTCTGCCAACAAATGAAATGTGTACATCACAAACAACAACATAATAGGCAAAAACATGAAAACTGCCCACAGACTAACAATTGTCTTTTTTACCGATATTTTGAACCACCCTTTAGAATAGCCACCGTAAGCTGAATCAACATACTAATCATCATAATTATCGCAACAATAAGATTCGGCATTCGAAAAGTAATAAAAACAGAATAATCAGCCAAACAATCGACTTTAACAATGCAGGAAAACCACCATCTCTATATTTATATAAAATTGCTCCATAAATTGGTACATAAAACATCATCAGCGAAGTAGCAGAGATTCTGAACATTCCAAATCCGATACTATACCGTACTCCATTAATATCACCACCAAAGAAACCGGCCAAAAGCAAAATCCCCATAGTAATTATGAATAAACCTATTATCTTGGAGTATTTTGCAATTACAGTATAATCAATAAAATAAATCCCACACATTAAGATAAAACCAATAAAAACAGAATAAACAAAACTTTCCGTCTCAAGTTGATACATCTCCTGCATAAACGGTTCTAAATTACTAAATCCACTTTGATAAAAAATAGACTGCTGTAGCAAAATTCCTAGCAGGCTCAATATTCCTACAATAACAAGTAATTTCCAAGCAATCTGGGGCTTATGAATTTTATCCAATGAAATACCAACCGCAATCGGATCACCCATATCTGCAACAGCATTTTTTTCTGCTTCTTCATATGACATTCCATCAGCAATATTGTCTTCTATCTGACTTTCAATATGTCCCTTTATCTCCTCGGCAATATATGGTCTTGCTTTTTTACAACGAATTTGCAATAACAGTTTTTCCAAATATTTTTCCATATCTACACCCCCATTGCAAGAACATTGGCTACAGCAGATTGATATTCGCTCCATTCTGCTTTCTTTGTTTCCAGCAATGCTCTTCCCTCTTTCGTGATGCTATAATACTTCCTCGTCTTACCAACATATTCCTGCTCATATACCTTAAGCAATCCTTTTCCTTCTAAACCATGCAATAAAGGATACAATGTTCCTGCTTTCAATTCAAACACATTACAGGATTTTTTACGCAGAGTATCAATCATCTCGTAACCATACATATCTTTTTCCGCAAGTAATCTGAGTAGAAGCATTGTCATACTTCCAGAAATTAATGCCTTATCAACAGCCATATCTAATCCTCCTTATGTAGATAGTCTATATATCGGTTGTCTACAGTATATATCGTCCATCTATATAAGTCAATATAATTTTAGGTTCTCTTTATTTTCTATCAATTTCGGCTGTATCAACGGATATGTCCAGTTCTCAGGTAACTCATTCATAAGCACAACTTTCTCCATTTCGCTATGTAATTCTTTCGCAAATTCAGTTATCTCTGCAAAACAAAGCAGTCCAAACGTTTCTTCACCGGTATCATTTACTCTAGTTTTACCTGTCACCGAATATACGCATATTGGTTTTATCTCAAATTTGATAGCTCCAGTCTCTTCCTGCAACTCCCTTTTAGCTGTTTCAAAAATAACCTCCCCAACTTCTCTATGCCCTCCCGGCACTTCATATGTATCTCTTTCTTTATGCTTGCAAAATACCCACTTGCCGTTACTCTGTGAGATAATTACTGCAAATTTCAATAGTTCGTCATTAACTGTATCATAAAATCTTACTTCCACCATATTTCCTCTCCATGTACATATCTATAATATTTCATTCTCAATAAAATCCGCAATTCCCTCTTCGTCATTTGAACCAATTACAATATCCGCTCTCTTTTTACCTCATCAATCGCATTCCCATTGCAACACCTGTTCCACATAATTCAAGCATTCCGATATCTGCATAATCATCTCCAAATGCAATAATTGAATCTGTACTAAATCCACATACTTCCGTAATCTTCATAATTGCGTTTTCTTTCGTCACATTCTTTTTGTAAACTGTACCAAAATCCATCAGAGAAACGAATACAATCACAATCAGAGAGACTTCAGCCAGCTTATCTGCCTTATCTTGATTAAATATCTCGACACATTTTTTAATGAACATTCGTTAAAATCTGAAAAATCTGTATAAATACTATCTCCCCAACTCTTATCTAACTTCTTAGGATCTATTTTATAATTCCAATAATGTGCATCTATTGTATCTATCGTAATTTCGCAATCATTTCCACAAATATTTCTTGCCATGTCAATCATCACATTCGTTTCTTCTTCGGAAAATTCTGCCCTATAAATATATTCTGTTTTTGTATTTTACTAATGCCCCTCCACTCGATATTAAAATATCGGGCATCAATTCATTTAAAAATACCAAAGAGTTTTGCTCACTTCTGGAGGTGGAAACACCTATCAATATATCATTTTCCCTGCATTTTTTAGAGCAGATAATGTTCTTGTTGATATTGTTTTGTCACTCTGTAATAAAGTTCCGTCTAAAAACTTAAATACTATTCTCCTTGCCTTTTCGGTCTTAAAATTTGTATTATTTATATCTATTTGAATTATTAACATCACGATAACATCATTCAGCATTTTCAGGATTAGGCTGGATTTCTATTACATCTTCTATCCTGCACCCCAGCTTCTGGCATATCCCGTCAATGTGTTTCATCTCTACATATTGATTCTTTGACAGCCTCGACAAAGTCCCGGCACTGAATCCTACCATATTCATGAGCTGTGTCTTCTTAATATCCTTGTCGATAAGTGTCTTCCATAATGGTCTATATGATATCATATCTGCTCCTTTTTATCAATTCCGTAACTGTGTTTCCTGTTTTACTCATTATAATTCAATGACTTATTCCTGTCAACATTTTATTCTAACTTGTTAGAAATTTTATTCAACTTTTTGTATCAAAATTATTGACGTACAGTGTACATATGGTAATATACAACCAACAACAGAACAGAACAAACTTGCAATAGGTTAGAATTTTAATTTTACAAAATGGAGGAAAACAATATGTTAAAGGAACAGAGATTTGGAGTAGAAGTTGAAATGACAGGAATCAGCAGAAAGAAAGCTGCAGATGTTCTTGCAGAAGTGTTCGGAGCAATCGCAGGTGAGCCAGACGGTACCTGCTATCACACGCGCATCATCAAAGACCAGAAGAACCGCAAATGGAAAGTCATGAGAGATTCATCTATCACACCGGTAAGAAACGACAATTCAAATGCTCCGATGGATGAATACAGAGTAGAAATGGTTACCCCGCCCCTCAACTATGAAGACATTGAGCTCCTGCAGGTCGTTATAAAGAAAGCTCCGCGAGAACGGAGCAAAATCCCATCGCAGCTGTGGTATTCACATCCATGTTGACGGAGCCAATCACACAGCGGCATCTCTCAGAAGACTGGTAAGCTTCATGACAGCTAGGCAGGATCTGATCTATGAGGCTCTTTGAAATCGGTGATCGTGAAAACAGCTGGTGTCACAAGCTTAATAAAACACTCCTTAATGCAATGAAAAAGGACAAGAACCTCACGAACGAAAAAGCAGAGGAAATCTGGTACAGCAGTGCAAATGACGGTTACTGTGGGGCATAGACCATCAGCATTACAATTCCACAAGATACCATGGTGTGAATCTTCATGCTTTTTTCACAAAAGGTACAGTCGAATTCAGACTTTTCAACAGCACACTTCATGCTGGAAAAATCAAGGCATACATTCAGTTTTGTTTAGCTGTATCTGCATGGGCTATCACCTCCAATGACAAGCTGGTGTTCCGTTCCATGGATAATTACACTGCAGAGCAGAAAGTTACAATCATGAGAAACATCCTTACTCACAGACTTGGTCTCTATGGGGACGAGTTTAAGACCTGCCGGCTTCACATGATGAACCCTTTGAAGAAAGCCGCAGGCATGGCTGTAAGAGAAGCTGCGTAGCACACAATACGCTGACCTATCGGCATGACGGGGGAGAACGGAGACAATATGGCAAATCAGAAAAATATCCCAATAGGGCTCTGGAAAAAATACAGGATCGTTATCTCTGGCGGGCTTTCCAATGAGCATTTTGCGAAAGCTCCAAACAAGACTATTGCCAGGTCTATGGCAAAAGGAGAACTTAATCCATGGATAAAAATAATCAGAATTGAGGAGGTATCAGCATGAAGAAATTATATGTAGCATACGGAAGCAATCTCAATATTACACAGATGGCTCTCAGGTGCCCTACAGCACATATTTATGGCACCGGCCTATTAAATAACTGGGAGCTTATTTACAGAGGCAGTATGACCGGATCATACGCAACGATAAGGAGAAAGAAAAGGCTCTGCAGGTTCCTGTTGTGGTGTGGAGTATAATGGAGAATGACGAGAAGAGTCTTGACATTTATGAGGGTATCCCAGATTTTATTTCAAGCAGAATGTTATGGTAGATCTTCCATCCGGAAAGAAGAAAGCAATGGTCTATATCATGGATTTGAAACGGAAGCCGGGCAGACCGAATCAGCGGTATGTAGAATCCATCCGAGAGGGATATATTTCAAACGATCTGGATATACTCTACTTAGAACGGTCACTCGCTTTGAATTCGCAGGAGTGTAAAAAGAGACGTTCTGTAAAACGTCCCCTTTTTAGACAAGTGAGGAGTTGCAGCTCCCTACTCGTCAATTTTTGACTTTTTGTGAACCGTTAATGGTGTGGGTGGTTCTTGGAGTTTTATTCGGCACCCTTACAATTAACTCATCGAGAGAACAGTCCAATGCCTCGCAGATAAGGTCCAGGTGGTCCAAATTTACCCTATCTACCATCTCATGGTACAACTCGTTAATCGTAGTTGGTCGTATACCGGTCTTTCTCGCAAGATCTGCCTGAGTCCACTTTC
>VOFB01003132.1_pt1 | contig 21643 bp, 30 predicted proteins | sample 5384141 | NCBI WGS metagenome assembly VOFB01 (sample SAMN12384721, study PRJNA508395) | human gut metagenome | isolation source: healthy gut A | host: Homo sapiens | reverse complement strand
TCAAACGCTTCGTTCAGTTACGTATTGCTGGAGGAGGGCTCCGGTGCGGCGGATCGCAGGCAGCTCCTGCCCTTGGGCTGGCCCCTTCCGGAGCACGCGGTGCCCGACCACTACCCGGCTGCGCGGCTGGAGGGGACTGCGTCCTTATGGTCAACGACAGCATCGCCGGAACTGGGGACGACGCCTGGGTCAGGAGCGGCTGGCTAAATTCGATGGGGAGAGCCCCAAGAGGGCTGGCCCGGAGTCTGATCACCGACGAAGCCCAGAAGGGGCCACCGATGACCGCACCGCCTTGGTGGTGCGGATCGCTGGAAGAACAATGAGGTCAAGTGCGCGGACCCTTTGCCTGGCAGCAAATGCCCCTGGCGGCCGTATGGATGCGGCCGCCAGAGAGCCTCGGATCAAAGCCGCCCCTGGAGCACCGGGATGAGAAGGATCACGGCCAGATTGACCGCCGCCAGCACATAAGGACAGCAACTGCTCTTGGATTCATCGTCCATCTCCGCCCTCCTTCAGATCTCTTGGCAAGGATCCAGTGTACGGCGGTCGGGGCGGAATATACCCGGTAAAATTGGGCAAGAATAACTGTGTACACAGGGGGCTCACGGCAGGGGCCCCGGAAACGGAGGAGGTATCATGGTCAAAGGCATCACACCCAGGTCATCTGGTGAAATCCCCGGACCCCAAGCTCTTCGAGGAGGCCATTTTCATCGTGAAAGAGGCATTGGCCAGAGGGGTCAGCGCGGACCAAGGTCATCCGGGAGGCCAGACGGCGGCGGACGGTATCTCTCCGCCGCAGCCGGGCATGGAACGCCCGGGGCAGGCACGGACCGGCCTGGGGAGCTGCGGGGGCGGTCCCTGGCCTCGCTGGCCTGGGGGCTGAGGCGCATGCATACAATGAAGGATGTGGACCGGGCGGCGGCGGACCCGTCTGCCCGCTCCCGGTCCAAGGCTGATAAAGGAGCTTACTTATGTGCGGTATCTGCGGATTTTGTGATTTTACCCGGGACAACGCGGGCCCGGTCTGGCGGGAAGCGGGAGAGCGGATGGGGGAGACCCTTGCCCACCGGGGGCCGGATGGAAAGGGACTTTGGCAGGGAGCGGACTGCGTCCTGGTCCACCGACGCCTGGCGGTCATCGACCCGGAGCGGGGGCAGCAGCCCTATGGCCCGGGTGCGGGACGGCGTGGAATATGTGTTGATCTACAACGGCGAGCTCTATAACACCGATGAGCTGCGCCGGGAGCTTCGGAAGCTGGGCTTCTCCTTTGAGACGGAGTCGGACACCGAGGTGCTGCTCAACGCCTGCATCGCCTGGGGGGATGGGGCGGCCCAACGGCTGGAGGGCATCTTCGCCTTTGCTTTCTGGGACGGGGGGCGGAGGCGGCTGATGTGCTGCAGGGACCGGTTCGGCGTCAAGCCATTCTTCTATGCCTGGAAGGACGGGGCACTGGTGTTTGCATCCGAGCTGAAGGCACTGTTCCAATATCCGGGCCTAGAGCCACGGCTGGGCCGGCAGGGGCTGTGCGAGGTGCTGGGCATCGGCCCCGCCCGTACAGCGGGGGCAGGTGTATTCGAGGGGGTCCGGGAACTGAAGGGGGGCTGTCAGCTGACGGCCGGCCCGGAGGGCCTCCAGATCCGTCGGTACTGGGCACTGGAGAGCCGCCCCCCACGAGGACGGCTACGAGGAGACGGTGGAGAAGGTGCGCCATCTCCTGGAGGGAGCGATCCGGCGGCAGCTAGTCAGCGACGTGCCCCTGTGTACCTTCCTGTCTGGCGGGCTGGACTCCTCCATCATTACCGCGGTGGCCGCCCGGGCCTATCAGGAGCAGGGGCGGGAGCCCCTGGAGACCTCTCCTTTGACTATGGGCAACCGGAAGCATTTCAAGGCGTCCGCTTTCCAGCCGGACGCCGACGCTCCCTGGGTAAAGAAGGCGGTCCGGGCACTGGGTGCCCGACACCGGGTGCTGCGGTGCGACATCCCCTCCCTGCTCCAGCTGCTCCCTGAGGCCGTGGAGGCCAAGGACCTGCCGGGGATGGCGGATGTGGACTCCCTCCCTGCTGTATTTCTGCCGGAAGGTGGCGGAGCGGCACACGGTGGCCCTCTCCGGGGAGTGCGCTGACGAGGTGTTTGGCGGCTACCCCTGGTTTGAGCGGTCGGAGCTGCTGGAGGCGGACACCTTCCCCTGGTGTCCAGACCTGGAGTTCCGAAGGGCGGTGGTGAAGCCAGAGCTGTGGGAGAGCCTCCAGGTGGAGGACTATGTCCAGGCCCGCTACCAGCAGTCCCTGGCGGAGATGCCGGACCTGCCGGGGAGGCCCTGTGGGAACGCCGCCGCCGGGAGGTCGGCTGGCTGTCCCTGAACTGGTTCATGTCCACCCTGCTGGACCGGAAGGACCGCATGAGTATGGCCGCCGGGCTGGAGGTGCGGGTCCCCTTCTGTGACCACCATCTGGTGGGTATGTGTGGAACATCCCCTGGGCAATGAAGGCTATGAACGGGCAGCGCAAGCAGTGCTGAGGACGCGGCCGAAGGCCTGCTCCCGGAGGAGCTGCTCCGCCGGCCCAAGAGCCCCTACCCCAAGACCCACGACCCCCTGTATGAGCAGCTGGTCCGGGCCAGGCTGCTCACCATCCTGGACGACCGGGACGCCCCCATCCACAGCCTGGTGGACGAGAAAGCCCTGCGCGCAGGGCTGTTGTCCGACGCAGGGGACTATGGAAAGCCCTGGTTCGGGCAGCTGATGGCCGGGCCCCAGATGCTGGCCTACCTCATTCAGATCAACGAATGGATGTCCCGATACCACTTGACTGTCTGACCTGCGGTGACAGTGCGTTTCTCCTGTTTGTTCCTCCTGCTTGGCGCGCCCCATCCGGGGCGCGCTTTTTGTCCCTGGCTTTATGATTTCTTAAGAAAACCCTAAGAGCTCCTTTAGAGCATTTGAAGCAACTGTATGGTATCATTCATACAGTTTCAATAAACCATTTTGGGGCGGCGGAGCCGCCTGCGGCAAGGCGCATGAATATGGAAGAAATCTTGAAGGTCACAGACCTAAAAAGGTCTATGGAAAGCGGGGGGCCGCTACGACGGCCCTGAACGGGGTCAGCTTTTTCCCTGAGAGGCGGAGAATATGTGGGCATCATGGGGCCTCCGGCTCGGGCAAGACCACTCTGCTCAACTGTGTCTCCACCATCGACCGGCCCACCTCCGGCTCCATCTTGGTAGATGGGAAGGAATTGTCCGACCTGAGGGGAAAGGAACTGGCCCGCTTCCGCCGGGAACGGCTGGGCTTTATCTTCCAGGACTGCAACCTGCTGGACACCCTCACCGCCTTTGAGAATATCGCTCTGGCCCTGTCCATCGTCAGGACGCCGGCGGGAGAGATCCGGGAACAGGTGGAGGAGAACGCCCGGCTGCTGGGCATCCAGGACTGTCTGAACAAGTACCCCTATCAGATGTCCGGCGGCCAGCAGCAGCGGTGCGCCGCCGCCAGGGCCATGGTCACCCGGCCGGCCCTGGTGCTGGCCGACGAGCCCACCGGCGCGCTGGACTCCAGATCCGCCCGGATGCTGCTGGAGCGGCTGGAGGAGCTGAACCAGATCCGGCAGACCACCATTCTGATGGTGACCCACGACGCCTTCACCGCCAGCTGCTGCCACCGGGTGATCTTCCTGCGGGACGGCAGATCTTCCTGGAACTGAGCCGGGGCGGGATGGACCGGCGGGCGTTCTTCGCCCAGATCATCCGGGTAGTGTCCCAACTGGGAGGAGAGATGGAAGATGTTCTCTAAGCTGGCCCTGCGGAACGTCCGCCGCTCCTTCCGGGACTACGGGGTGTATCTGCTCACCCTCACCTTTGGCGTGTGTCTGTTTTATACCTTTAATTCCATCGACGGGCAGGGGGTAATGGTCTATCTGGCTCAGAGCCAAAACCCCATGGCCCAGCTGATCCAGACCATTCTGGATATTTTCTCCGTCTTTGTGGCGGTGGTGCTGGCCTGTTTGATCCTGTATGCCAACACGTTCCTCATCCGCCGACGGAAGCGGGAGCTGGGGACCTATCTGCTGCTGGGCCTGAGCCAGCGGCAGGTGTCAGGACTGCTGGTGCTGGAGACGCTGGTCATCGGCCTGATCTCTCTGGCGGCGGGGCTGCTGTTGGGCCTGGCGGCCTCCCAGGGCCTGTCTGCCCTCACTCTGTCCATGTTCTCCATCCGGGTGGACGCCTTCGCCCTGGCCTTCTCCCCTCGGGCAGCGGTGCGCACAGTGGGCTATTTCGGCCTGATCTTTCTGCTCGTGATGGTGTTCAGCGGCATCCAGGTGTCCCGGGCCCGGCTTATCGACCTAATGCAGGGGGAGCGGAAAAATGAGGAGCTGCGGAGAGCCCCTGGGGCTGGCGGTGGTCCAGTTCGTGCTGGGGGCGGTCTGCCTGGCGGCTGCCTATGCCATCCTGCTGACCTTTGGCATGGCCATCGCTGTGGCGGTCCTGCCCATCTGTGCGGCCATGCTGTTCCTGGGCACCCTGGGCACTCTGCTGATCTTTAAGTCCCTGTCCGGCTTTGTGGTGAAGCTGGTCCAGAGCCGGCCCGGGCTCTACTTCCGGGGGCTGAACCTATTCACCCTGCGCCAGTGGCTGAGCAGGGTCCACTCCACCTACCTGTCCATGACGGTCATCTGCATCCTGCTGCTGCTGGCCGTCGGCATCACCGCCAGCTCCATCGGACTCAACTCCACCTTGGAGGCGGCGGCCGATGAAGAGGCTCCCTTTGATCTGACGGTACAGAATCAGTCAGCCGACAGCGCGGGCCTTGTGGACTTCCCGGCCGTGCTGGCGGAGGGCGGCTTTGACCTGGACCGTCTGGGAGAGCAGCTGGACGTACTGTTTTACTACAATGACCCAGCGGTCACCGGGGTGGAGGAGGTGTCGGCGGCTATCCGGCTCTCCGACTATAACGCCCTGCTGGCCCACGGCGGGCGGGGGAGCTGTCATGAGGAGGTGCCCATGGTGCCTGACGACCCAGAGCGCCGGGCGGTCACCGGCGGGCTGTCCCTGAGCTACGCAGTGGTCCCAGACGAGCTGGCTGGACAGCTGGAGGTGCGGCGGCAGGTGTGGTTTGTGGACTACGCCGGAGGGACGAGGAGCGGACGGAGGCCGAGTTGCTCCAGCTGATCCGCCCCCTGGACCTGGACTACGCCCTCCACTTCTCCAGCCGCCTGGACGCCTATCAGAGCATCATGGGCTCCAAGATTCTGGCCCTATTTCTGGGGCTCTATCTGGGCTTCACCTTCCTGCTGGCCGCGGCGGCGGTGCTGGCCTCCAGCAGCTGAGCCAGGCGGCGGACAACCAGAAGCGGTACGCCCCACGTTGTACTCGCTGCGCAGGCGGTACTCCAGCACGTCGAACTGAAGGGTGCCCACCACCCCCACGATGACCTCTTCCATGCCGGTATAGGGCGTCTTGAAGATCTGGATGGCGCCCTCCTGGGCGATCTGCTCCACGCCCCTTGAGAAACTGCTTGCGCTTCATGGTGTCCACCGAGCGGATGCGCTCAAAGTGCTCCGGGGCGAAGGTGGGGATGGGGTCGAACTGGAACTTCTTCCCTGGGGCGCACAGGGTGTCGCCGATGGAGAAGATGCCCGGGTCGAACACACCGATGATGTCCCCGGCGTAGGCCTCCTCGATGATCTCCCGCTCGGCGGCCATGAGCTGCTGCGGCCGGGACAGGCGGATCTTCTTGCCGCCCTGCAGGTGGTAGACCTCCTTATCCGCGTCGAACCGGCCGGAGACCACCCGCATGAAGGCGATGCGGTCCCGGTGGGCCTTGTTCATATTGGCCTGGATCTTGAACACAAAGGCGGAGAAGTCGTCGTCAAAGGAGTCGACGATCTCCTCCCCCGCCTTTCGGGGCAGGGGCGGCGTGGTCATGCGCAGAAACTCCTCCAGAAAGGGCTCCACGCCGAAGTTGGTGAGGGCGGAGCCGAAGAACACCGGGGACAGCTTCCCGTGGCGCACCCGGTCCATGTCGAAGTCGCAGGAGGCCCCGTCCAGCAGCTCGATCTCGTCGGTGAGCTGGTCCTTTTTGGCCTGGCCGATGAGCCCGGCCAGCGCAGGGTCGTCCAGCTCCACCTCGGTGGCGGTGGCGGCCTGGGCGTTGGTGTTGGAGGTGAAGTGGATCACCTTCCGGTTCTGCCGGTCGTACACGCCCTGGAACTCTTTGCCGCAGCCGATGGGCCAGTTCATAGCATAGGTGTCGATGCCCAGCTCCTTTTCCAGCTCCTCGCACAGCTCAAAGGGGTCCCGGGCCTCCCGGTCCATCTTATTGATAAAGGTGAAGATGGGGATGTCCCGCATGGCGCAGACCTTGAACAGCTTGCGGGTCTGGGGCTCCACGCCCTTGGCCGCATCGATGACCATCACGGCGCTGTCGGCCGCCATCAGGGTGCGGTAGGTGTCCTCAGAATCTTCAGCGCCAGGGGTGCCATGGTGATGTTCTGCAGCACGGTCTTGTGGGGAAAGAGGTTAAAATGCTGGAACACCATTCCCATCTTCTGCCGGTGCAGGTTGATGTCCACAGACTTATCCGCCAGGTTCACACCGTCAAAAAAGATCTGGCCGCCGGTGGGCTCCTCCAGCAGGTTCAGGGAGCGCAGCAGGGTGGACTTGCCGGACCCCGAGGGGCCGATGATGGCCACCACTTCCCCCTGTGCGATGTCCAGGCTACAGTCGTTCAGCGCCTTCACGGTGCCATGGTTGTACTCCTTCACCAGGTGCTGTACGGAGATCAGCTTATTGCTTGTCGCCACGACGCATCCTCCTTTCAATGGCTTCGATGGCCTTGGAGGCCGGGTAGTTGATGCAGAAGTAAATAAGAGCGGCAATGGTATAGGGTGCCAGCGTAATGTAAGTGCCAGTGGCTACGGTTTTGGACACGAACATCAGCTCCGCCATACCCAGCATGGAGCAGATGGAGCTCTCCTTCACCATGGTCACCACCTCGTTGGCCAGGGCGGGCAGCACATTCTTGATGGCCTGGGGCAGCACCACCAGGCGCATGCTCTGCCAGGAGGACAGGCCCAGAGACCGGGCAGCCTCCGTCTGTCCTTTGTCCACGGCCAGGATGCCCGCCCGGAAAATTTCAGCCACATAGGCCGAGCTGTTCAGCGCCAGGGCTACCACGCCCGGGATGAAACGGCTCAGATCCACAAACCCCAAAATAGTGATCCGGGGAATGGAGATCGCAGTGAACAGGCCAAAGTAGATAATGGAAAGCTGTACCAGCAGGGGAGTGGAGCGGAATACAGCAATGTATGCGCCGGAAACGCACTGAATGGCCTTTTTTACTCAGCCTCATTAAGGCCAGCAGCAGGGCGGGGATCACCGCCAGTGCTACGGATACTACGGCCAGCAGCAGGGTATAAGCCATGCCCTGCAGGAAGTACCCGGTATATGCAGGAAGGAAAGAAGTTGAAAAAAGCTGGTGCTGCTCATATCTTTGAACAGATTAGTCCACCACATAATCGGTCAGTCCTTTCTTCAGTGGGATTCAAATACAGTGCGAAAGTGCAAAGCCGCGTTATGCGGCTTTGCACCACGCATTATGATGTAGGTTAAAGGAGAGAGGGTTATACTGAAAGCTCAGGAGGGATTCTCAGGGGTGACTTCCTGCCACACATCCTTCAGAGCATCAGCAGCACTGATGAAGCTCTCCAGCTTGTTCTCCTCATTCATCTTGGCGATGGCTGCGTTGATGGCGGGCAGCAGACCCTTGGGTCGCCCTGGCCACGGCCACGCAGTAGGGCTGAGCGGCACCCAACTCGAGGAGGCGTCAGCAATAACCAGGTCCTTGTTGGTTTCGGCGTACTGCTTTGCCACAGCGCCGTCTACCAGGATGGCATCCACCTTGCCGTTTACCAGCTCGTTGACCATATCGGTCACCAGGGCCAGGGGCACGGCGTTGGCACCTGTGAGCTGCTTATTGACGATGTCCAGCTTGGTGGTGCCGGTCTGGGCAGCCACGGACTTGCCGGAGAAGTCGGCCAGGGTCTTGTAGGAGGCGGCGTCGGAAGCCTTCACCAGGATAGCCGGAGGCAGGTCGGTGTAGTAGGGATCGGAGAAGTCGGCGCTTTTCAGTCTATCGCCATCTGCTTCCATAGCGGCAATTACGATATCGAAGTCACCCTTGACCAGAGAGGGCAGCAGGTAGTCGAAGGACATGTTTTGTTCCACCTTCAGCTCCTTGCCCATGTTCTCGGCAATGCTAGGCTGACCCACCAGGAGACATCAATGCCGCCGTGTGTATATAGATAGAGTTTGCTGCGGAGGTGGACAATGCATACTATACGCCTTCTCTGCATAAATGTCAACACTGCCAGGCTCCACGATTTTTCTTTTGTTTTGTGAAAACTCAGCAAACGGGCCAGGAGCAGGAATGCACAAACTTTTCATCTTCAATTTATGCATTTATTTTTGAAATGGGCGCCTCATAGGACACTCAGCGTATATAGATAGAGTTTGCTGCCCGCAGGCGGCAAAGAAATTAAATCATTTTCTCGCGACATGCGCGTGAGAGAAAATACTGCTCAGGCTTGTTAGTGGAATTTTGCCGTTGCGGCGGCAAAAATTATGCGCGCAGCAGACTGCAATCCTTTTGTCGGAAAAACCAAAGTTTTTTCCGACAGCTTCAAGAGGGCGCCCCCTGATGGGACGCCCTCTCAGCGCGAACCGGTATGTACCTTAATTGGCCAAGATCCGGCCTGCACCGGTAGCAGGCGGACCAATAGCTGGCGCGACAGGAGGCCACCACCACGCCGTAGTCGCTGGCATGGATAGTCAGGCCCGGAGTTAATCTGTGCCGGAGCGGCTGGCGCCGCCGTAGACATAGGGTGTGCCCAGGAAAGTAGGCATAATCCACAATGGCACTGCGCAGAGAGCTGCCGCCGGGCACTACGCCGGAGCCGAAGGTGGCGGCATAGGAGGTCTTGGCCAGGCATCGATCTCCGCCTGGGTACGCACGGCGTCGGTGTCGTCATATTCGGCGTAATCCACCGGTGTGCAGGCGTCTGCAGAAACATAGCCGGAAAAATCGCTGAAGGACACATAGTACCAGCTGCCGGATTCGTCAATATCCTTGAGCTTTGCGACCTTGTCGCCCTCGATCAGCATTGCCGCTGGCGGTCACGCCGGTATCGGAGTAAACGGTGGTATCGCTATTGAGCATCACGCCGTCATACTGTGCCGAGCAGGGCCAGGTTGTCAGCTACTGCTCCCGGGCGGCCTGCTGGGCCTGGAGCTCAGCTTCCATTTCATCCAGCGCCATGAATTGCAGCTGCGTGACGGATGCATCCTGGCCGCCTGCAGGCAGGTCGGCGGAATACAGCCGTTGGGTGCTGGTCCGGGCGGAGTCAAGCCGGTCTGCAGGCCGGCTGTTTCCAAATAGGCTACAGCCTGCCGGTAATCCTCCGCAGTGGGATGCGTGATAGATGTGCTGTCTGCGTAGGCGATGGATACCGTAGAGATAAAAACGGACAGGGCCAGGCAGATGCAGCAGAGCTTTCTGGACATAGAAAACTCCCTTCTTCCTTTTAGGATTCTGGGTTGCTGGGTTTAACAAAAGGTAGTATAACATAAGTTTATCAAAAAGCTACATAAAAATTACAAAATAATAACAAAATTTTCAAATGGTTAAAAAATCAATAAAAATCCCTACCCAAATTTGCCGTATCTCCCGGCAAAAAGCAGGGCGGGATGCCCGCATCCCGCCCTAATTTTCAGTTATACTTTGCGATGCATCACTGGCATTGGCTGCTATTCTCCTCCAGCTTCCTGCAGCCATGCCTTCAACTGCTCCACGCCCTCATCGTCCCAGGAAAAATCCTTTTCCTGCACATCCTGGCCGCCTCATAGCAGAAATGGGTGTATACGGCGGCGTGAATCGAGATTGTTCTCCTTGTCGTTGGCGAACCGATACCGAACTCCCCGATGCTGCCGGTATAGACAAAGGCCCGTTTGAACCACCGGGGCGTTAAAACCTCAAAATACGGATGCATGCTTGTCCTCCTAATCTGCCATTTCGTCTGCCGATGAGATTTTGCCGCTGCTGCGGTAAAAATATGTGCAGCAGACTCTATCCCTTTTTGCGGGAAAACCGAAAGATTTTTCATCATCAAGTATAGCACGCCCCTGCCGCCACGGCAATAAAAAGATTCACAACCGATATAATGTATGCTATAATCGGGAAAACCAAGAAAAGAATTCCAAGCCACCCTATGGAAAAACAAAGTAAAGCGGATCGGCATCCTCACCAGCGGCGGCGATGCCTGGCCAGCCGTGGTCCGGGGGCATTGGGCCAGCCGCAGCATCCGCATCCGCCCCGGCACAGGGATTATCAATGGGGACATCATGACGATGGACAACTCCAGTGTCAGCCGTATTATCAACCGCGGCGGCACATGCCTATACCGCCCGCAGCGCGAGGAGTTCCGCACGGAGGGGGCCAAAAGGCCCAACACCTGCAAGCTCCTGGGGCTGGACGGCATCGTGGCCATCGGCGGCGACGGTACCTTCCGGGGCGCTCAGGAGCTAAGCAAGCATGGCATCGCCGTGGTGGGCATTCCCGGCACCATTGATGAGGATATTGTCTGCACCGAGTATACCATCGGCTTTGATACCGCAGCCAATACCGCCGTGGAGTGTATCGACCGTCTGCGGGACACTATGCAGTCCCATGAGCGCTGTGCCGTGGTGGAGGTTATGGGCCGTCGGGCCCGGGTACCTGGCTCTGTGGCCATGGCCGTGGGCGCCACGGCGGTGCTTGTGCCGGAGGTGCCATATGATTTTGACACCCAGGTGGTGGAGAAGATCCGCCGGGCCGCCTGGCCGGCAAGACAAATTTCATGATCGTGGTGGCCGAGGGCGCAGCCAGCGGAATAGCTGTGGGCGAGCAGATCAGAAAGGAATTGGGCCTGGATCCCCGGGTCACCATTCTGGGTCATATTCAGCGGGGCGGCAGCCCCACGGCCCACGACCGGGTCATGGCCACTCGCATGGGCGTGGAGGCGGTGCGCGTCCTGGCCGAGGGCCGTACAGCCGCGTCATCTGCTATCGGAGCGGACGTATCCGTGGATTTGGATATAGACGAAGGGCCTGTCTAATAAAAAGACCCTGACCAAAGGAGCTGGCCGTCATGGAGACCATGACCGGCCTGTAACGCCAGGAAATAAAACAGAACAGGGAAGAGCGCGGAGCAAAGCCCGCGCTCCCGGTGTTCCAGGTGGCAGCAGGGACACCTCAGCCTCCGGGCAGGCGTCTATAAATCGCTGCTCCGCGTGCCGGGCGTCGGCCTCGCTGATGCCGTCGCCATAGAACACGGTGATAAACTCCGCGCCCTTTTCGGCGGCCAGGGCCGCCAGCTTATCCAGCAGCCCGTCCAGCTCCCGCTCCGTGCCGAACAGCTTCCCGTCCGTCAGAGCCAGATAGTCGCCGGCATTGATGGCGAAGCCGTCGAAGTCGGAGTTCCGGGCGGCATAGGTGATCTGAGCGGTGGTGACGTTGGCGGCGGCCTCGGTCATGGCGGCCAGGATGGCCTGAGGGTCCGGCTCCTCCGGGTCCACGGCCATCATGGCGGAGATGCCCTGGGGCACGGTGGCGGTGGGCACCACGATGACCTGCTTTTCCGTCAGGCCCACGCACTGCTGGGCGGCCATGATGATGTTCTTGTTGTTGGGCAGGATGAACACCACCTCGCTGGGGGTCCGGTTTACCTCCTGCAAAATAGCCTGGGTGGAGGGATTCATGGTCTGCCCGCCGGATACGATGCGGTCCACGCCCAGATCCCGGAAGGTGGCGGCCAGCCCGTCGCCGGCGCACACGGCCAGAAAGCCGTACCGCTTCTCCGGAGCGGCCACGGCATTTTCCGCCGACTCCAGCTCCTCCTCAATGGCGTCCAGGTCGTCGGTGCTCTGGGCCTTCTTGCCGGCTGCCAGCTCCTCCGCCTGGGTGCGCATGTTTTCGATCTTGGCCAGCTCCAGGGTGCCGTACTTGGCAGCCTCCGTCAGAGCCTCGCCCGGGGTGTCGGTGTGGACATGGACCTTGAAGGCCTCGTCGTCCTCGCCGATGACCAGGCTGTCGCCGATGCTGTCCAGATAGGCCCGATAGGGGCCGGTGTCCACGCCGTCGCGCTTGCGGACGATAAACACGGTGTCGTATGTGAAGGTGATGTCCTCCAGGCTCAGGGCGCCGAAATCCGCCTTGTCCTGGTCCTTTTCGCCGTCCTCCTCCACCTGGGGCAGAGCCTCGCCCCGCAGAGCCCGCAGCATGCCGTCCAGAATGATGAGGTAGCCCTTGCCTCCCGCGTCCACCACACCGGCCTTTTTCAGCACCGGGTTCATGTCGATGGTCTGGGCCAGCGTCTCATACCCGGCGGCAATGGCCTGCTCCAGCACATATTCGGCGCTGGGGTTTTCCTGAGCGGCCTCCACCGCCCGGGCGGCGGCCAGACGGGACACCGTCAGCACCGTACCCTCGGCGGGCTTCATCACCGCGCCATAGGCGGTGGTGACGCCCTCGGCCATGGCGGCGGCCAGCTGTGCGCCGTCCATGTCGGTCAGGCCCTTCACGGACTTGGACAGGCCCCGGAACAACAGGGAGAGGATCACGCCGGAGTTTCCCCGGGCGCCCCGCAGCAGGGCGCCTGCGGTGATTTTGGCGGCCTCTCCCACTGTGGCGGGCTCGGACTTTTTCAGCTCGTTGACGGCGGTCTGGATGGTCAGGCTCATGTTGGTGCCGGTATCGCCGTCGGGTACCGGAAACACGTTCAGATCGTTGATGGCCTGCTTCTGCTGGGTGACACAGGCAGCGCCGAAGGTAATCATCTGTTTGAAGGCGCTGCCGCTGATTCTATCTGTCATCTTTTCGTTTCTCCTTTGACCGGCAGCTTACACGGTAACGGAGTCCACGCACACATTGACCTCGCGGACCTCCACGCCGGTATTTTTGGTGACCACATACTTGACCTCGCTCATAATAGAGCGGCAGACCGTGGCAATATTGACTCCGTTTTCCACAACGATGTGCAGCTCGATGGAAACGGTGCCGTCCTCGTTATAGGTGACCTTCACGCCCTTGCTCATGGCTTCCCGCCGCAGCAGGTGCACCAGGCCGTCGGTCATCCTCTCTGAGGACCCTACCTACATCACGAACCATAACGGCGCCCGGACACTGATTTGCAAGCTGGACCGGGATGAGATGCTGCAGGCCTTGGTAAAGAATTATCTGGATCTGTAACCGCTATGAGCCGGGCTGCGCACCCGCGGCCCGGCTTTCCATATGGATATTTGACAGACGATTCTCCGTGTGTTTATGATAAGCAATATGTTATGGGAAAAGGAGTTGCTGAACTATGGCTGATGTAAAAAGGGCGAGGGCCTTGTTTATAGAAATCATCCGCTGCGCCGGGTGGACAACCTGATCTATTATGGCAGCATGGCGGATAAATACATTGTAATGCTGCAGATTTTGGAGACCAAGAAGGAGAAGGACATGGATGTAGCTACCCGGGTCTCCGTACAGCTTCAGCTCACTGCGCCGGACCTCAAGAGCCGGGACCGGGGGTAAAAAGACCGAAAAGGATAGCCTGTACGCCGCCATGGATGTGGGTGCTATCTGGCTGGAGCGGGCGCTGGCCGGGAAATAAGCTTTGTAAAATACACCAAAGGATCGGGGATATTGCATAGGGCCATTTCGTTGAAAGTCCCCGAATAAGTTGATACTGGTTCCCTCTCAGGGAGGCTGTGCTTTGCCGCCTGAAGCAAAGCGGGAATACAGCAAAGCTCATATACCTATTGTATCTCTGATACTTGGAGACAAACATAGATGTTGACATTTCAACATCTATATGATACAATCCACTTGTTGAAGCTTCAACATCTATAAAGACAGGAGGCAGCCATGCAGGAACGATTTGAGATGTTTACGGTTTTGATCAATCGGATCAGCCGCGATATTCGAAGGATAAAGAATCAGGAGATGGCCGCCTATCATTTGAGAAGCGCCCATGTCTCCTGCCTGTACTACATTTATTCGATGGGTGGCGTGACCTCGGCGGAGCTGTGTGAGCATTGCGAGGAGGATAAGGCGACCATTTCCCGGGCCCTGGACTATTTGGAGGCCAACGGGTTTATTCTGCGCCCCTGCAAGGGCCAAGCGGTATAAAAAGCCCTCTGAAGCTGACGGAGAAGGGCCGGAGGCCGGCAAACGGATAGCAGACAGGATCCGGGGATCCTGGATACTGTCAGCTATACCTCACGGAAGATGAGAGGGCGGCATTTTTACCGTAGCCTTTCAGCTATCAGCAGAAGTCTGATACCATCGCCCAAAGCAGAGAAGAATAAGGAGCATGACGAAATTGAAGACCAGGATTATCATTGATTCCACCGCAGATATGACCCCCGAGATCAAATCGCGGGTATATACGGTGCCCCTCACCGTTCATTTCGGCCGGAGGAGTACATCGACGGAGTGACCATCGACCATAAGACATTTTATGAAAAGCTAATTGAAAGCGATGTGCTGCCCACCACCAGTCAGGCGACCCTGAGCGCCTTTGCGCAGGAGTATGAAAGGGCGAGGCAAGCGGGGGAGGCCGCTGTTGTTATTACCCTTTGCGTCCAAGTTTTCCGGCACATATCAAAGCGCCGTGATCGCGGCAGCGGATTACGAAAACGTCTATGTCGTGGATGGCGCAAGCGCAGCCATGGGTACAGGCATTCTGGTGGAGCTCGCGTTCCGGCTTTTGGACGGGGGAATGTCCGCGCAAAGGAGATTGCGGAGACTTTGGAGACGGAGAAGAAGAAAAAATCGTTGTTGTGGCGCTGGTAGATACGCTGGAATATCTCAAGCGGGGCGGACGCATCTCAAAGACAGCCGCCTTTGCCGGCGGGATCCTGAATATCAAGCCCGTGCTTTCCGTCATTGACGGCGAGATCCACCTGATGGGCAAGGCCCGGGGCTCTAAAATGGGAACCAATCTGCTCATTCAGGAAATTGACAAGGCCGGCGGTATTGACTTTAGTCGGCCGATTCTCCTGGGCTATAGCGGAATCTCCGACGCGCTGCTGCAGAAATATATTGAGGACAGCCGTCATATCTGGGAAGGCAACCTGAATAAGATCCGCTACACGACCGTAGGCAGCGTGATCGGAACCCATGCAGGCCCCGGCGCTGTGGTGGTGGCGTTTTTAGAAAATGAAAGCCTGACATACTGAGGGCGGGCAGGCACGAGTGATGCCTGCCCGCCCTCAGTATGTCAAAAAATACTGTCGCGGAAATCCAAGATTTTTCGATAACTTCAGAATAGGCCCGTAATGCGTCCGTCCCCGGCGATGTCGATGTTCTCCGCCGCCGGATGCCTGGGAAGGCCGGGCATGGTCATAATATTTCCAGCCAGGGCCACCACAAAGCCGGCGCCGGCGCTGATACGCAGGGCGCGGACCGTGAGAGTAAAAACTTTGGTGCGCCCAGCTTTTTGCATCGTCCGAAAGGCTGTACTGCGTTTTGGCTACGCACACCGGCAGGCTGCCGAAGCCCAGGACCCTCCAGCTCTGCCAGGTCTTGCTCCGCCTGGGGGGGAGGGAGACATCTGCGCCGCCATCGACCCGCTGCGTGATGGCCAGGAGCTTTTCACGCAGGGGAGATTTACTATCATAGGCATAGTGGGGTGCTATACCGTTTACTATACTGCTTTAGTCAGGTCAATGATTTTTTGTGCCATGTCCACACCCACCGGCGCCGCCCTGCTCCCACACCCGGGACAGGGCCACGGGAACGCCGCACGTCCGGCAGACATTTTCTATCCACTCGATCTCCGCAGGGGTCACTTTCAAATTGGTTCAGTGCCACCACCACCGGCAGGGAAAAGGTCTCCTGCAGGGTCCTGATATGGTGCAGCAAATTGGGCAGGCCCTTTTTTCAAGGCATCCAAATTTTCCCGGGAAAGGTTGTCCCTGCGCCGCCGTGAAGCTTCAGGGCCCGGACAGTGGCCACTACCACCGCGGCGTCCGGCCAGAGGCCCGATGCGCGGCACTTGATGTCCAAAAATTTCTCTGCGCCCAGGTCCGCGCCGAAGCCGGCCTCCGTGACGCAGTACTCCCCAGGCGCAGCGCCGCCCGAGTGGCCAGTACGCTGCTGCAGCCGTGGGCGATGTTGGCGAAGGGACCGCCATGGACGATGGCAGGATTTCCTCCAGTCTGCACCAGATTGGGCAGCACCGCCTGCTTTAAAAGCGCCGCCATGGCGCCCTCCGCCTTCAGGTCATGGGCGGTAACAGGCTTTCCGGCTTTGGTGTAGCCTACGATCATGCGGGCCCAGCCGGGGCCTTCAGATCGGACAGATCCTCCGCCAGGCAAAGACCGCCATGACCTCTGAGGCCACGGTGATGTCAAAATGCCCGGCCGGGGTACGCCGTTGTTTATACCGCCGCCTACACCGGTTTCCGGAGCGGAGCTGGCGGTCGTTCATATCCATACAGCGCCGCCAGACCACGGTCTATGCCCAGCTCATTGCCCTGATAAATATGATTATCCACCATGGCGGCCAAAGATTATTGGCTGTGCCGATGGCATGAAAAATCCCCAGTGAAATGGAGATTGATGTCCCCATGGGAGCGACCTGGCATAGCGCCATGGTGGCGCCGCCCTTCATGCGAACACAGGCCCCAGGGACGGCTCCCGCAGGGACAGCACCGCCTTCTTCCCAGCCGGTTTAAGGCGTCCGCCAGGCCGATGCTGGTGGTGGTCTTGCCCTCCCCGGCCTTGGTGGGTTGATGGCGGTGACCAAAATGAGCTTGCCCCGCTTCTGACCGGGCTTTTCCGGCGGCAGGTGGAGCTTGGCCATATACCGGCCGTAGGGCTCCAGGCTTTCCTCGCCCAGGCCCAGCTTTTCTGCCACCCGGGCAATGGGCTGCAGGGGCGTAGACTGTGCAATTTTCAATATCGGAACGCATGGCTCGTCCCCCTCTCATTGATTTTCACGGCGCAGGGCCGCCCGGTAGGTGTTTTCCAAAAGCATGGCCCGGGTCATAGGCCTACGCCCCCCGGGGACGGGGGTAATGAAGGGATGCCCTTTCCGCCACGGCGGCATAGTCCGCATCCCCGCAGAGCTTGCCGTCCGGGCCCCGGTTCATGGCCACGTCAATGACCACGGCGCCGGGCTTCACCATGTCCGCCGTAATGAGGCCCCCGGCGGCCTGCGGCACTGACTAAGATATCCGCCTGCAGGCATTGGGAGCACAGGTCGGGGGGTCTTGCTGTGGCAGACGGTGACGGTGGCATCCGCCTGCAGCAGAAGCGCAGCCATGGGCTTGCCCACAATATTACTGCGGCCCAGCACCACGCAGTGCTTGCCCGCCGGGTCAATGCCGTACTTTTTCAAAAAGGGGCCAGGATCCCCGCCGGGGTGCAGGGGAGATACCGGGGCTGCCCCAAATGCAGGAGGCCCACATTCTCCGGATGAAAAGCATCCACATCTTTGGCCGGATCTATGGCCCGGAGCACCTGGCCCGCGTCCAGATGGGCGGGCAGGGGCATTTGGACCAGAATGCCATCGACGGCCTCGTCCCGGTTCAGCGTATCTATCAGGGCCAAAAGCTCACCCTGGGAGGTGCCAGACGGGAGACGGTGGTCGGCGCAGGAGATGCCGCACTGGGCGCAGTCCTGCTCCTTATTGCGCACACATACACCGCTGAGGCGGGATCGTCCCCCACCAGCACCACCGCCAGACGGGTGGCCGGGACAGGGCGGCGCATCGTTTCCGGAGAGCCTGCTTTATCTCTGCGGCAAGGGCCTTACCGTCCATGACCACAGCACTCATATTATTCCTCCTGTACTTTTTCGTTCTGCTCTGCCCGGTCCCGGGCGGCCACCTGATTCACATACAGCTCCTCAGGCTTGTGGGGATGTACCTTGAGATTCCAAATCAGCATGAAAAGGCTCACCAGCACCATGACGATGCTGAAGGCCTGGGACACCCGGATGGGCTGGCCGAAAAGCTGCCAGTTGAACAGATACAGGCTGTCCGTGCGCAGGCCCTCCACCCAAAACGGCCAATGCCATACCAAAGGAAATAGAACCAGGTATTCTCCCTGTCGAACTTGCGGTGCTTTTGACACCACGAACAGCAGCAGGAGCAGCCCCACCAGATTCCACACACTCTCATACAGGGAAGGTGGGATGTACCTCGATGAGCTGGCCGGCCTTGGTGAGCTGCATGCGGAAAAAGGCAGGTGGTCTCAGAGCCAAAGGCCTGCGATTCATAAAAATTGCCCCAGCGGCCCACGATCTGTCCCACCAGCAGGCCCATGACCACCAAATCTGTCATGGCGAAGAACTTAAAGCCCCGCTTGCCCTTTGCGCCGGGAGAGGCAGACGGCCAGAATGATCACGGCGATGACCGTGCCGTAAATGGCCAGGCCGCCATCCCAAAAGGCGATGGCGCTGCCAAAGTCAAACTTTCCATCGGAGGTGCGGAAACGGTCCAGATAAAACAGGACGTAGTAGACCCGGGCGCCCACGATGCCTATGGGGATGCCCCAGAGCAGGCCGTCATAGAGATTATCCTCACTGATGCCGTATTTACACGCTCCTTCATACACAGCAGCAGGGCCAGCAGCAGGCCCAGGGCAATGAGAATCCCGTACCAGTAGACACCATGGCCCACGTCGATGGCCTTGGAGCTGGCGGTAAAGGTCCACGCCGAAGAGCCCCGTGAAAACGGATGGGGCTGTCGGTCATAATCATATCATTCATGTCGATTTTCAGATCACCATATTCATGAAATTCAAATCACTCCTTCGGATAAACAACGACAGGGCCATATGCCCCGGCACAGGTTCTCCCGGCCAGCAGGTCCTGGGGGGATGGAGTCGAACATCTCCGGGAACAGCAGGGGGGTCGTATCCATCCTGCCCCTCCACCAGGGAGATGGCAATGGACTCAAAGGAATTAAGACTCTTGAGGGTGGAGCCGTAGTTGGCACGGACAATCCGGGCGTAGTAATCCGGGTCGATGCCGTCCTTTACCAAATGCCGGGCCTCCTGCAGCACCTCCTCCGCCACGGCGTGGGGGTCCTGCTGTCCCCCGCCGATGGGCGTAGGCCACGCCCGGAAGGGTATCGAAGCTGTAGCCGAAGGTGCCGTTGATAAGGCCCTGGCTGTAGAGCCTGGCGTACAAGAGGGCTGGAATCACCCAGCAGCACATCGCAGGCCAGCTCCCGATGAGGGTGCGGCGCATCTGCTCCTGGCCGCCGGACATGGGCGGACACTAGCTCCAGGAGGAAGGTTGGCATGGATACCTCCATCTCACAGGAAACCTCCGCCTCTAAGGGGGTGAGGTCCGTCTCCCGGCCGTAGTCCCGGGGATGGCGGCCAAGCTTTCCTTGTGCAGCACCTCCCTCCGCCAGGGAGAACACGGACGCCGGTCCAGATCACCCACGGCCACCAGGCACATGTTGGCGGGGTATAAAATGCCTTGTGGCAATCGTAAAGAGAGTTTGGGCGGTGGTGGCTGATGCTTCCACGGACCCGGGCCACGCTGACACGGGCGGGGCTGGTGGTACAGGCCTGCATGAGGCGCTTATACACCTGCCACCCGGGTTATCCTCGATCATGCCGATCTCCTGGCCGATGATGCCCCTGCTCCTTTTCCACACTCTCATCGGTGAAATAGGGGATGGACAAAGGATAAAAAGGATGCGCAGATTCTCTTCAAAATGCTCGGTGGGAGTCAAAATAGTATCCGGTGATGGCGTTGGAGGTGAAGGCATTGGGCTCGGCACCGTTTTTGGCCAGCTCTCCTCTGCAGGGCGTTGCCGTCTTCAGTGTCGAACAATGTCCGAGGCGATGCCGGCGGGAGTATCCAGCCACTGGCAATCCAGCTGAAAAAGCGCAGATCCATGCCACCGTAGCGGGTGGCAAAAAGGCGTATTGCGGGTATAGCCCCTGCGGATGACGCACACGGCAGGCCGTTGGGAAGGGTCTGCCAAACCGCTGTCTCCCCGATGCGGTGGATAAGTCATTTCCTTCATTGTGCTGCCTCCTCCACGCAGGAAATATACGGTGTCAAGCCGGATACTCTGGGCCGCTGCGCAGATGCGCTCCGGCGTGACGGCGGAAAGACTTCCTGCATCAGCTCCTCCGGCGTTTCCTGCTGGTCCGCGGCGCGGCTCATATATGGCCCCTCCAGGGCGCTTTGGGAGTCTCCCACAGAGCGCAGGGAGTTCAGGGCTGTACCCTGGCTCCCTCCAGCTCCCATGGCTCCACTGGCCCTGCTGCACCTGCCGGAGCTGGTGCAAATCTCCTCCAGGGTACGGTCATAGTCCTTAGCTCGATGCCGGAGGAAACGGTGAGGATTTTCTTCGACCGGGCATAGGAGCTGGAGGCATAGTAGCACAGGGACAGCTTCTCCCGGACATTCAGAAACAGCTTTGGAATTACTGGAGCCGCCGAAGATCAGGCAGGTTTGCCAGGACCATGGCGGGGACATCGTCACTGCCGCAGCGAAAGCCCATGGAGAGCTTGCCCCCTGCGTGACGTCCATCTCCTCGGTGACGAAGCGGGCGTTTCCGGGGGGAAGGCCCGCCGGGCGGCAGCTGCTATCTGGCCCCGGGGCAGGGCGGCAAAGGCCTGCTCCACTGCCTCCTCCACCCGTTGTGGCTCAGCGCTGCCGCAATACAGGAAGCCCAGCCGGGCATCGACAAAGCTGTTGGCCGTGGCGGTAGAGGGTGGGTGGTGATCTTCTGTGCCGAGCCCCTCATCGCCCAGGCTGGCTGACGCCGGGGCTCCCCGGCACACATCTCCTGCAGCAGGCGGAGGTTGGCCCAATCTCGCTTGTCATTGCGGATGGCGCGGATGCTGTCAATGAGGTTGACCTTCTCACTGTCCACATATTCCTTCAGGTAGTGGCCGCCACGGGTGACGGGGTCCAAAACAGCTCGCCCACCAGCTCAGCCATGGGCTCCAGCAGCTTTTCACCGCCTGGGGAGAAGCGATCGTCGATGCAGCTGGCCACAAAGCCCACGCACTGGCGCTCACCATTTTGCGGACGGTGGTGGTGATGGTGGTGCCATAGAGGGTATCCATGGCGGCGAATAGGGACTCCATATCCGGATAGCGCATGGTACCGCGATTTAAAACCGCCGGCAAAAAGCGAGCGTTATAGGACGCCCGATCCCGGTCCAGCGCTGTGATGAATTGCGCGGAAAGACAGCCGGTTTTGAATTTCCGGGCGGGCAAGACCGTGAGATAGACATTAGGCATGAGCCTTTGCGATATTCGTTCATCAGGGACTCCTCCTGCTTTACAACTTTATATAATCGGAATTCATTATACTGCATCGGCAGGGGAAAATCAATTCCTGCTGGAAGACAGGGACCGCCGAAGCGGTCCCTGACGACATCGGGACGAAAAATGCCTTTTCGTCCCGATGTCTAAGTTATGAAGCCTTTTTCAAAGCTTCATAAATTAATGATTTGAATGGTAAGGGACACCCTTCTTGGGTTTCCCTCACACACCCTTCCTTACCGTCATCGTACTATGCCGCTTTATCGGCAGACTGACAGGGACCGCCGAAGCGGTCCCTGTCTATTATGCACATGCGTTTTT
>VOFB01003519.1_pt1 | contig 21650 bp, 37 predicted proteins | sample 5384141 | NCBI WGS metagenome assembly VOFB01 (sample SAMN12384721, study PRJNA508395) | human gut metagenome | isolation source: healthy gut A | host: Homo sapiens | reverse complement strand
TTGGATATTATACAGGTCTTAGAAGAAGTGAGATTCTAGCATTATCTTGGAATGATATAGATTTTAAGAATAAAACTCTTACAGTTAAATATACACAATCTGTTGGACTAAATTCTAAAAATATATTAAATTCTCCTAAAACGCAATCATCTAAAAGGACTATTTCAATTTGTGATGTAGTAATTAAAGAGTTAAAGTCCTGGAGGAAAAAGCAGAAGGAAAATAGACTTTATTATGGGGAATATTATATAAATAATTATATTGATTCTAAAGGATTTATAAATAGAGATGCTAATGGCAAGTTTTATGATTTTATTTTTACTAAAGAAAATGGAATAGCTTTAGTTTCTTCTGATATAGGTAGAAGTATGAAACTTATAAAAGAACTTAAATTTAGATATAAAGTTTCATGATCTTAGACATACACATGCAACTATACTTATCCAAAATGGAGCACCATTAAAAGCAGTACAAGCTCGACTTGGACATTCTAAACTAGACATGACATTTAATGTCTATCTACATAATACTCAGAGATGGAAAAAGAACTTGTAAATATACTTGAAAATATAAAATAAAAAGCAGCTAGAGTTATCACATTTTAAGTGAATTTCTCTAGCTGTTTTTCTGTCAAAAATTTTTTCTCTGTCAAATCGCTGTCAAATTTATATATTTAACCATTTTTACACTAAATCAGGGTCAATATCATTATCACCCATTCCAAGTAGTTTCAATGGTTTAAGCGCTGGTCCATTTAATATACTTCCGTCATAACTAAACCTAGAACCGTGACATGGACAATCCCAGCTTTTTTCAAAACTATTGAACTTTAGTTCACATCCTAAATGCGTGCATGTTATATCCACAACAAATAATTTCCCATTTTTTGTCTCTATATGCTCCATATTTATCCCCATCTATAACTACTACTTTTCCCTCTTCTTTTTGTATATCTAGCTCCATACTTCCCTTTTTAATTTTGCCTTTTATATAGTCATAAGCCATAATGGTATTTTCTTTTAAGTAGTTTAAGTTTAAATAACTTCCTGTTCTAGATGGGGCAAACAATTCTTGGTATTTTGATTTATTATTTAAAATTAAATCGGTTATAACGATACCTGCAACAGCGGATGTACTTATGCCCCACTTACAAAATCCCGTAGCAATATATATATCGGGCTCATCTTTACTTATATGGCCTATATAAGGTATGTTGTCGGTTGTTATATAATCTTGTGTAGACCATTTATATTCTAATGTTCCTATTTTGAAGTTATTCTTTGCAAATTCTACAATATCGTTAAATATGTCATTTTCATTATCGCATTTACCAGTTTTGTGGTCAAAGCCTCCACATACTAAATAAGATTTATCGCCATCAGTATACGTTCTTACAGTTTTTGATGGCTTTTCTATATTTATAAACATGCCTTTTTGCGATAGGTTTATTTAGCTTTGAAACAGTTAAATATGATCTATATGCCTGCTCTTTTTGTAAAATAAAGTCCTAATTCATCATGCCATATATTTGATGATGCTATTACAACTGATTTAGCCTTAATTGTTTTATCGTTTCTTGTCTTTGCAATATAAAATCTTTATGTTTTTCAAGTCCTACTACTGGTGTATTTTCATATATTTCAACACCTTTTTCTGAAATAACTTTTGCTAGACTATCCATATATTTTTTAGAGTTAAATTGAGCTTGATTGTCTAATTTAAGGGCGCCTTTTATATCTAGAGAAAAGTCTTCTATACTATTTAAATATTCGTATGGTATTTGTAGTTTTTCACAGATTTTATATTCATTTTTTAGTTGATTTAAATAGTCTTCGTCTTCAGTAAATATGTAATTAGGCAAATTTTCAAAATTGCAATCTATATCGTATTTTTTTACTATATCTTTAATTAATTTAAGTCCATCTTCATTAGCTTCATAGTAAAGTCTTGCCTTTTCTTTTCCATATTTTTTACTTATATTTTCGTAAATCAATCCATGTGATGATGTTATTTTTCCAGTATTTCTTCCTGATGAACCATATCCAACTTTATCTGACTCTATAACTATTGTTTGTTTATTTTTCTTTGCTTAACATATAGGCTGTATGAAGGCCTGTAAGACCTGCTCCTACTATTAAGTAGTCTATTTCTATATCTTTATCTAAAGTGGGATAACTTTCACCTTGATTATTTATTATCCAAAATGAATTTTCCATATTAAACACCTTTTCCTTAATTTTTTTATACTATTGTATTGTTTCCAATATTAGAAAATATATTTATTAATTTTGGATAAATAAAATTTGCCACGAGTAAAACTCGTGGCATCAAGATGTTGTGTTTATATATGAGTTAATTTGTATTTTATCAATTTAACCTAATTAACTAATTAACTTACTTTTTTTTTTTAATAATCCTAGTATTAATCCTCCAACTACTGAACCTATTACTAATGCTACAAAATACATTAGTGGATTACTTATAACTGGTAATATAAATATTCCTCCATGAGGAGCTCTAGATCCACAGCTAAATGCCATTGATAATGCACCAGCTATTGCTGAACCTACTACACAAGATGGTATTACTCTTGCTGGGTCTCCTGCTGCAAATGGTATTGCACCTTCTGTTATAAATGATAATCCCATTACATAATTTACTATACCTGATTTTCTTTCGCTTTCAGTAAATCTATCTTTAAAGAATGTAGTTGCAAGTGCTATCGCAATAGGAGGAACCATACCGCCTATCATAACTGCCGCCATTATTTCAAATTGTTCAGGTCCTGCATTTGCAACTGTAAGTTGTGCAGTACCAAATACATATGCAGCTTTGTTAAATGGTCCACCCATATCAACAGCCATCATTCCAGCTAATACAGCACCTAATAATATCTTACTACTTCCACTCATTGATGATAAGAAGTTGTTAAGCCCTGTATTTATTGCACCCATTATTGGATTGACAGCCATCATAAATATCGCCATTAATAATATACCGAAGACTGGATAAAGTAATACTGGTTTTATACCTTCTAGTGATTCTGGTAATTTAGAGAATATCTTTTTTTAGTAAAAGTACTATATATCCTGCTACAAAACCTGCTAATAAAGCACCTAAAAATCCTGAACTTATTGGATTAGAATTTGCAAAATCCATTACATTTGTAAAAGTATATCCATCTTTTGCGATAACTCCACCTACAAAACCTACTGCTAAACCTGGTCTATCAGCTATACTCATTGCAATATAACCTGCTAATATAGGTAACATAAATCCAAATGCTTGTTCACCTACAGTTTTAAAGAATGCTGCAATCGGTGTATTTTTACCGAAGTTAGCTGGATTTATGCTGTAATTATCTAGTAAAAATGCTATAGCTATTAATATACCTCCACCTACAACAAATGGTAACATATGAGATACGCCATTCATCAAATCTTTATAAAATTTTCTTCCTAAACTCTCTTTTTCATCTGTACTTTCTTCTGAATCATTACTTACTCCATCAGCATGATATACAGGAGCATAACCTTTTATTGCTCTATCTAATAATTCATCGGCTTTATGTATTCCATCTGCAACTTTAGTTATTATAACTTTTTTGCCATCAAATCTATTCATTTGAACTTTTTATCAGCTGCAACAATTATGCATTTTGCATGTTCTATCTCTTCTTTTTTGTTAAAGCGTTTTTTACTCCACCAGAACCATTAGTTTCAACTTTTATTGTTATTCCTTTTTCTTCAGCCTTATTATTTAAGTTTTCTGCTGCCATAAATGTATGCGCTATACCTGTTGGACAAGCAGTTACGGCTAAGACCTCAGGATATTTATTATTTTCTTTTAATATTTTGAGGTTCGTTATGAGTTTTAACTTTTGATTCTTCTGGGAACTTTTTCAGTTTCTTTTTTGTCTATCAATGATAAAAATTCATCTACGCTTGTTGAATTTATTAAACTATTTTTAAATTCCTCATCCATAAGTATTGTAGATAATCTTGATAATACTTCTAAATGTGTATTATTTGCACCATCTGGAGCTGCTATCATAAAGAATAAATTAGATAAACTTCCATCAAATGCTTCATAGTCTATACCATCTTTTGTTATACCTGCTGCTAGACAAGCTTTTTTTACTGCTTTTGTCTTTGCATGAGGGATTGCTATTCCTTCGCCAACTGCAGTAGTACTCAATTCCTCACGAGCTAAAATTGCTTCTTTATACTCGGCTTTATTGTTTAAATTTCCACTTGCATCTACTAAATCTACCATTTCATCAATTACATCTGGTTTAGTTTTAGATGAAAGGTTTAACTTGATAGATTCTTTTGATAATAAATCTGTAATTCTCATAACTCCTACTCCTTTTCATAATTATTAAATAGTATTATTGCCTTTATATATTTGTATTATTTTTCTTTATAATTTTTTTTTTTGACTTTTTCAGACTATATATTATTTTATTTTTTTCTATTTTTATTTCTTTTACTAGTTTATCTATAAATTCTCTAGTAGCTAAGTCAGAAGAAAATGCTGTAGCACCCCCACTTGCTGCACCTAATCTAAGAGCATCTTCGTAGTTTTGTGATTTTAAGTATCCACTTATAAAACCTGCAACCATTGAATCACCCTGCACCTACTGAATTTACAACTTCACCTTTTGCAACACTACTTATAAGTACTTGATTATCTTCTGATACTAATAAGGCTCCGTCTTTTCCCATAGATATTAATACATTTTGAGCTCCCATTTCTTTTAATTTTTCAGCATAAAAATTATATCTTGAGTTGTATTTAACTCTACATTAAACATTTCTGCTAATTCATGATTATTTGGTTTTATTAAAAATGGTTTATATTTTAAAACATTTAAAAAGTAAGTTCTTTGTCGCATCTACAACGACTTTTATATTTTTATGTTCTACTTTTTCATTATGTCTTCATATAATTTTTCATCTAAGCACGATGGAATACTTCCGGATAATATTAAAATATCTCCATCTACTAGTTGATCTATTACTTTATAAAACTCATCTAATTCTTCTTTTTTATATTTGGTCCCTGACCATTTATTTCAGTTTCTTCTTCACTTTTGATTTTTTACATTAATTCTAGTAAAACCTTGCTCTACTTTTATAAAGTTTGATTTTAAGCCTAATTCTTTTTAACGAATTTATTATATAATCTCCAGTAAATCCACTTACAAATCCTAAGGCTATATTATCATTATCCAAGTTTTTTAGTATTCTTGTCACGTTTATTCCCTTACCACCCGGATATACATATTCTTCATTTACTCTGTTTATATGACCCTTTAACTAGCTCTTTAACTTTTTATAACATAGTCTATCGATGGGTTTAAAGTTACTGTATATATCATCCATAAGCCTCCTTTATATTATTAGTGCTCATTTTTATTTTTTTTATTACGTTTATTTATCTTATAACTCTATAGTAATGCAAAAAACGTTTTCAGAAAAGTCAATAAATTTCTCTTAATTAAAAGAGAAATTTATCATTTTATAAATAAATAATTTAGGGAGATAAATTATTTATTTATCTCCCTAAACATTTATTTTATATTAAATTTATAAACTAAAACATCTTCATAAATTTTTTCGTAGCTTTTATTTTCACATATACCGATTACTTTTGATACTGAACCGACTTGCTTGTATATTGTTGAAAATAACTTTTCATAATCAAATATTTCATCTTTATCAATAGCTAAAATTAAAACTAATCTTACATCATCTAATGTCCAATGTATAGGATTTTTAATATACCAACTGCAATTTTGTTTTTAATATTTTTCCATTAGCTCCATGTGGCAGTGCAACCATATGTCCAATTTCTGTAGTAGCTATTTTTTCTCTATCAAAGAATGATTTTTTCATCTCATCATCTATAACCCCTTGATTTACAAGTTGGCTACCCATATATTCTATAACTTCTTCCTTTGTATTAAAATCTAAGTCTGTAAAAAAATAAATTTCTGTCAAATAAATCTCTCGTCTCAACTTCTTTATACATCTTTCCTGTTTTCATAAACTTTTCTATTATTTTTACTTCATTGTCATTTAAAAGAGGAGAAACTGTTATAACTGGTACCTCTCTCGCATTTAATATCTACTGTTGATATTATAAAGTCGACTTCCATAACATTTATGTAATCGATTAAATATGCCGGTATTATTTTAACTATTTCTATTTTTCCTTCAAATAAATATTCTAATTTATTTTTACTAGCATTGATGTACCTATCCCGGATACACAGACGATTATTACTTTAAAGACTTTTTTTTTTGATTATGTTCTGACCTTTCAATAGCACCACCTACATGTACTGCTATATTAGATATTTCTTCATCATCTAGTTTTAAGCCTAATTCTTCTTCTATTGTTTTCTTCGCAATTTTACCTAATTCATATGCATATGGATATTTTATTCTTATATCAATAGGTAAAAACTCCATATTGATTTATTCCCAACTTCATCTTTTTATATATACTATTTATATGGTTGTAAAGACAAGTTTCAAATATTTCATCTTGGCTTAAGTCTATAGATGTTGCAATTTTTAAGTTTTTACAGAATTTCTTTATTGCTCGTATTATTTTTTTTCTTTATTTTTATCATCATTCATTATTAATTCCCTTTGAATTATATAATCTTTTATATATGCTTGTATAAATTCACTTTCATCTTGATTACTTCTACTTAGCTTTATAAAGATAATACTGCATAAATTTTTAAATTCTGTATCACTAAGCACTAAATGTTCTCTCCCCAACATATTCAAAATAATATTTTTTTTTAAGTTGAATATATTATTTGATACTTTTTCACTTAAAAAGTCTTTTAGATTAAGTTCATTGTCTTTTTTTGAACATATATCTAATATAAAACTCGTTATATCATCTTCACTCGCTTGTATTGCTATACCTTGCTTGTGTTTTGATACAACGGATATATTGTATTTTTTCAAAATAGATTTTACTTTTTAAGTCATTTTTACTGTAGATACGCTTTATATACATAGAGTCAGCTAGTTCCTCTAATTTTACAGTATTTTCTGGCTTAGTCGTCAAGTTTATCAAATTTTTTATAATATAATCAATCCTATCTACATTCCCTAAATACTGACTAGGAATAGCAATATCGTCAAATGAGCCTTCTATTTTATAACCTATTCCTCGGATTGATATTATTTTCCCCATCTTTGCTATTTTTATTAATGTCTTTTATTTCACTTTGTATAGTCTTTGTAGAACATCCAATTTCTTCACTAAGAGCTAAACTGCTGACAGGATCATGAGAATTTTTAATATTTCAATTATATTTAAGGCTCTTACACTATAGATAATCAAAATCTCCCCTTAAAAACTCTGTTTATTTTCCTATTACATTCCCTTTAAACTTATATTATTTATTTTTTAAATTAGCAAGAGCAGCAAAAGGATTGTTGAATGCTTCTTGCTCTTTATTTTGATTTTTTAGATACTTATTTATATCTTTTTAGATGCTTTTCCTTTTTCTTCGGCTTTTCTCTTATTAAATGAAGATAATTTTTCTCTATGTCCACAGCTACATGTAAATATTTTCCTTCACCTTGGCCTTTTAGTTCAAGCCTTTTGTGGCAATTTGGGCATCTTGCATTTGTTGTTTGTGAAATTAATTTTCTAGTATTACATTCTCTATCTTCACAAACTAGCATCTTACCTCTTTTCCCATTGACCTCTAGCATGAATTTGCCACACTCTGGGCATTTATTTCTTGTTAAGTTGTCGTGTTTGAATTTATTTTCACTATTTTTTATTTCTTTTACGATAGTTTTTGAGTAATTTTTCATTTCATTTAAAAACTCATTTTTCTTGCTCTTACCTTTTGAAATATCATTTAAAGTTTTTTTCCCATTTAGCAGTTAACTCTGGACTTTTTAAATCCTTAGGTGCTAAATCTAAAAAGTTGTCTTCCTTTTGATGTTATATGAATTTCTTTATTTTTCATCTCAACAAAGAAAGAATTAAATAATTTTTCAATTATATCTGCTCTTGTTGCAACAGTTCCTAAATTATGTTTTTCCATTTCTGTAAGTAAAGTAGCTTCATTTAAATATGAAGGCGGATTAGTTTTTTGTTTTCTATTTTTACACTTTCCACTTTTAATACTTCATCTACATTTATATCAATTATACCGTCATATGTTTCATTGTCATCTACAGTATAATTTTCTCTCCAACCTAATTTTATAATTTTATTGCCTTTTGCTGTAAATGTTTCGCCTTCACAACTTCCTTTTATAGTTGTTTGCTCATATTCAAAAGGTGGACATAATACACTTAAAAAATCTCTTAACTACTAAATCATATATTTTTCTCTTTTATCAGATAAATCCCTAAAAACACTCTTTCTTCTGTAGGTATTATCGCGTGGTGATCTGTAACTTTTGAATTGTCTACAAAAGATTTATTAGGTTTTATTTTTGTTTTTAGTAGTTTCATACATACTTTTGAATATTCGCTAGTATTTACAGCTTTTATTCTATCTTTTAATGTGTCTACTATTTCATCAGTTAAATATCTTGAGTCTGTTCTTGGATATGTAAGAACTTTATGATGTTCGTATAATTTTTGCATTATAGATAAAGTCTCTTTTGCTGAATATCCAAACATTTTATTTGCATCTCTTTGTAATTCTGTTAAATCATAAAGTGATGGAGCGTATTTTTTTGTTCGACTTTTTGACATCTACTATTTTTAAATCCTTGTTTAATACTTTTTTCTTTATGTTTTCAATTTTTTCTTTATTGAAAGTCGAAGTAGAATTATTTTTATCATGCCAAGATAACTTTAAATAGTTTCCACCTTTTTCAGTTAAAATATCTAAAGTATAGTAGTCTTTTGGCTTGAAGTTTCTTATTTCGTCTTCTCTTTTTAATATCATAGCTAAAGTCGGAGTTTGGACTCTACCACATGATAAACTTGCATTATACTTTTTGTTGTAAGTGCTCTAGTTGCATTTATTCCGACTATCCAATCTGCTTCTGCTCTAGCTATTGCTGAATAGTATAGATTGTTGTATTCTTTTGCATCTTTAAGTTTAGTAAAGCCTTCTTTAATAGCTTTATCTGTACTTGAAGATATCCAAAGACGTTTAATAGGCTTTTTAATATGTGCTTTTTCTATTATCCATCTAGCTACTAATTCGCCTTCACGACCAGCATCTGTAGCTATTACAACTTCACTTACATCATTTCTATTTAATTGTGCTTTTACTGTATTAAATTGTTTTGCACTCTTTTTTATTACTACAGTTTTCAAATCTTTTGAAGTATTGGTAAATCACCATATCCCAAGATTTATATTTTTATCATAAGTTTCTGGATCTGCTAATGTAACTAAGGACCTAATGCCCATGTCACTATATATTTATTACCTTCTATATATCCATTCTTTTCATTTTTACAACCTAAAACCCTGGCAATATCTCTTCCAACTGATGGTTTTTCGGCTAAAACTAATATTTTGCCATATTGTGTCCTTTCTACAAAGTTTGCAATTATATATTTTTATATAAAACTTTTATTTTATTACTCTATATATTAACATTTTATCAGTAAATTTGTATATATTTATAATCATAAGATTTTAACATAAAAATATATATTCAAAATGTCGAATTAATATACAGTTTAAAAAAACTGTCTAATCTATATCTAATTTAATTTTAAGAAGTCTTTTATAAATTTCATAATCTATATCTCCAAAGCATACAAACCAAACTTGGTCTATCTTATCACCATAATTTTTAGCATATCAATTACAGCATCACAAGCTATATTTGCAGCCTCTTCTTTTGGATATCCATATATACCTGTACTGATAGCTGGAAATGCTATTGTTCTTAAATTGTTTTCATCAAAACTTCTAGTGATCTTTCATAACAAGAATAAAGTAGTTTATCTTCATTTGAATTTCCACCCTTATATATCGGTCCTACTGTGTGAATAACATATTTGCAAGGCAAATTATATCCTTTTTGTTATTTTAGCATCCCCCGTATCACATCCATGTAGTGTTTTACATTCTTCCAACAATTCTCTTCCTGCAGTTCTGTGTATCGCACCATCGACACCACCACCGCCTAAAAGTGATCTATTTGCAGCATTTACTATAGCATCTACTTTTATTTTTGTTATATCACCTTTTATTATTTCAATTTTTTCAATGATATCTTTCATTACAATCACCTCTTTTAACAATATTTTACTATATTATCACCCTAATTAAAAATTATTCATAAAAATATTTATTTTAAAAGCAAAAAGACATCAAGATAAATATTTAAATTATTTATCTTGATGTCTTTATATATATTTTAAATGATAGAAAATTAAGCCGCTCTATCTACTTTTTTCTGCTTTTTTATCTCCAGTAGATAAGAAATAAGTTCCTATTCTAAGAATAATATTCCTCCCACCATATTTCCTAAAGCTACGAAGAATAAGTTGTATACCATTCCTGAAATAGTTACTGAAGTAGCTCCTGATAATATGCATGTAGCGAAAGTTATCATATTTGCAATACAGTGTTCAAATCCACTTTGTAACGAATGCAAATAAAGTTAAGAATAATATTATTAACTTAGCTGTATCATCTTTTAATTTATATGCAGCTAGAACACCTGAACAAACTAATATGTTACATAAAATTCCTTTGAAAGAATAATTGATATGCTGTAGCATCAATTTTTCCTAATGCAGTATATTCAAAGTATTCAAGAGTAGTTCCTTTGAATAATCCAGTTCCTATGAATAAAAGTGCTATTAATATAGCCCCTATAAAGTTTCCTAAGTAACTATATCCTAAAACTTTACCACCATCTTTTATGCTAGTTTTTTTGCTCATAGCCCCAACAGCCATAACCATGTTGTTACTTGTAAAATAATTCACTACCTAAAAGTATTATTAAACTAAGTGCTACTGAGAATGCCATTCCAACAGCAATTTTAGTCATTGGTGAATGTACATCATGTAAATATCCACCTACTGTGAAGATTAGTATATCTCCTAATCCTATAAATATTCCTGCAAACATAGCTGATACTAGGTATCTTAGTTTACTTTGATTTAAAAGTCGATTTTATGTTTAGCTTTATGAGCTAACATATTTACTGTATCTTGGTTCATCGTCCCGTCTCCTCTAAAATTGTTTTGTATAATTTCAAGCTTTTTATTTTATCACAGTTCAATCTTATTTTTCAAATTTTTTTTAATTATAATTTTAATAGTTCGTAATCTCGACATATTAATTGTTTTTATATGTATAATTAAGATTATATGCCAATATTCGATATGATAACTAACATATAATTAGTATTTATAGTTTTAGTTTATATTTTCTTGTACCTTTTGTAGTTTTATAAAAAAGATTGATTTAAAATTATTATTTTAAATCAATCTTTTAAAGTAAATTGCTATATTTTTCATTTATTTTTATAACTATCTTATTTGTCCATCTCCAAAGATGATGTATTTAATAGTTGTAAGTTCTTTAAGTCCCATAGGGCCTCTTGCGTGAAGCTTTTGTGTACTGATTCCTATTTCTGCTCCAAATCCAAATTCTTCTCCATCTGTAAATCTTGTAGATGCATTTACATATACTGCTGCTGCGTCTACTCTTTGTAAGAATTTTTGGCTATTTTTATAGCTTTCAGTTACTATTGATTCTGAGTGACCTGTATTGTATTTATTTATATGTTTTATAGCTTCATCAACGTCTTTTACAACCTTAACTGCTATTATTAAGTCTAAGTATTCTTGATGCCATTCAGGCTCTTCTATAACTTTTATATCATTTACTATAGATTGAGCTTTTTCGCATCCTCTAACTTCAACGTCGTTTTCTCTAAGTGCTTTTACAATAGTTGGTAAAAACTTCATTTGCTATAGATTCATGAACTAATAATTTTTCTGCTGCATTACAAACACCAGGTCTTTGAACTTTAGCATTTAATACTATAGCTTTTGCCATTTCTAAGTCAGCAGTTTCGTCTACAAATATATGGCAATTTCCTGTTCCTGTTTCAATTACTGGAACTGTTGCATTTTGAACAACTGATTTTATAAGACCTGCTCCACCCCTTTGGGATTAAAACATCTATATAGTCATTAAGTCTCATCATCTCAGTTGCTGTTTCTCTTGAAGTATCTTCTAGTAATTGTACACAATCTTGTGGTAGACCACTTCTTTTTATACCTTCTACTAATGCTTTTGCTACTGCTTTATTTGAGTTTATTGCATCACTTGCACCTCTTAATATAACAGCGTTTCCTGATTTTAAACAAAGACCTGCAGCATCACTAGTTACATTTGGTCTTGATTCATATTTATTCCTAAAACCCCTATAGGAACTCTTTTTTGACCTATTTCAAGTCCATTAGGCATTTGCCACATATTTGTAACCTCACCTACTGGATCTTGTAATTTTACTATATCAAGTAAACCTTGTGCCATAGCTTCTATTCTAGAATCATCAAGAGATAATCTATCAAGTAAAGCTTCTGTTATTCCTTTTTAATAGCATTTTGTCTATCTATTTCGTTTGCTTTTATTATTTCGTCTTTTGCTTTTACTAATTCTTCAGCCATAAAAGTTAAAGCTTGATTTTTTTGGCCGGCAGATGCTATCCCTAATTCATAAGATGCTTCTTTTGCCTTTTGGCCCATTGAAATTAAACTACTCATAATATTTTCCCCTTTCTATTTTTTTGCAGTGAATAAAGTTCCCCTTCTTGTCCTTCTAATATATCAGAAATTATAGATGGTTCTTCTCCATTTGCAAGTACCATATTTACTCCTGCTTTTGTCGCTTTATGAGCAGCAGCAATTTTTGTTGCCATTCCACCAGTTCCTAAACTTGAACCAGCAGAACCTGCACATGCTTCTATTTCTTCTGTAATCTCATCAATTTGTTTTATTAATTTTGCATTTGGATTTTCTTTTGGATTACTGTCATAGAAACCATCTATATCAGATAATATAATTAATAAATCTGCATCTATAAGAACAGAAACTATTGCTGATAAGTTATCGTTATCTCCGAATCTAGCTATATTTTCTAATTCGTCTATTGAAACTGTATCATTCTCATTTACGATTGGAATAATCCCCTTTTGAAGTAATAACTCAAAAGTATTACATACATTTTGTTTTATATGTTCATCTTCTATTACATCTCTAGTTAAAAAGTACTTGACCTACTGTATGTGAATATTCTCCAAAATTTACTATATATATGCATTAATTCACACTGTCCTATTGCTGCCAGTGCTTGTTTCTCTCTTATATTTGTGGGCTTTTCTTTTAATTTTAATTTTCCAACTCCAACACCTACTGCTCCAGATGTTACTAAAGTTACTTCTTTTCCTGAGTTAACTATATCAGATAAAACTCTTGTTAATTTTTCAATTCGTCCTAAATTAATTTGTCCATTTGCATAAGTTAGAGTCGATGTCCCTACCTTTACTACAATTCTTTTTGCGTCTTTTTATTTCTTTACGAAAGCCCATTTACATTCTCCTTACTGTGTTACAAATTTATGTTAAAATATTATTTTCTATTATAACATATATTTTATTATTATTATTTAAATAATTGATGTTTTCCAGTTTTTTTAACTAATCCTTAACTTTTGGTGTATAATATTTATATCTAGAAACGTTATTATTTATTAAAAAGATTTATATAATAATTTATAAAATTGTATATGGGAGGATGAAATATGCTTAAACAAGATTTTCTACTTAGACAAATAGAAAGTTTAGCTATGTCTTTATCTAAACTTTTCTTTAATAAGGACATGGTACAATACGAAGTTTCAGATCAAAAAATATTAGCGAAACAGATATTTTATATACTAAGCTTGGTAAATTAGTTTCAGAAGGAAAAATAAATGAAGCTGAAAACTTATTATTTGATGAAGTTGATAAAAAGCAATATAGAGTATTTAAGAGTCGGTATTGATTTTTATACTAATTTAAATAGACTTGAAGATAGAGTTTTAGAAGCGCATAACTACAGTAGAGAAGAAATTGAACAAGGACTTCATGATTTATCTGCTGAATATGGTATTAACTTATCTTAATCGTTAAAAAAAGGCTATCGCAGGAATAATTAAATATTTATGCGATTGCCTTTTAAATTTTACGATTTATTATATTTTTAGATAAAATGAAGTATATTAGTATCTATTTTCTTAGGCATAAAGTCTCTATGTGAATAGATTGAGCTTAAATCAGCATAGTGAGTTGTTATTGGAAGTCGTGATTTCATTATGCTACCTATATGCATAAAACTTAGTTTGTATACATCTTCTATTATATTTTGCATGGATTGATGACCATATACTTTTTTAATTCTGAGAGGCCTTGCCATTCCCATAGCACCACTTGGGTTTGTAGTTATTAAATAAGCTTCATTTTCTTTTTTCAAAACACATTCCTATTTCTGTTATCCATTTTTATTTTCTTTATCTTTAGAATTATAGTTTTCTTGGCTTTTTTCTAACATAGCCATCCTACGATTTATATTTTTCGTAACTTCAATATATTCAAAGTCTATTTCTAAAGACTGTGTTATTTCTTTGAGTTTTTCTAAATCTTCTCTACTTATTCCGTCTCTGTGAAATACTATATGTTTTAAGTCTTTATTATATGTACTTTTATAAAGTTCTTTAGCTTGCGAAACTATACTTTTTAAGAAGGTCTGTATCTATTTTCTCTCCATTTTGATTCACTGATATTGTTTTACATTTTAATACTCGTCCATCTTTTTCCAACAACTTGTATAAGTCCTGCTGTACTCATATTATTCTCTCTGCATACATCTATACCAATATAACACTCTGAACTCAAATTTTTTGCTAAAATCCATGGTTGAATACCGCTTTTGCAGTATATTCCAAGCAATATATTTAAAAAAGTAGCCTCTTTGGCATTTTTATTGTGTGATGTGTATTTATCTAGATTTACAAATTTTTTATTGTTTCTAAATCTATAAATTGAGTTGGTATATTATTGCTTCCGCCAAATACTTTTTTTTAATGTGGCATAATATTTTTCCATGTTTTCTTTTTTCTAATATAACTAAAACTGGATTTTTATAATTATTTATTATTTCTAAAATATTAAATTCAAATATATTTTCATTTTTCAATATCTATTTTATTTAAATTTATATAATTTTTATCAGTATTAATTTTAACACCTAACTCATTTGATTTAATTATTATCTCAGTTAAAAAGATGTCACTATGTCGTGCTTTTTTATTATTTAAAATGCTCGGATCTATAAAGTAATCTAAGTTTATTTGTTTTGTTTCATAGCTTCCTCCTGCATTTAGGCCAAACATTACACTATTATTTATTAAGTTAGAATTTTTCCCATCTTTTCCGAACTTTAATACAGGTCTTTTAATTATATATTTTTTATATCCTGTTCTTTCAATAAGCATATTGTGTCGTTTAAATTTTACATATGTAGATTTTTCTAATATATCTTCTGCTAAACTCATGCTTTCTCTCATATTATGACTAGCATCCATTTTAATATATTTATTTCCTTCAACTATGTACTTATTGCCTAGGTTTTCAAATATACATATTTTCTTTAGTCGATTTGGCAAATATGGAAAAATACTTCCATCTCTACTTTTTTACAAGAACAGCTTTTATTTTTTTATTTAATCCCTCTACAATATAATTTTGGTTTTTACTCTTATAATATTCGATTATAGAAGTTTTTATATAATCATTTTTTCACTTATGGTAAATGGTGCCTCTTCGATAAATTCATATACTATATTATTATAAAAGTCTTTTACCTTGTCACCTTTTTTTATATTACCTGATTTTATTTCTTCATCTAGTGTTTTTGATATTCAAATTCATGGCTTAGGAAAAATCCTATAATTATATCTCCTTTATGAATATTTACATCAAAGTTCATCTTTCTTCGTATAATGAGATTATCACTAAAATATATTGGCCTTTTTAAATATACAGATGAATTTGAATTCCCCCTATTTCAAACTTATTCATCTTTAAATTTTGTATATTTTCTTTAATATCACATAAAATAAGCCTCTCTAATATCCTTTTTTTCAGTAGAATTTTCTAAATTAATTGTTCTATTTTCTAACTTTTGGGGTATATTTTCATATTCTCCCCAATTTTGTATTACATCAAAGGATGCTATTATATACTCATTAAACACTATACGCTGATTTGGATTTATTTTTTTAATTCTCGTACAATACTATAATTTTCACTATGCCTTTCACTTATATCTTTTACTGGCATAGTATATAAAAATATTTTTATATTTTCTGGCTTTAATTCATTTTTAAATTCAGTTATTACATTATATTCTCTATCTAAGCACAAACAAACCCTACTCCTTTATCTTTATATTTAAATTCAAATATATTAAAACTCTTATTTTAATTCCCTATATATTTATTTTAGGGAAAATTTAACAAAACCATACATTGTGTAAGATTTTTTAATATAAATCTCTTAGTCACCTGAAAAATTTCTATCTAAAAGCTCATTTCGATTGTTATTTATATTGTTATATCTGACTTTTATATAAAGTTATCAAATTGATTTCTAGAAATCTTTTTTGCTACAATATAGATGGAATAAATTTAAAATTAGACGGCTAGGATATTGACCCTAATGTAATATAATGGGAGGTAAAGTTTATATGCAAAATATCTTTATTGCTATTTTTTTATTAATCATCGCTAGCTTTATTGTAACATTTCTTATGACATATCGAAAAAAAATCAAAAAAAGATGCATCATGTATGTACTGCATCAATTCTTGGAAGGATAGAGGACTTCGAAATTTCACACCATCAAGGTGAAAAATTATACACTGAAGTATGTATTTATGAAATAAATAAAAAAACATACACTAAAAAATCATCTACTTCTTCCAAAAACAAAGTCCATGAAATAGGGGATGAAATCTTAATACGTTATGAACCTCAAAATCCAAACAATTCTTTTATAGCTCACGATATAAAAATGAATAAAACTACTGATATAATCTTATGGACTACATTTTTTATATGCACAATTGGAGGGATTATGATGTTCTAATATATTATCACGGTATTAATTTACTAAATTTTACAAAAATATATTTTCTCAAAAAATTCACTTCGTTCATATCGCCAACGACTTCGTCCGTTGCTTAAGTTAAGAGGTTGGAAATTAGAATAAAAAAAAATAAGGGCTTTATTCAATCAACTTAATTTTATTGAATAATCCCTTATTTTTTAATTATTTTTATTTCTTATTTTTCAATTGATATAGATGGAATATATTCATTCATAACTACTTTTACCTTAAATAAATCTCCATCTATTTCTATGCTCATCTTTCCACCTTGAAGGCTTACTAAATCTCTAGCTATAGCAAGTCCAAGTCCACTTCCTTCAGTATTTCTAGATTCATCTGCTCTTTTAAATCTCTCCATTATTTCATCTGGATCAAAATTAAGTTCATAGGAAGATATATTTTTCATAGTTGTAATTATTTTGCCATCTTCTTTTTGTGACATCTATATATACACGTGTATTTTTAAGTGAATACTTACTTATATTGCAAAGTAAATTTTCAAATACTCTATATAACCTTCTTCCATCTGCTAAAACATAAGTATCTTCTTCTGTTAAGTTAACTCTCAGACTTAAGTTTGCTTCTTCTAATTTATCTTCTAACTCACCTATACTTTGTTGCAATAATTGTTTTAAATCTAGTCTTACTAATTCAAGTTCTATATTTCCTGTACTAGCCTTACTAGCTTCAAATAAATCTTCTATTAATATTTTTAATCTTTTTGATTTTTTATCAAGTACTTGTACATAGTCTTTTAAATATTCTGGTTGTATATTTTCTTCTTTTTTAATTAATTCAACATAATTTATTATAGATGTTAGTGGCGTTTTTAAATCATGAGATACATTTGTTATAAGCGCACTTTTCATTCTCTCACTTTTGATTCTCTGTTCAATTGAATTTTCAAGTCCTTGACTTATATTGTTTATATCATTTGCAAGCGAAGAAAAATAAATATCATTTTTTCTTCGATTTTATAATTTATTTCGCCTTCTTTTTATCCTGTGAACGCCTTTCATTATCTCATTTAGATATCCTAGCTTGTTGACAAAATATATTAAAAACCATAATTGAATTCCAAATAACATTATTAACACAAAAACTCTATCCATGACCCTGACATAGTTAAAACTATAAATTCTGCTACTACACATAAAAATTGCAACAGTAACTATTTTCTTTGTCAAATCAAAATCTTTATTTTGTTTAATTGCATTTCTCATTTCTTTTATACCAGATTTCATTTTTTTAATAACCAAATTATAACTTTGACACACCAACTCGTTTTAAAAGAAATCTCTTTTCCTTTCAAAGTTAGATAATTGCTTTATAATAAGGATAAAGTAAAATAAAAGTATAAATATAGGTATTATACAAAATTGATTTACAAATGCATTTGGTTCTTCTGCTATTGTAACAATTAGCGCTATATCAATAGATAAAAGTGTAACTATAACTTCTAATGGTATTTTATTATAATAATTCCAAAATTCTCGTTTTGTTTTAGGTAATTTAAAATTCATAATCATATATACTACAAAGAATATAAGAGACAATAGCCCCATTGGTATGCCCAACTCTAAACATTTTTCATATTTATTTACAATCTGCTGATAATAAGAGTATCCATATTCAAATGGATTGCTATCTATTAATTTTTTGAAATAGAAATATAAGCATCAATATCATCATTTACATCTATTGCTTGATTTTCAGCATAATAAAAATATCTACTTATTGGTTTATATTCTGTATTTCCTATTTTTCTATTTACTAAATTATTATTTTCAAACTTTGCTTGATAATATCCACTTGCATTTTCTTTAAAATCATTTAGTGTTTTATAATCAGTATTAGTTGTGATTTCACCTGTAGTGTTATTTTTTATAAAATATTCAATACCTCGCATTTCGTTTAATATTATTTTAGATTCAGACTTCAGATTTTCTGCAAGCTCTTTTTCAGTCATATTTATATTGTCTTCACTGTCATAATAATAAATACCTTCATTATAGTCATAATAATATGAACCCATTGCTCCAGCATTTGAACTATATTTATCTTCATTTTCCGAATCTATAACAGAATATTTTAAATTTGTTAAAATGCTATTCATAACCTTATGATTAAAATATTTACTTTTAAAATAATTTGTTTCTATATGCATACCATTCTCTTGCACATCTGAAGTCATTAAATTATAAGTAAAATCAGCATTATAGCTATATGCCAAAAATGAAATATTAATTCCTAAAAAAATTGATAAACATATTAAAAATCCTAATAAAAAAATATTTTTTAATTTTTTCATTAATTCACCTCTATATTTTTTCTATTTTATATCCAATCCCCCACACAACTTTTAAATATCTAGGCTCCTTAGGATTTATCTCGATTTTTTCTCTAATTCTTCTAATATGAACAGCCACTGTATTTTCTACATTAAAACTCTCTTCTTTCCATACTTTTTCATAAATTTCGTCAATCGAGAAAACTCGTCCCTTATTTCTAAGAAGTAACTCTAATATTCTATATTCTATAGGAGTTACTTTTTACATTAAAACCATCTACTTTAACTTCCTTAGTAGAAGTATTTAATTCTAAGCCACCACTTTTCAAAATATCTTGTTGTAGTGATTCATTGCTAAAGTTTCCTAAGTTCATATATCTTCTTAAATTTGATTTTACTCTTGCGATAAGCTCTAATAAGTTAAATGGTTTTGTTATATAGTCGTCTGCTCCTATATGTAAACCTAAAATTTTATCCGTATCCTCTCCTTTTGCTGATACTAAAATTATAGGTATATTTTTGTCTTGTCTTATTTTTATAGTTGCCTTAATTCCATCTAATTTAGGCATCATTATATCCATTAAAATAAGATGTATATCTTCTCTCATCAATATATCTAATGCTTCTAATCCGTCATAAGCTTTAAATACTTTATACCCCTCATTGTTTAAGTAAATTTCTATCGATTCTACTATTTCTTTATCGTCATCGGCTACCAATATATTATACATAATCTAATATCCTTTCATTTTTCATGTGCTATTATATTTTATAATAACACATTCAAAACAATTATACACGCCTATCCCCCTTATTAAATATCAAATTTATACTTTGATAATAATAATTAATTTTTACATACTACTTTATATAAATCTTAACTTTTTCTTACAATAAAAAAACTGAACTCGAAAGTTCAGTTTTTTTATTTATATAAATTTTTAATTATTATTTTAATAATTCAAAGTATCCTGATGGATGGAAGAAATATATATGACCACTGTTTTTTATCTACTAAGTATGCCATATCACCATCACATTGTGGTAAGAAAACATATCCTTGTATACCTTTTTCTTTTATGCATGTATATGTATTTTCATCGCCCATATAATCATATCCTGCAACCCCTGGTTCATAAGCTTTTACAAGTTGTAATGCTTGTGATTGAGTTAATGTAGTTTTTGTTCTACAACTGTTTGACTTTCTTCAGCTTTAGGCTCTTCTTTATTTACTACATTAGTTGTAGGTTGAGTTGTAGCTTGTGGTTGTTTTTGTTCTGTTGCAGTTGTATTTACTGCTACATTTTCTTTTTTAGCTACAGCATCTTGAGTTTGATTATCAGTTTTTACTTCTGTTGTATCTTGTTTTTCAGTTGCTTCAGTAGCTTGTTCTTTAACTTTGTCAGTTTCATTTTTTATCAGTTTTAATATTTGTATTAGTTGCTAAACCTCTGATGTTTTTGTTCTTCTTTATTCAATTATTTGCGTAAGCTTCTCTTACTGGACCTACTACCATTAAACCTACACATAATACTGAGATAACACTTATAATAGCTTTTTTTCATAACACTTGCCTCCTATTCAGACCCTTTTGTTTTATTGAATGAATTTTATTATTTCTTTTATTTAATTTATACTATTATAATATCATCAAAATTTTTTAATTTGTGGTTCACAAATGTTACTTTAGATTACAAATTCGTAACAAATATACGTAGAAATTTGTAACAATTTTTACTATTTTGTAACAAAGGATTAAACAATTTTTTTATCATATTTTCAATCTTTTCTATAGTTACATCTCCATTAGAAGTTTCATCTAATATTTTACCATCTTCATAAATTCTTATTACTGGCAAACTCAATACTTTTTTGTTTTATAGCTATTCTTGGAGCCCTTTTTAGTGTCTATATCACAGAATTTCATACTTTTATTGTATTTTTAGATAATGCCTCTACACCTGGAAGTAATTCTTTACATGGTTGACATGTTTCGCTCCAAAATTCTACAACAACTTTTCCTTTATATTTTAAAACTTCTTCTTCAAATGTTTCTTTATTTACACTAATCATTAATATCGCCCCCAAGTTAATCTAATTTATATATTTTTTCAACATTTATAGCTGCTATCGCTCCATCATTACAAGCTGTTATTACTTGTCTTA
>VOFB01003513.1_pt1 | contig 21671 bp, 15 predicted proteins | sample 5384141 | NCBI WGS metagenome assembly VOFB01 (sample SAMN12384721, study PRJNA508395) | human gut metagenome | isolation source: healthy gut A | host: Homo sapiens | reverse complement strand
GGATGGATGAAAGCATGGTGACGGATTATCCGTTTGTCGACATTACTGCCCGTTGCGCGAAAGCCGAACCGCACAAATATCCGATGGCTGGGATGAAAAGCCATGAGGTGACAGTCGGTGTCTACAACCTGGCGACCGGAAAAATCGTCTGGTTGAAAACCGGATTACCGAAGGAAAAGTATCTGACGAATATTACCTGGAGCCCGGATGAAAAGAGCATTTATATTGCCGAACTGAACCGGGATCAGAACGAATGCACCTGGTACGCTATTCTGCCTTGACAGGTGATAAAGAGGCGGATTTGTTTACCGAAAGAACGAACATTATGTAGAGCCGCAACATCCGGTGCTTTTCCTGCCGAACAATCGGATCAGTTTATCTGGCAGAGCCGGCGTGATGGTTATAATCATTTGTATCTGTATAATACGAAGGGAGAACTGTTGAAGCAGTTGACGGAAGGCGAGTGGGAAGTCCTGGACATCCTCGGTTTCGATGTTAAGGGAAAGGCGTTGTTTTCTCTTCCACAAGGCCGTCAATGCTGAGCTCGTTCAGTTATGGTGATGCTCTGTATGTCGGAACGTCACGCCTGGATCTGAAAAAGAACTTCTTACGAATTGACGTCGGGAGGTTTGCAAGGAGTTCATGCTACGCAACTGAGTGCTTCCGGTAAATATTTGATCGACAGTTATTCAGCTCCCGATGTCCCACGTGAAATTTCGATTATCGACGGACAGAAACGTGAAACTTTACGGACGTTGCTGACGGCGAAGAATCCGTACGAAGGTTATGCGATGCCGGAAATCGTTACCGGAAAAATCAAGGCGGCAGATGGTGTCACCAATTTGAATTTCCGTCTGGTAAAACCTGTCGGTCTGGATGAGACGAAGAAATATCCGACGATCGTCTATGTGTACGGCGGCCCGCATGCCCAGTTGGTAACAGGCGGATGGAAGAACGGTGTAGGCGGTTGGGATATCTATATGGCTCAACGCGGATATGTGGTTTTTACGCTCGATAGTCGGGGATCGGCAAACCGGGGACAGGCTTTCGAAAATGTCATACATCGTAATTTGGGTGTGAATGAGATGGCAGACCAGGTAAAAGGCGTTGAGTTTCTGAAATCACTTCCGTATGTCGATGCCGACCGTATCGGTGTGCACGGATGGAGCTACGGCGGCTTTATGACGACGAACCTGATGTGTTCGTATCCGGAACTGTTCAAAGTGGGGGTTGCCGGTGGTCCGGTGATCGACTGGAGCAACTACGAGATTATGTATGGCGAGCGCTATATGGACCGTCCGCAGGACAATCCGGAAGGTTATAGGAATGCCAACCTGAAATTGAAAGCAGGTAATCTGAAGGGACATCTGCTGTTGATCCACGGAGATATCGATCCGGTTGTTGTTTGGCAGCACAGCCTGGGATTCCTGAAAGCCTGTGTGATGCGGATACATATCCCGATTATTTCGTTTATCCCCGCCATCTGCATAATGTGATTGGTAAAGACCGTCCGCATCTGTATGAGAAGATAACGCGCTACTTTGACGACTACCTTAAGGATTGACAATTGACAATTGAGAGAAAGAACAAAAATGAAATAACAAAGAAAACAATAACCATTAAAAAAAGATGATTGGGAAAGGATAATGACAAGTAATTGTCAATTGTCAATTGTCAATTGTCAATTATAAAAAAATGAATATTCTTTTATTAGGCTCAGGCGGCCGCGAACATGCAATAGCCTGGAAGATTGCTCAAAGTCCGAAAGTGGATCAGTTATTCATCGCTCCCGGTAATGCAGGTACTGCATTGGTAGGCACGAATGTAAATATCAAGGCTGACGATTTCTCTGCTATCAAGGAATTTGCCTTGGCAAATCATATCGGTATGGTGGTGGTAGGTCCGGAAGATCCGCTGGTGAAAGGGGTGTATGATTATTTCAAGAACGATGTCGCCCTGGCAGGTATTCCCGTGATAGGACCTTCGAAAGAGGGAGCGCAACTGGAAGGCAGCAAGGACTTTGCGAAGGCCTTCATGATGCGCCACAACATTCCGACAGCCCGTTATAAGAGTATTTCTGCCGGAAATTTAGAAGAAGGATACGCTTTCCTGGAAGAATTGCAGGCTCCCTACGTATTGAAGGCCGACGGTCTGGCTGCCGGTAAAGGTGTGCTGATTCTCGACACGCTCGAAGAAGCAAAGAAGGAGCTGGACGATATGCTGGGGGGTATGTTCGGCGATGCCAGCAAGACGGTCGTGATCGAAGAGTTCCTGGACGGTATCGAATGTTCCGTGTTTGTGATGACGGATGGCGAGAGCTACAAGGTGCTTCCGGTGGCAAAAGACTATAAGCGTATCGGCGAAGGCAATACAGGTTTGAATACAGGTGGAATGGGAGCCGTTTCTCCGGTTCCTTTTGCCGATGAGACGTTTATGCAGAAGGTGGACGAGCGTATTATCCGTCCGACGATCGAAGGGCTGAAAGCGGAAAATATCGACTATAAGGGTTTCATCTTCCTTGGTCTGATCAATGTGAAGGGCGAACCTATGGTGATCGAATATAATTGTCGCATGGGTGATCCGGAAACGGAAGTTGTCATGTTACGTATCCAAAGTGACTTGGTTGAACTGTTGGAAGGTGTGGCCGAAGGTAATTTGGGCAGTCGTACATTGGTTCAGGATCCTCGTGCGGCCGTAACAGTCATGTTGGTAAGCGGCGGTTATCCTGAAGCGTATGAAAAAGGAAAGGTTATCAGTGGCCTGGATAAGGTTCCCGCCGAAAACATCATTTTCCACGCAGGGACAAAAGCTGCCGATGGGCAGATCCTGACCAGTGGCGGTCGTGTCATCGCTGTCAGCTCTTACGGAGCCGACAAGGAAGAAGCCCTTGCCCGATCTTTCGCCGGTGCCAAGCTCATCGATTTCGAAAAGAAATATTTCCGTAGTGATATCGGATTCGATTTATAAATTGTTGTCATAAATGCTGATTTATAGGGTGAGCTAACAGACGATTCAAGCCTTGTGTGTTGCAGGCTCTCTTTTGCCTCGTCTGTTGGCTCGCATGTAAGTCAGCATTTATCTATTCCTGATCAGAAATGCGAGTAGCTTATAACAAATATTCCCGTCGATTCGACTTCTCCGCGCCACCGACATTCGTGCCGGTCTTATTGGCATGTATTGCCTGTTGGGTGGTCAGTTATTTGTACTCCGTGGGCTATCCTGTCTATGGCGAGGTCTCGGCTACTCCTCTCTGGAATACGATTTGCCAGACATTGCCAGGCAAGGAGTTTACCTATATTATCGGGATGGCGTTGATGTTCGGAGGGGCTTTCCTATTGCATCGTGCGAACTATGTACTGGTGTTGATACGGGAGAAGACGATGCTGCCCTTCCTCTTCTATGTCCTGTTCATCAGTACGAATCCCGACTTCTTTCCTTTGAAATCGACTTCGGTCGGTGTTTTCTGCCTGATTCTGGCTATTTACCAACGGTTCACGACCTATCATGATCGCGGGGCGAGAGAAGGCCTACAGTGCCGCCTTGCTGATCGGTATAGGCAGTCTGCTTTGGGTTCATTTGCTGTGGTTTTGCCGTTGTTCTGGCTGGGAATGTATAATTTCCGTTCGCTAACGTCCCGTACCTTTATCGCCTCTTTGTTAGGGGTGGCAACGGTATATTGGTTCCTGTTGGGGTGGTGTGTCTGGCAACGGGATTTCATGCTGTTCAACGTCCCTTTCTCGACGCTTTTCAAGGTGCGCCTCTTGGCGACGGACGGAATAGTGTTGCTGGATTGGATCAGTATCATGGCGATTGCCCTGTTGACAGTTGTCGCTTCCCTGAATATTGTCATGCACGATACGGAGGATTCGCTTCGCTCCCGTCAGTTTCTCTCGTTCCTGATTGCGATGTCCGTATGGGCGTTCAGCCTTTATTTCCTCTATGAACAGGCTTCGGAAGAATTTTTGGAAACAGCTTGCGTGCCAGCCTCTATCCTGATCGCTCATTTCTTTACGGTGACACGTGGCAAGATCGTGTTTTGGTCGTTTTTTACAACTGTGGCAGTCCTGGTTGCCACTCTATTCATTCGTATATGGAATTTCTTATAGAATACGGATATATCGGTGTGTTCATCGCCTCTTTTTTGGCTGCTACCGTTTTGCCGTTCAGCAGCGAGGTCGTTCTAACCGGAGTGTTGTTGGCGGGAGCGGCCTACTGGCCTTGTATGATTGCGGCTACGTTAGGTAATTTCTTAGGTGGCATGAGTTGTTATTGGCTGGGTATGCTGGGCAAGGTCGAATGGATAGAGAAATATCTGAAACTGGATGCCGTCAAATTGCAGAAAGTGCAGGATTGGATAAAAGGGAAAGGTTCCTGGATGGGCTTTTTTCGTTTTCCTTCCCGGTATAGGCGATTTTATCGCCGTGGCGCTCGGTTTTCTCCGCGCCAATATCTGGATCGTGGCTGTCTCGATGTTTCTCGGGAAGGCGATCCGATATTGGGTTTGGATGGAATTTGTCTATAAAGTACAGGGAATGTTCTGATTATTCCACTTTGACATATATTTTCGTATACACCTCGTTATGGCGGGCGTAAATGGCATAATTTCCCCGGATGTCGCTCCACGAAGGCAGAAGTGTGACTTTCAGTATGCCGCCTTCGGTCGTAATCTGAAAGAGGTCTTCGAGGTCGCTATCGTAGCTGAACTCCGTGTCTTTGGGAAATTCCCGGACAATCTCGTCTTCATAACCGCTTACCACTGTCCCGATCGTGCTGTCGTAGGCGGGTAACCCGTCTGCTTCGGGATTGATCAGGGCAAACTGGATGACAGCGCCTACTCTTTTCTCCTCTTTCATGATCTCGGATCCGACATAGAATTGGTAGTAGTCTCCTGCCAGCGCCAATGCGAATTTTCCCGATGGAAATTGCTTCACGGCTTCTTCCTTGAAAGCTTGGTAGAGGTGTCCCGGCGTTACGGCTGCTTGATAAACCAATCCGTTGCCGACTTGGGGCGGAATGACTTTTCCAATCCCTTTCGACGGACCGATTTCGGCGATCAGGCATTCGTTTGTTTGAAAGTTGTTTGCCGCGTTGATATAGATGTCCGAATTGCCCAGACGGGTCGCTCCATTCTCCACATCGAGCATGTTCAAGGTTGTTGCATTGTTGATTTCAGGAGCCGAATCGTCGTCCGAACAAGAAAAAGCCGGTAACAGGAATGCCGCCAGCAAGAGCTGGAACAAGAAATTCTTTTTCATTTCTTCTTTATTTATAAGTTAGACAATAGGTAAAACATGCACAAAGGTATTTATATTTTCCTGAAAAGCTAATCATTCCTTTATATTTCGCCCGCCAATGGGACGGAGGTATGCCGACACGCTCGATGAAGGCGCGACTGAAGGTTTTCACCGAACTGTAGCCCATTTTCGTCGCCACTTCGCCCAAAGACCAGTCCGTATGGAGCAGGACGTCGCGGATGGCCACCCAACGGTAGGCTTCGAGCCATTCGTCTGTAGTCACCCCGGTCAGTACCCTCAGGCAGCCGGACAGATCGACTCGCGAGACGCCCAATTTTTTTGCATAGAAAACCGGATCATGATTCATATAATGATGAACCATCGAGGCGAAAAGGTCCAAAAATTCGTTGCCCGTTCGTTTATGGAAAATGATACCCGATTGTACGCCTTGCCAGCGTTCCGCTTCGGTCGCTTCCCGGCCGCAGAAGGAGATAAAGATATCTTTGGGAGTGTATAGGGGGTATTTTGTGTCCATTTTTGTATATATTCGTTTGTTTATAGCTTATACAAGACCGGCAGATTCGTTCAAGGGGTAATTAGAGAACGAACGAATCCGCCGGTTATAATTCGTTAACCGGATAATTGTAGAATGAATATGGGAGTTATGATTCATTCGCTAAATGCTCGTTAAACGAATCTGTTGATCGTAATTCGTTCTGCAATTAATTGAGAAACGAATCCGCTATTCTGCCAGCCATTTGTTAATCTGTGTCAGTATCTTTTCCTTCATGTCTTCGGGCATGTTGCCGATACGGGCGCGGTGGCTGCCTCCGGGTTGGATGTAGACTTGTTCGTTTACCTTGCCTTTGAAGATCGGGACGCGGGTGGCGCTCCACGGGTCTACTTCGCCATAGATAAAGATCATCTTCGGATCGTTATCACGGAGGAAATCATAGACTTTGTGGTAAAGTTCGGGGCGGTATTCAACTTTGTCGACCAGCTCTTTCGGCAGCATGATGCGGTTCAGGTATCCCCGGCTGCTGTCGATTGTCAGGTATTTCCTGAACGGTTTCGTGTCATAGCCGTAATAACCCAATTCACGGGCAGCTTGTACGAAGAAGGAGATATTCGGCTGGTTTTCGGCAAAATAGTCGGGCCCGCTGATGTCAACCAAATGATAAAACAGTGTCTTTGCATCGGATGTGAGCGGCGGGATCACGCTGGTCGGCGTACCCCATTGCCAGAGGGCGAACGGGTATTCCAGGACGCAATAATCCAATACTTCGGCTATCGGAATGCGGAATTCCAGCTTCTTGTCCTTGCAGAACTTTTCCAGCATCGGGACGATTTCGTCCTTGTGTTTCAATATTTCAATCTGGAAAGCTTCGATCTTCTGACGGTCTTTCTTCGTGCCTACTTTGCGGAGAAACGGTTCGTGGCGCCCGTCTTCCACACCGCGGTTCAAGGGGGCTACGTAGGGAACGGAGAAGTCTACGTCGTCCGGAAACCAGGCACGGTACAGGCAAGTGGTTTGTCCGCCTTTGCTGATGCCGGTGCTGACCCATTTCCCGGTGTACAGCTCTCGGAATATTTGGTTGACGTTATGCAGGTCGTAGGCCGAGTTCTCTGCCGTCAGGTATTTCCAATTACAGGGGGTCGGGGTGGATTCGAGGAAATAACGGTATTCCACGAATACCATATTGGCATCGAGCAGCTTCGACAGCTCTTCCTGATAACGAGGGTTCAAGGCATACGCCGCACCATATCCTTCCGTGACCAATATGGTCGGGCGGTCGAAACCGACGTGGGCGACGATCACGCGTTGCGTGAATGTTCCGGCTGCCGGGTTCTTATGGTCGACAGGCTGTGTGATGCGTACGAGATATTTCTCGGCATAATGGTCCGATTCCAGCTTCTCGATGCCGCTGATTCCTTTCAGCCCTTCCAATTTCTTTTGTAATTCCTGTGCGTTACCTGCAAATGCGACTGTCAGCATCAACAGGAATGCGACGAGGCATGGCGATAAGGTTTTCAATGTCCTTCTCATGGTATTAATCTTTTAAGTTATGTATATTTCGTATCAATCCTTCGTATTTGGCTCTTTTGACCGCCGATTTGGCAAATATACGATTATAATCCTCACGGGAAAAGACCTTTAGATCCTCTTTTCGAAGAGAAAGCAAAGCCGGTTTCGCACGGAATGCCTCTATTTGGGTCGGGCGGGCGAAACGGTTCCAGGGGCAGACCTCCTGGCAGGTGTCGCAACCGTAGAGGCGGTTACCGAGTCGGGAAGCCTGTTCGGCGGGGATTTCTCCGCGGTTCTCGATGGTGAGATAGGAGAGGCATTTGCGGGCATTCAGGTGGCGGGGGCCTTCCAGTGCTCCTGTCGGGCAGGCATCCAGGCAACGGCTACAACTGCCGCAACGGTTCTTCTGCGGTGTGTCGTACTGGTCCGCTTCGAGGGTGGTGACGATTTCTCCCAAGAAGAAGAAAGAGCCTTTTCCGGGAATAATCAGGTTTGTGTTCTTCCCGATCCATCCCAGTCCGGCTTTCCAGGCCCAATAGCGTTCGAGGATGGGAGCTGAGTCGGTGAAAAAGCGGGCGGCTGTTACGTCTGCCTGTTCCGTTCCCGCGCTTGACGCGGGATCGCAAAAGAACAGCCCGTTGCGATCCATACCTTTCCCGTCCGTCTCTATGCGATCCCGCGCGGGGCGCGGGAACAGGGCGGTCCATAGCTCGCTCAACATCTCTTTGACGACGAGATGGTAATCCTTCCCGTAGGCGTAGTAGGCGATATGGGGCGCTTCGGGTGGAAGTTTCTGCTCCGGATAATAGTTCAACGCCACGGATATGACTGTCTTGGCTCCTTCCACCAATCCGGCGGGATTCAACCGGATCTCGCGGTGGTTCTCCATATAGGCCATCCCTGCATGGTTGCCCTCCTTCAGCCATCTGTCAAAAAAATAAGGCCTCGCTGTCTGCGGCCGCTACTTGTGCGATCCCGCAGGCATCGAAGCCGATCTCTTTTGCTTTCTCTTTTATTTCGATAGCTGGAAGCATATTAAAACACTTTGAACTCATACCCTTGTTCCTGTAGCCATTCGATGGCCCTGGGCATCGCTTCGCGCATGTTGCGTTCGGCTTTCAGCGAGTCGTGAAAGACGATTACGGAACCGTTGCGGGTATAGTTCTTCACCACGTTGAAGACACCGTTCGGTGTCATGTGCGGACTGTAATCGCGGGTCACGAGGTCCCACATGATGATCCGGTAATGCCTCCTGAGTCCTACCACTTGTGGGAAACGCATGTGTCCGTGGGGCGGACGGAACAGGTCGCTTTTTATATATTCGGCAGCCTTTTCCACATTCGCCAGATAGTTCTTGGTCCAGAAGCGGATACCTTGAATATGGTTGAAAGTGTGGTTGCCTACACGATGCCCCCTGTCCAGTACCATCTGGTAGATGTCCGGATGTTTGCGGACGTTGTCCCCGACACAGAAGAAGGTCGCCTTCACGTCATATTTGTCTAATATATCCAATACCCAAGGGGTAACCTCAGGGATCGGACCATCGTCGAAGGTGAGATATACACACTTCTTCTTTGCCGGAATCCGCCAGATTACCCCTGGAAACAGAGCCCTGTAAAACCAGGGCGGTTGTTCTATAAACATATCTATTCTCTGCGCACCGATTCGTAAGCCATACGGTAGTTGTCAAACTCTTCCTGGTATTTCTTGTTGAATTCGGGGTTGTAATGTTTGTTGATTAACAATACTTGATTCAAAACCTGCATGTCCTGTAACAATTCTGTTTCTACGGACGCCAACTGCACCGGGTTCAAGCGGAAGTACCAGTTTATGTTACGCATCATGTTATCGGCGATGCCTGTAAATATTTCTGCCGCTTTTTCTTTCTGGCCCAGCACATAATAGAGTTCACCGGTTGAAAGAGCCGTGTAGTCGAGCGGGACATTTTCCGGCGGCAACACCTGCATACATTTGTCCAATACTTCCAAAGCCTTGTCGTTCTTGCCTTCTTTCACCAATGCTTCTGCCAACTTGTTGAACAGCATCATGCGGTAGCTCTTGCACATGCGCATTACGTTTTCGTCGATGTAAACGCCTGGCTTGTCTACGCCGCCCCATTTGAATTTGTTCATCACGTTGTCGTACATTTTGTCGGTGTTGACTGCTTTGTTGGCATTTTTCGGAACGACCTGGTAAGCGAGACCTGTCTGTTCGAAGTAGCCGTCCAGGTTGACGAACTGATCCGGGCTGACCGTGATCGCGTAGTACATAGGACGTTCGAAGTTGTTGGTCTGCAACATGTCGAGGATCGTCAGTTCCTGTTTACCCAGCGCATTCTTTCCGGCGAGGTTGATCATCATCTGGTCTACCATGCCGTCTGTCTTACCGCCTAAGATCTTGGCGCCGGCGACCGAGTCGACTTTGTAGTACAGTTTGTCGGCCGGGATATAATCGAGTTCCTGGTTAATACCCGGAATCTTCTTGAACTTAGGATCATCGCTACGGACAAAGTTCAAGGCCGTGTTCAGGTCGATCGAATCTTTTGTCAGCGGGAATACATAAGCTGCATCGCGGGTTCCTTGTATATACTGGTCGCGTGTCCAGGTGATCGGCAGCGGAGCGGACTCGTAAGCCTGTTTCTTCATCTGGTCGATATACCAGTCTGTTTGCAGGTAGCTGGTGTTACATACGCGGACATCGGTACGGACGCCTTCTACCTCCTGGGCATACCACAAGGGGAATGTGTCGTTGTCGCCATTGGTGAAGATGATGGCATTCGGCTCGCAGGATTCCAGATAGTTGGAACCGAAATCGCGGCAGACATAGCGGCCTGAACGGTCGTGGTCGTCCCAGTTTTGTCCGGCCATCTGGATAGGTATGAACAGGCAGAGTACGGTTGCCACCGATCCGGCGATGACCGGATTCAGTTTGCCGTATCGTTCCAGTCCCTTTGCCAGTGCCGCGACACCGAATCCGATCCATATACAGAACGCATAGAATGATCCGGCATACGCATAGTCTCGCTCACGAGGTTGATACGGCGTCTGATTCAGATACAGAACGATAGCCAGACCGGTCATGAAAAACAGGAAGAAAGTCACCCAGAAACTCTGGATTCCTTTTTTCGCCCGAATAAGCCTGGAACAGCAAACCTAAAATACCTAACAGCAACGGCAGCATATAATAGACATTGTGCCCTTTTATTATTGATAATATCGAACGGCATATCTTTCTGCGGGCCCACCAGAACTTCGTCGATAAACGGAATGCCGGTAATCCAGTTGCCGTTCAGCACCTCTCCATTTCCCTGGATGTCGTTCTGACGGCCGGAGAAGTTCCACATGAAGTAGCGCCAGTACATAAAGTTCAGCTGGTAGGAGAAGAAGAACTTCAGGTTTTCCGCGAATGTCGGTTTCATTACGCTCTTCATCTCTCCGCAATAGTTATATTTCACCGGTTGGCCTTTTACCTGCGCCCATTCCTTATAGGCCTGTACATGGCGCGGATCGGAGCTGTACATACGCGGGAACAGCATGTTCAGTTCGTCGACATATTTGTATTCCTGATCGGTGCGGGACACGAAATAACGGTCTTTCTCGTTTTTGTCCTTCTTGATCACACGGCTCCAGGTCGGTTCGCCTTCTGTCGTGACGGGTACGCAGCTTCCTCCCTGGTTTTCGCGCTGTACTTCCGAAACGTAGGTCTGCCCATAAAGAAGCGGGGTTTTACCGTACTGTTCACGTGCCAGATAGGTACGCAACGTAAAGATATCGCTCGGCGCGTTCTGGTTCATCGGCGTATCGGCCGTTGCACGGATCAGTGTCAGTGCATACGAAGAATAGCCTACAACGACTACCATCAGGCAGACCAGGATCGTATTCAGCGTCTTGATATCCACCTTCTTGCTCTTGAACAGGTATAGGCTCAATGCAGCCGTCAGAATGACCGCCAAAACATAACCGCTACCGATAAACGGAATACCGATCAATACGACCGACAGGATGAAAGCGATCTTCATGCGTGTCGGATGGATCTCGTCGCGCATGGTTTCCCAGATAGACCAGATCAACACGCCTGCCACAATGATCACATAAGCGAATACCCCGGAATTGTAAGGCATGCCTAAGACGTTGACAAATAATAGTTCGAAATAGCCGCAAACCTCGACCAGCCCCTGTACGACACCATACATCATCAGCGCAACGATGGCGAAGGAAGCGAGCAAAGCAACCAATGTACCCTTCATCGTCGGGTTCGGGAATTTCTTATAGTAATATACCAGCACGATAGCCGGGATACATAGCAAGTTCAGCAAGTGGACACCGATACTCAACCCCATCAGGTAAGCGATCAGTACGATCCAGCGGTCTGCATGTGGTTTGTCGGCAACAGCTTCCCACTTCAGGATTAGCCAGAAAACAACGGCTGTAAAGAGTGATGAATAGGCATACACTTCTCCTTCCACGGCACTGAACCAGAACGTATCACTGAATGTATAAGCCAGTGCTCCGACCAGACCGCTACCCATAACGGTAATCATCTGGCCTAAAGACGCTTCTTCTCCGTCTTTCACCATGATCTTGCGGGCAAGGTGAGTGATACTCCAGAAAAGGAACAAGATCGTCAGTCCGCTAAACAAGGCGGACATCGTATTTACCATCTTCGCCACTGTGGACGGATCGGATGCAAGTTGTGTGAACAGGTTGGCCGTCAACATAAAGAACGGTGCTCCGGGCGGATGCCCTACTTCCAATTTGTAAGCCGAAGAGATAAACTCACCACAATCCCAGAAGCTGGCGGTGGGTTCCATAGTCATCAAATAGACGGTTGAAGCGATCGCAAAAACGATCCACCCCAACACGTTGTTGATCAATTTATACTTTCCCATACTTTGTATAAAGTGTGATAATTAATTGTCTTAATTCTGTATCCTCACACGGATAGTCGGCCGCAAAGGTAAGCATTTACGTTTAATACCAACGTCCTGATACGCTATAAATTGTGTGGAAGAGATTAGAAATATATTAAAAGAATCCGTTGAATGACAGTCTGAAATCTGTCAGTTTGCCGACATTCGGATGGTGGCAAACTGACATTTGCGGACAGGATTCGTATCTTGTTGATAGAGAGGTATGGATATCCGGTTGTGTGGGCATGCAATTGCCTTTCAAATACATCATTTCATCATTTATACTAAATTGGCAAAATACGGTTCTTCATTCCACAAAAGCCCTCTCTTCTTTTAGCAAAACAAGCAGATAATTCCAAACACTAGCATCCTTTACATCCGGATGTATCGGCTCTCTACACCCGGATGTAAAGGATGGCAACATGGGGGTGTCCGGCAACTAAAGTACCGTGCCGGACAATGAAAACCTCCCGGTTTTACCTATTTTGTAGCCGTTTTTTGCAGAAAATAATCGAGTGATTTGCAGAGATGGGGATCTGGTGTTTATCGTTTGTTTTTATTTGTAATATACTAATATGCAGATATGTATAAGCGGAATACCTGTTTCCCATCCAAATTGCCTGTGATAGGGTAGTGATACCGTAGTGATAGAGAAAACGGGCATATATCACTAACGAAACAGGTTGAATATCAACCGATAAAAAAGAAATCAGTGATACAGTGACAGAGGAAATGGGAAAAACTTGGTTCTTCGTCACTTCTGCAAGGGCTTGAAATAGCGGGTCATCCGCTTACGCTCATGGTCAATGTGCGTAAGTTCCGCTGCAGAAATACCGCGTGTCAAAGAAAAGTCTTCAGCGCCCTCCTCTCTCCGCTGGCTTCTTCGCACGCGCGAAATACCTGGAAAGTGGAGGAACGCATCCGGAGCATATCCTTGAAGACCACTTCCGTATCGCCGGTAATCTGCTGCATGAACAAAACATCGTCTGCAGCATGACTATGCACAGAAAAAAGGGCACATTTACGGGACTGTGATAGTGGATCAGATCACCCATAAGCCCATCACACTCCTTCCGGGGCCGGGTGAAGAGAACCTGAAGAAATATCTGAAAGGTCTGAATGTGCATCCGTTTGTCATATGCAAGTTGATGCGTGGTCATACAGGCAGGGACTATATGTCACCACAGCAAAAAGCATCCTCAAGCATGTAGATGAACTGGCCTTTGAGATCAGAAATGTTCAACAGGGCAAGCATTACCTTGCTATGCAATAAACTTATTAGCTTTAACACATGGCCTACCCCGAAAGTGACGAAGAACCAAAAACTTGTAGGATAAGATCCGTTGTTATTTGCTTTCATTTTCTATATCTTTGTGTTGAGGAATGAGAAAACTATTTTTCGGTTTATATAAATAAAAAAACTGATTCATACATCAAGAATCCAATTTTAAACATCTTGGCATGAGTGACGGCTTATCGCAAGTCTCTGTGATGTTCAAGGGACGGTATCGCGAAGGTGTCAGTATCTATGACGGGGAACGGATGCGGGTGTATAAAGGCTGGGAGAATCTGGATCCGGAAAGCTCTATAAATGTTTTACTCGGACATGAATGTGATCATCTTACTGGAAACAGGCAAGGGGATATTTTCTTTAGGACTTGCGATTCGTTGGTGAGGTATGATATACGGAAGAGAAATTTTGTGTTGTTGGTGGTTGTAAGGCGAAAACGGTTACCTCGGTCGATGGTGATATATGGACGGGGTACGATGATATGGTTTGCCGGTATGATGAAAAAAGGAGATAGTCTGCAACTTTATGCGAAGACAAACACCCTGGTATATCCAGCCTGCTGATCTCGGGGAAGAAGATTTGGATCGGGACTTATGAAGGCCTGTATGTAGTTGAAGAGGATAAAAAAGTCCGTTGTCTGATTGAAGGACCTGAATTTTACCGCTTATTTGAAAGTTCTACTGGTGAGATATGGGCCGGTTGCCGTACCGGTGGTTTATACAGGATCACGCAAGACGAAAGGATCACCTGGTATTCGGAAAGTAATTCTGCACCTTTTCATATAAAGAATAGTCAAATACGGAGCTTTGCTGAAGATCGGTTTGGGAATATCTGGTTCGGCACTTTTATGGGACTGCATAAATATAACCCTTACACGGATCAGTTTACAGTATATCAACAGGATCATTTGCCAGGTAGCCTGTCACATTCTTCTGTTTTCTCTGTTTATATAGATGCACAGGAAACCATATGGGTAGGAACCTATTATGGAGGTGTGAACTATTTTAATGCGGAAAGGGAAATATTCGCTCATTATACGGATAACCCTTTGCGGAAGGAATGCCTGAATTATTCGTTTGTCGGGAATCTGGCGGAAGATAAAGAAGGAAACATCTGGATTTGTACTGAAGGGGAGGATTGAACTTCATGGATCGTAAAACACGAACCTTTAAATATTTCACTGCAGGTCACCGTAATTCCGTATTGCAGAATAACCTGAAATGCATTGCGTATGATGGAAAGCGGAACCGTCTGTATATCGGCACGCATCATGGAGGGCTTACCCGCTACGATATAAAGACCGGTATTTTTCATAACTACTTGAATGATTACAGGGAAGGAGACATAAAACCGGACGGTATTATCTTCCATACGATGATTCATAACGATAAGCTGTATGTAAGCGCGATGAACGGAACTTTTTGTCATGGATCTTGATACGGATCGGTTCCAATGGATATGCAGAAATGCTCAAAGCTTTACGATCGATAGGGAAGAGAATCTATGGATTTTGATTGGGACTTCTTTATACAAGATGGAGCTGGCTCATCCGGATAATCAGAAACATTATGCTTTGCCCCGTTATGGAATCCAGTTCGAACCTAAACGGATCATGACTACCCGCGCGGGGATATCTATTTCGTGGTTTTGGGAGGTGGCCTGTATCGGTATGACAAACAGACCGATTCTTTTATCCATTATTCGCAAGAAAGCTGACATTTATTGAGTAATTATTGTTACAATGTAGCAGAGACCAATTCGGAAGAGTTGCTGGTAACCAGTGATAAAGGGGTTACTTTTCTGAATCCTTTCAGCGGGAATACCCGGTTTGCGACGCTGGGGGCGAACTTACCAATCACATCCATTGCGGATGGCTGCGGCATTCTGGTGTGTCGGAATAATGAACTCTTTGTTGGAGGGAATGACGGACTGACCTCTTTTTACCGGGAAGATCTCGATAAGAAGGAAAAGAATTATTCCTTATATTTTTCAGAGCTGTATATTCATAATAAGAGAATCTATCCGGGAGCCGTTTCGGGAGGCATATTGGAGGAGGCTTTTCCTTTTAGCAAATCGATCCGGTTGAACTACAAGCAAAACAACCTGATTATAAATTTTGCCACAACTAATTATATCGATATCCAAAAAAATAATGAATATCAATACCGATTAGTCGGTTTTGACGATGATTGGGTTTCCACTTCTTCTTCCAGTATTTATTATACGAACCTGGACCCCGGTAAATATACATTGCTGGTCCGTGAAAAGAATCTGTCCCGGCACTTGATGAACCATCGTGAAATATCTCTGGATATCCAGATTGCCCAACCCTGGTATAAAACGGGTTGGGCGTGGACATTATATGTCCTGACTGCTTTTACGATCACTTATCTGACGGTACGGATTCTAAATGCCCGGCGTAAATTGACGCTGTCTCTTGAAAAGGAACGGGAAGAGAAAGAGCGTAACGAGGAGTTGAACCAGGCGAAACTGCGCTTCTTTACCAATATCAGCCATGAGTTTCGGACGCCGTTGACGCTTATTATCAGTCAGATAGATATGCTTTTTTCAGAGTTCATCCCTTCCTCCGACCTTGTATAACCGGATTATTAAGATCAGCAAGAATGCCAACCGGATGCGGAATATGATTTCCGAACTGTTGGAATTTCGGAAGTTAGAGCAGAATTATGTCTCGTTGCATGTTTGCGAACAGAACCTGATTCCATTTCTGAAAGATATTTATCTTTCCTATTGCGAACTGGCGGCCCAGCAATCCATTACATTTGATTTTCATCATGCAGAGGAGAATCTGTTGTTATGGTTTGATTCAATCAGTTGCAGAAGGTGTTTTACAATCTTTTGTCAAACGCTTTTAAATATACGAAGCAGGGAGGTGCGATAGAATTGCATGTGTCCTCGGATGGAAATGAGGTCCGTATAAAAGTGATCGATACAGGGATCGGACTTTCGCCGGATGACGTCTCGCATATCTTTGACCGTTTCTATCAGGCCGAAAGCGGGAAGCAAGTAGCGGGAGCCAACCCTGGTACAGGGCTTGGACTGGCTTTAAGCAAGAATATCATTTATCTTCATCATGGAGATATCGCCGTACAGAGCCAGGTCGGTTATGGGACGATATTTACGGTCACGCTGTTGAAGGGAAAAGACCATTTTGAAAATGATAAGAATGCGATTCTTCTGGAAAGCCCGGATGAACCGATGATTAAAGGAAACTTTTTGCCGGATTCCATTTCTTCCGAAGAATATGAAGAAATGGATAAAGCTTTTCCCAGTTTAAAGGCTGGCTCCTATAAAGTTCTGATTGTTGAAGACAATGAAGAGCTGTTACAGATTTTAAATACTCTTTTTTCTCCTTTCTACCAGGTTATATTAGCCGGAAATGGGGAGGAAGGATTGAGGAAGGCGAATGAGGAAAAACCGGATTTGATTGTCAGCGATGTCATGATGCCCTTGATGAGTGGTATGGAGATGTGTATGAAAATCAAGAATAATATCGAATTGTGCCATATTCCGGTCGTTTTGTTGACGGCTCTCGATTCTATCGAATATAACATAGAAGGATTTCAACAGGGAGCGGATGATTATATCAGCAAGCCTTTCCATGCAAAAGTATTGTTGATGCGTTGCAATAATCTGATCCGGAACCGTTTGTTGTTGAAGTCCCGGTTGACTAAGCAAGTTGACTTTTGATGTACAGTTGCTGGCTACGACTTCACTGGACCAACAACTTTTTGAACCGGATTGCGGAGATCGTCGATCTGCGGATGGGGAGAACCGGACTTTGATGTCAATGCTCTTGCCCGCGAGTTGAATATGGGGCGTAGTTCGTTTTTATAAAAGTCAAAAACTTGACCGGAATGACTCCCAGTGAATTTATACAAAACCGACGTATCAACCGTGCGGCAACCCTGTTGCAGGAACGGCCGGATTTATTGGTGAATGAAATATCGGACCGGTTAGGATTTGCCTCGACCATATACTTCAGCAGATGCTTTAAGGCGAAGTTCGGAGTATCGCCTGCCCAATTCAGGAAGAAAGAGCAGTAGAAACTAGATGAAATTTCTAATCGTTTATATTCAAATAGTTAAATCTTCTATTTGGACTGTGTGTATATAAGAAACGGACGTTTTGTATAGATCTGTTTTTTTATGCCCGGCTACATTTGCCTCCAGAGTTTATCAAAATTTATTAATCTAAATCTACCTATTAATGATGAATGATTTAAACATTCCTTTTTTTAGGAAAATGATGTTTGCAGGAATGGCCACACTATTCTTGTCGACAGGAGTTACTCAGGCCAATCCGGTTAGTGCAGGGGAGGAAGTGACGGAAAAACACGCTGCGGCATTGCCTTTGCAAAAGAAAGTGACGATTACGGGAGTAGTGAAGGATGCGCTCGGCCCGGTGGTCGGCGCCAACGTAGTGGAAAAAGGAACTACCAACGGGACGGTTACGGACATGGAAGGCCGTTTCTCTTTGCAGGTATCTTCGAATGCTGTGCTGATCATTTCCTATATCGGTTATATAGACCAGGCGATTCCGGTGAACGGGAAGAGTTCTTTCACGGTTCTGCTGAAAGAAGATTCACAGGCTTTGGATGAAGTAGTAGTTGTAGGATATGGTACGCAAAAGAAGGTAAATATGACCGGTGCGGTCGCTTCTGTCGATATGAGCAAGATGGTCGATAGCCGCCCGATCACTTCTCTCTCCGCTGGACTTGCCGGTATGGCTCCCGGTGTTTCTGTAACAGCCGGTAATGGTGGACGTCCCGGTAACGATGGGGCAACGATCCGTGTACGTGGGCAGGGTACGTTAAATGATTCCAATCCGTTAGTAATCATTGACGGAGTGGAAGCCAGCATGAATAATATCAATCCACAAGACGTAGAAAGCATTTCGGTGTTGAAGGATGCCGCTTCGTCTGCTATTTATGGTTCTCGTGCGGCAAACGGTGTCATTCTGATCACTACCCGTAGGGGGAAATCGGGTGAAGCGAAAATATCTTATAACGGTTACGTCACGATGCAGAAAGTGGCGAACCGTATCGACTTGGTCTCCAATTATGCCGATTATATGGAATTGTATAATGAAGGGCAACTTAACAGCGGCCTCCCCGCGATCTTCAGCCAAGAGAAAATCGACGAATGGCGGGCTGCCGGTGACAGTGATCCTGTCAAATATCCGAACTCTGACTGGCAGGACGCTCTATTTCAGACCGGATGGATGCAGAACCATACAATCAATATCAACGGAGGATCTGACAAGATTCACTATTATATATCCGGTAATTATATGAACAATCCCGGTATTATGGAAAATTCCGGGTATGAACGTTATAGTGCCCGTGTCAATTTGGACGCGGAAGTCAAAGATTGGTTTACTATTGGTGTCAATGCTTACGGTACGCGTGGAAAAGAGGAGTTAGGGTTGTTGAAGACAGAATCGAATGACAATTTCTATACCTATATGCAAGCTACCACACCGGGTATCTGCTATCAGGCGCCTGATGGTCGGTATGGAGGTGTAAACAACTCGGAAGATGACCCGCAGAGTAGCTCCAACAATGTCTTGAAGATGTTGAACGACGTCAAAGGAAATCGCACGACCAATAACATCGTTTCTCGTTTTTATGCCCAGCTGAGACCGTTTAAAGGTTTGACAATCGAAGGGTCTTATACGTATGCCTTTTCCGACCCAGTTCCTGTACCAACAGCCTGTTTTTCATGATTTGTGGAACTTGTATGACAATACGTTGCAGATTGCCGGAACCGGAGTTTCGAAGGTTATCAACCGCAACAATAAGACTGTCCGTAACAATATGGACGGGTTGGTCAGATATGAAACAGATATCGATCGGTTGAACATTCAGGCAACGGTCGGTGCTAGTCAGGAAGCTTACCGTAACAACTGGTTTGAAGCTTCCAAAGAAAATTTGACCTCATCTGAATTGACGGAGTTGAATGCTGCCACTGCCAATGCTACGGCAACCGGAACCTATTCCAATTGGGCTATGCGTTCATTTTTTGGTCGGGTCAATTTGAACTGGGACGAAAAATATTTGTTGGAAGCCAATCTTCGTGCCGACGCCTCTTCCCGCTTTGCCAAGAAATATCGTTGGGGCTATTTTCCTTCTTTCTCGTTGGGCTGGCGTATGGAACAGGAAGCTTTCATGAAAGATATCTCATGGCTTAACCAGTTGAAGCTTCGTGCCTCATATGGTTCGTTGGGAAATAATGCCGTAGGCAACTATGACTATCAGTTATATTATCAGGCTTCTAATTATGTCTTAAACGACGCTTTGCAGATCGGTATGGCGCAACGCGCTCTTTCTAATGCGGCGTTGACTTGGGAAACTTCTTATGTTACTAACTTTGGTGGACTTTGCACTGTTCTCTAAATTGAGTGGAACCATCGATGCTTTTGTCAAAAACACCAAGGGAATTTTGATCGAATTGCCGGCTCCATTGGTACATGGTAATGCTACCGTTCCTAAATCCAACGCGGCTGAAGTTCGCAACCGGGGTGTCGAATTGAGTTTGAACTGGAATGATAAAGTCGGTTCTGTTAATTATTTTGTTGGAGGAAATTTTTCATTCGTCAAAAATAAAGTGACGAAGTTCAAAGGGGATGAAATGTCTCTGAATGGAACCAATATGATCCTGGAAGGCGAACCGATCAATGTCCAATATGTACTTTCGGTCGACCGATTATCCAGACGGAAGAAGATATGGCAATAGTGGAAGCGATGGAAGCGAATAATCCGGATGCCTTCAAACAATATAAGAAACCGGAATATGGAGATTTCTTATATAAAGATATTGACGGAGACGGATGCATCACTGATAACGATAAGATCAAAGTCGGTAATGGAACCAACCCGACATTCACTTTCGGGTTTAATTTCGGTGCCAATTGGAAAGGCTGGGATTTCAGTTGTATTTTGCAAGGTGCTACCGGATTGAAAACATATTGGAGCGGATTAGATGGCGCCAGCTATTGGCCTCAAGTGCGCCGGGGTAATCAAATCAACAAGACTATTGCAGATGGACGTTGGTATCCGGGACGTACGGATGCCACTTATCCGCGCCTCTTGGACTATACCGACGGACGGAACCGGGTGGCAAGCGACTTTTGGGTACAGGACAAATCTTATTTGAGAGTAAAAAATGTCCAGTTGGGATATACGGTTCCGAAACATCTCTCGCAAAAACTCTTGATCGACAACTTCCGTTTATATGTCAGCATCGACAATGCTTTGACCTTTACGGGATATAAGGGACTGGATCCTGAGGTGTCTGGCACGAAATATCCGACTATGCGATTAACAACATTTGGTTTAAACCTTACATTTTAAATAGTTGAAGACATGAAAAAGATCATAATCTATTTGGCAACAATGCTTTTAGCTGCCATGACGTTCACCGGTTGCTATGATTTGGAAACCTATCCGGGAGACAAAGTCAACGAAGGAACATTTTACAAGACCGGCGATCACGCTCATCAAGGCTTGATGGGAATCTATGGTATGCTACGCCTAAACGAGGCATACGGTTACCAGTTCTGCTTCGACCATTTGGGAGATATCGCTTACGGATATAACTATTATATGATGTTTCTGGCTACCTATACCGATCGTGATGGAACGATACAAGCCCATTGGCAGACCTTCTACGATGGTATACATCGTGTCAACACTTTTATACGTTCAGTAAAAGGAATGAGAGGTATTATCACGGACGAACAGATTAATGAGTATGTGGCGGAAGCTAAATTCCTTCGTGCGATGTTCTACTTTTCCTTGACAGACCTTTTCGGTGGGGTCCCCTACTATGATGAGTCGACTAATGTCAACGAAGAGTTTATGAATTTGAAACAACCGAGAAGCAGCCTCGAAGAGGTACGTGCTCATATTTTAGAAGATTTGGACGAGGCGATCAAATACCTCCCTGTCGAACATGCTGCCAGCGAATATGGTCGTGCTACTAAAGGTGCTGCCTATGCCCTTCGTGGAAAAGTGCATCTTTACGACAAAGAGTGGCAGTCTGCCATCAACGATTTTGAAGAAATCGTCTATAACAAGTCCAATAATTATGGCTATGCTCTTGACGATGATTACGCTCGTGTTTTTAAACTCTATAACGGGGCTAAGAGCCCAGAAACGGTCTTCTATCCAGAACAAGAGTGGTGTCG
>VOFB01002481.1_pt1 | contig 21671 bp, 29 predicted proteins | sample 5384141 | NCBI WGS metagenome assembly VOFB01 (sample SAMN12384721, study PRJNA508395) | human gut metagenome | isolation source: healthy gut A | host: Homo sapiens | reverse complement strand
CACAACCATCACGAGCCGCGAATACGTCACGCGCGAGGGTAAGTCCTTAAGCCCACCGAGCTTGGCGAGGTCATTACAAAGCTGATGAAAGAGCGTTTCCCGGACATTGTGAATATCAAGTTCACCGCCGCCGTTGAAAAAGAGCTTGACGAAGTACAGAGCGGTCAGGAAGACTGGGTGCACACGCTGCACGACTTCTATGACGACTTTGAGAAGACGCTCAAAAAGGCGAAGACTGAAATGGACGGCGTGAAGATTCAGCTTGAAGAAGACAAGACCGATCTCGTCTGCCCGAACTGCGGCAAGCCGATGGTCGTCAAATTCGGCCGCTACGGCAAGTTTATCGCCTGCTCCGGCTACCCGGAGTGCAAGACCGTGCAAAAAATCGTCAACGATACGGGTGCAAAGTGCCCGAAGTGCGGCGGCAAGATCATCGAGAAAAAGTCGAAGCGCGGCCGTGTGTTCTATGGCTGCGACAACTACCCGAAGTGCGATTTCGTCTCTTGGGACGCGCCGTCCGACAAGACCTGCCCGGTCTGCGGTAAGGTGCTCTTAAAGAAAAAAGACAAAGCCCAGACGCTCTACTGCGTAACGCCGGGCTGCACTTACACGTTCAATAAGGACGACGCGGGGGAGAAAGATGGAGAATAAGCAGACCGTCACCGTTATCGGCGCGGGTCTTGCCGGCTCCGAAGCGGCGTGGCAGATTGCGCAGGCGGGGTATTCTGTGCGCCTTTTCGAGATGAAGCCACAGAAATTCTCGCCCGCGCATAAAAGCGCCGGGTTTGCGGAGCTCATCTGCTCGAATTCTTTGAAGGCTGCGCGCATCGACAGCGCCGCCGGGCTTCTGAAAGAGGAAATGCGCCGCATGGATTCTCTGCTCGTTGCCTGTGCGGATAAAACCGCCGTGCCCGCAGGCGGCGCGCTCGCCGTTGACCGCGACCGCTTTTCAGAGCTCGTCACAAAAGCGATCACGGAGCATCCGAACATCGAAGTCATGCACGGCGAAGTGACGGAAATTCCCGCAGAGGGTGTGACCGTTATTGCAAGCGGCCCGCTGACGAGCGACACGCTTGCTGAACAGATTACGAACTTATGCGGCGGTGCGCTCAGCTTTTTCGATGCCGCCGCACCGATCGTCACGCGTGAAAGCCTTGATATGGAGCACTGCTTCACGGCCTCCCGCTACGATAAGGGCGACGACGATTACATCAACTGCCCGATGAACAAAGAGGAGTACGATGCGTTTTATGAAGCGCTTATCACCGCGGAGCGCGCGCCCATTCACGATTTTGACGTGATGAACCCGAAGGTCTACGAGGGCTGTATGCCCATTGAAGTCATGGCACAGCGCGGACACGATACGATTCGCTTCGGCCCGTTGAAGCCGGTCGGCTTACGCGACCCCCGCACGGGTCACCGCCCGTGGGCCGTGGTGCAGCTGCGCACCGAAAACGCAGAAAAAACGCTGTTCAATCTTGTAGGATTCCAGACAAACTTGAAATTTCCCGAGCAAAAGCGCGTGTTCGGTATGATTCCCGGCCTGAAAAACGCCGAGTACATGCGCTACGGCGTGATGCACCGCAACACGTTCCTCGATTCGCCGAAGCTTTTGAACGCGGATTTCTCCATGCGCACGCGCCCGGAGCTGTTCTTTGCGGGGCAGATGACCGGCGTGGAGGGCTATATGGAATCGGCGTCGTCCGGCTTGCTTGCGGGACGCAACGCCGTGCGCCGTTTAGAGGGCAAAGCGCCGCTCATTCTGCCCATCACTACCATGATGGGCTCACTTGCAGAGCACGCCGCGCACAGCCCCTCGAAAGATTTCCAGCCGATGGGTGCGAACTTCGGCATTCTGCCCGTCATTGAGCCGCACATTCGTGACAAAAAAGAGCGCTACGCCGCGCTTTCCGCTCGCGCGCTCGAAGACCTTGCCGAAACACTGAAAAACGCATAAGGGATGAACGATAGAAAACCCCCGACAAGCTGAAGCACATTTCAGATGTCGAGGGTTTTTCGCTGTATTTTCAGATTTTACTCGCCGATAAACGCGTGGTGTTTACGCAGCAACGCTTGAATTTTCTTCACGTCCGTTTCCGGGAAATCGGTGTGTTCCTGCGCGGCAACGGCAGCCGCAACACCGGCGGCTTCACCCGTGCTGCAACACGTGGGCATAATACGGAATGATGCCTGTGCCTCGTGACTGCCGGAAATGCAGCGGCCGGCTGCAAGCAGGTTTTTGATGTTCTTCGGCGTCAGGCTTCGATAGGGAATGGTGTAATACGTGCTCTCTTTAAAGTAATAATGGCTCGTGCCGGTGCCCTCCGGGTTGTGGATGCCGTGCTCGAAGATCGCACAATAACACACGTGATCGTCAACAATAAGAACGGCCTTACGGCATACAAAGCGAAGTGCTTCATTGACTGCACCGGTGACGCTGACCTCATCAAGCTCGTCGGTGCGTCGTATCAGTCCGGCAACCACAACCGCGTGAATCAGCCGGTCTCCCTGCGCTTTGACATGGCGGGTATTGACTTTGAACGTTTCCACGCATACATGCGCAGCCTCGGCAACGACCAATATAAATACTTTGCTATGAACACGCCCGGTATGAAAGACATTATCCGCAAGGCGTATGAAAACGGCGTGCTGACCGAGCAGGACGCGTGCTATTTTCAGGCATTCGGTATTCCCGGCCACCCGGACGGCATGAACTTCAACTGCCCGGAGCTGACGACGAAAGAAAACGTTGTGGATGCGGAATTTATGACACAAAAGCAGCTTGAGGGCAAAAAAGCCATTATGCGCCTGCGCAAATTCCTACGCGACTATATTCCGGGCTTTGAGAATGCGTATATCACAAGCATCGCGCAGCTCGTCGGCTTTCGTGAATCCCGCCGCATCGAAGCAGAATACATGCTGACGATTGAAGATGTGCTAACATACAGAAAATTCCCGGACGGCATTAAATTCCCGGACGGCATTGCTGCGAGCCATTATCCCGTCGATGTGCACGGCGTGGACGATGTTTCGCTGGGACTCAAATATCAGCATGACGTACCGGCCGATGAACAGTATTGGGAAGTCCCGTTCCGGGTGATGATCCCGAAAACGCTCGATAACGTGCTTACAGCCGGGCGCTGCGCGGGTATGGATTTCCGTGCGCAGTCCGCCGCACGCATCCAACCCACCTGCCGCTCCATGGGTGAGGCCGCGGGCATCGCCGCCGCAATGGCCGTAAAGAACGAAGCCGTGCGGTTTAACGAGATCGACGGCACAGCCGTGCGCCGCGAGATCCGCCTGCCGGATAAATTCTAAAAATCAAAACTCAAAATTTTTCCTCCAAATCAGCAGAAGACGTGTACCGGGAAAGCCTGGCGCACGTTTTTTGTTTTGTGCAACTTATGGGGGAGCGCGGTATTGAAATTGCGTTGTTTTTTTGCTATAATAGAGTGAATTATAGTCTAAAGCGGTTTATCGGCGGAAAATCCGTGTTTGGTAAACCGAAATGCCCGAACAAAACCGGCTTTTGCCGGAAGCTGAATATTAAAGTGAGGGAAAAACATGCGGATCATAATCGACGCATTCGGCGGCGACAACGCCCCGGACGAAATTATAAAAAGGCTGCCGTCTGGCGGCAGATGAGCTCCATGTGCAGATCGTTTTAACCGGCGACGAAAAGAAGATCAGAGCGGCGGCGGAAAAGCTGAATGTTAACGTTTCCGATTTTGAGATCATCGACTGCCCGGATGTCATCACGATGGAGTATGAGCCCACAGCGATCACGCGCGCCAAAAAGCAAAGCTCTATGGCGGTTGGCCTGCGCGCTTTGGCAGAGGGCAAGGGCGATGCGTTTGCGTCCGCCGGCAACAGCGGCGCACTCGTCGTTGGCGCCACATTGCTCGTTAAGCGCATCAAAGGCGTCAAGCGCGTGGCATTTGCACCGCTCATGCCGAAATCCGAGGGTTTTTTCATGCTGGCAGACGGCGGCGCAAACAACGAATGCCGCCCCGAAATGCTGGAGCAGTTCGGCATGATGGGCTCTGTGTATATGCAGAAGGTCATGGGTGTTCAAAAGCCGCGCATCGGCCTTGCAAATGTCGGCACGGAGCCGCACAAGGGCGGCGAACTGCAGCACGCGGCGTTTGCACTGCTGAGCGAAAACAAAGACGTCCATTTCATCGGCAACATTGAAGCCAGAGACATTCCGTTTGATGCGGCAGATGTTGTGGTGTGCGACGGTTTTACGGGCAATATCCTTCTTAAGATGTATGAAGGCGTCGCCATGGCGCTGATGAATAAATTCAAGGCCGTTTTCAAAAAGAGCCTAAAAAATAAGCTTGCGGCGGCAATGGTTTTAAACGACATGAAAGCCATGAAAAAAGAGCTTGATTATAACGAATACGGCGGTGCGCCGATCCTCGGGTGCTCGAAGCCGGTCTTTAAGGTACATGGCAGCGCCAAGGCTTCCACACTGAAAAACGCCCTTGCGCTTACGGTGAAGTACGCCGAGTCCGGCATTATAAGTGAGATCACCGCAGCTCTACAAAACGAGAAAACGGAAAACACGAACGAATAACAAGACAGCAAAGGTATAACTATGAGATCATTGGATGAATTTGAAAAAAAAATCGGATATAAATTTAAGAACCGCAACCTGCTCATCACAGCGCTGACGCACTCCTCCTACGCAAACGAGAGCCGCGGCGGCGACCAGAGCTATGAGCGACTGGAATTCCTCGGCGATTCCATTTTGGGGTTTGTCACGGCGGAATACCTGTGCAAAGCGTTCCCGGATATTCCCGAAGGCAAGCTGACAAAGAAGCGTGCGGCGCTCGTATGCGAAAAATCGCTTTGCGGGTTTACACGCAGCTTCGGCGCAGGCGAGCTGCTGCGTCTCAGCCACGGCGAGCAGCATAGCGGCGGCAGAGAACGCCCAAGCATCTTAGCGGACGTGTTCGAATCCATTACGGCGGCGATCTATCTCGATTCCGGCAGCTTGGAGGAAGCCAAGCGCTTTGTACTGCACTACATTGAACCGGCAGCGCAGTCTGCAGGCGAACGCCCGTTTAAAGACCACAAGACGATGCTGCAGGAGATCATTCAGCAGAACCCCGGTGAACGGCTCGAATACGTCCTTACCGGCGAGCATGGACCCGACCATGACAAGCACTTCACCGTAGAGGTGCACCTCAACAGCAATGTCATCGGCAAGGGCGGCGGACGCAGCAAGAAGGAAGCCGAACAGCAGGCGGCACGCGAAGCACTGGAGCTGATGGGCTATTAAGCACGCGAATATCTCAATTTTTATTCCGCACAACGGCTGCCCGCAGCAATGCAGCTTCTGTAATCAGAACCGCATTACAGGTGAAAATCATCAGCCGCAGCCTGAAGAAGTGGCGGCGCTGCTGCAAAGCGCAGCAAAGCAAATGGGGGAGCGCGTGCAGAACGCCGAGATCGCATTTTTCGGCGGCAGCTTCACGGCAATCGACCCCGATTACCGTTTGGCGCTTTTAAAAACAGCGCACGCAGCATGCGAAACATACGGCTTTGCCGGTATCCGCTGCTCTACGCGGCCGGATGCCATTGATGATGAACGTCTGACCGTATTAAAGCAATACGGTGTAACGGCAATCGAGCTCGGAGCGCAGTCGATGGATGGCGAAGTGTTGCTGCTCAATCGTCGGGGGCATACCGCAAAGGATGTGGAAAACGCTGCGCGGTTAATTCGCGCATACGGCTTTGAGCTCGGCTTGCAGATGATGACCGGGCTGCCCGGCGACAGTGACGCAAAGGCGATGAAGACTGTCAAAAGGCTGTTGGCTCTAAAGCCGAACACCATGCGCATTTACCCTACGATCGTCTTAGAAAACACACCACTGTGCGATTTGTACCGCGCAGGAAAATACACACCGCAGACCTTAGAGGATGCCGTTTCACTCTGTGCAAAGCTCATCCCGATGATTGAGCAGCGCGGTGTAAAAACTCATCCGTGTGGGGCTGCACGCCAGCGAAGAACTGGAAAACCGTGTCGCGGGACCGTTTCACCCCGCTTTTATGGAGCTGTGCCGCAGCGCGATCTTCCGCGAAAACGTCCTTAAAGCGCTTCAAGCCCGAAACGATTCGGAAGTTACGATTGATGTTGACCCGCGCATGCTTTCCATTGCGCTCGGACAGAAAAAGAAAATTTGCAGCATTTCTCTAAGCACGGCTACACCGTGCACATCCGCCCGGATGCTTCGCTTTCCGGCGGCACATACAGGCTACGATAGGCAGGTAAACAGATGCTTTTAAAATCTCTGGAGCTGCAGGGCTTCAAAACCTTTCCCGATAAAACGACTTTAAAATTTGAAAACGGCATCACGGCGGTCGTCGGTCCAAACGGCAGCGGCAAGAGCAACATCAGCGATGCCATGCGTTGGGTACTCGGCGAGCAGTCTACCCGCGCACTGCGCTGCTCCAAAATGGAGGACGTCATTTTCAGCGGCACGCCGCAGCGCAAAGCGCAGGGCTTTTGCGAAGTGACCGTCACCATGGATAACACCGACCGCGAGTTGAATTACGACGGCGACACCGTTTCCGTTACGCGTCGTTTTTACCGCTCCGGCGAAAGTGAATACCGCATTAACAAAACGCTCGTACGTCTGCGCGACGTGCATGAGCTGTTCATGGATACCGGCCTCGGCCGGGACGGCTATTCCATCATCGGACAGGGCAAGATCGATAGCATCGTCTCCGCAAAAGCGAAGACCGCCGCGAGATTTTTGAAGAAGCCGCCGGCATTTCGCGCTTTCGCTACCGCAAAGAGGAAGCTGAACGCCGCTTGGAAAAAGCCGAAGAAAACCTCATTCGCCTGCACGATATTTTAAACGAACTCGAAGAACGCGTGGGCCCTTTACGCGAGCAGGCAGAGAAAGCCGAAAAGTTTATTGCACTCGACAGCGAGAAAAAGGAACTGGAGATCGGTTTGTGGCTTGAAACGCTGGAGCGCTCCGGCAAGATCGTGCGCGAGGTGGAGGAAAAGATTGCCTCCGCGCAGAACAGCTACGAGGAAGCCGAAAGTGAGCTCAATGTGCTTTCCGCGCAAATCGAGCAGAATTTCACAGAAACGAACGGCTGCACCGCACAGATGGAAGAAGCACGTTTGAAGGCTTCCGAAGCCGATGAACTCGCCACCCGTAAAGAGGGAGAAGTTTCGGTGCTTGAAAATGATATTCTGCACGAGCAGCAGACCATCCGCAGATTAAATGGCGAGATTGAAAGCGCCGCGCTGACCGGACAAACGCTTGAAGCGGATATTCAAGAAAAAGAACAGGCGGTAAAAGCAAAGGAAGCGGAAGCTGCGCAGAACCATGCCGATTTCGTTGCCTTTACCGCACAACTCGAGGAGCTGCGTGCCGGCACGGACAGCACCACGCGTGAGATCGACGCTGTTTCGGCTGAGCTTGTGGCACTGAACGCCGCACTTTCCGAAATGCGCGTGCAGCAGTCCTCGGCGGAATCCTCCATGCAGGAGATTCGCGCCCGCGCCGAAACAGTGGATGCTGCGATCACCGAAAGCGAAGAACGCCTTGCAGCGCTTCACACGGAGTGCGAGGAGCTTGACGCCATGCTGCACGATACGGCGGAGTACATTCAAAACGCTGAAAACACTGTGCAGGGGCATGAAATGCGTGTGCAACAGCGCAGAAAACGCGCCGAAGCCGTGAAAGCCGAAGCCGACCGCCAGATGCTCGACGCCAAAGAAAAAGAGCGCCGCGCTGGACTGTTGGAAGACCTTGAACGCAATCTTGAAGGCTTCACACAGAGCGTTAAAACCGTCATGCGCGAGAGCACGCGCGGCAATCTGCGTGGTATCCACGGACCGGTTACACGGCTTTTAAAAGTCCCGCGCGAATACGCCGTGGCACTGGAGACCGCGCTCGGCGCCGCCATGCAGAACGTCATCGTTGATTCCGAAGATGCGGCGAAAGCGGCTATTCGCTTATTGAAACAGCGCGATTCCGGCCGTGCGACATTCCTGCCGCTGACCACGGTGCGCGGTACGGTTATCGATGCGCGCGATGTGCAGAATATGTCCGGCTTTGTGGGCGTGGCTTCAACACTCTGCCACTGTGACGAGCAGTACGCCGGCATCCGCGATTCTCTGCTCGGCCGCACTATTGTTGCAGAAGACCTTGACCGCGCGGCGGAAATTGCACGGCGTATTCGGTTCCGCTACCGTGTCGTCAGCTTGGACGGGCAGATTGTCAATGCGGGCGGTTCGTTCACCGGCGGTTCCGCGGCGCGAAACTCCGGCCTTTTGAGCCGCGCGGCGGAGATTGTACGCATTCGCGCAGACGCACAAATGCTGGCGCAGGCTGCAAATGAAACACTGGAGCGCCACAAGGCTACACAGCAGGAAGTGCTGCAGGCCATGGCGGAGCTTGAAAACGCCAAGGCCGTGCTGGCGCAGCACAGGGAAGATGAGATCCGCTTCAAAGCGGAAGCGGCCCGTGCCGCACGCGACGTGGAGACGGAAACCGCGAACCTTGCTTCTCTGCGCGACGAAAAAGAAAGTGCCGCAAAGCGTCTGAGCGGTTTTGTGCAGACCGCAGACAGCGCCCAGCAGAAAACAGAAGAAACAGAAGACAAAATTCAGGCAGCCAGAAGCAAAATGGAATCCATGGTCGGCGACCGCGAGGACGCAATGCATCGTTGTGATGAGACCTTGCAGCATTTGCAGGAAATCCGTTTTGCGGGGCTCGCCATCGAAAAAGATAAAGAATCGCTTGAAAATGCTGTGCAAACGCTGAAAGCACAGCAGTCCGAACGCGCTGCACGTATAGAAAGTTTAAATCAAGAACTTGCAGAAAGCTTCGAGAAGATCAAAGCGCGCGAAGCGGATATTGAAAACCGAAAATTTGAATCTGCTAATCTGCGTGAGACCGCAAAGGAAAAACGGCAAACGGTCAGCACCATCGCCGCAAAGCGCACGGTACTCGAGCAACAGACGAGCGAGTTGCGCCAAAAGGAACGCGAAGCTTCCTTGCGCCGCGAGACGATTGGTCTTGAATTTGCTCGTCTGCGCGAACGCCGTGAAAACCAGAGCGGTGAATACAACGCTATCCTCAAAAAGCTGTGGGAAGAATACGAGCTCACCCGCCGCGAAGCCGAGGAAATGAACATCACGATTGAAGATGTGCCCACGGCGCAAAGGCGGTTGTCCGAACTCAAAAACAGCATCAAAGCGCTCGGCTCCGTCAACGTGGCGGCTGTTGTGGAATACAAAGAGGTTTCGGAGCGCTACAATTTCCTCAAAACGCAAACGGACGACGTGCAGCGCTCCCGCGCCGAGCTGTTAAAGCTCATCGACAACTTGACAAAGCAGATGCAGACGCAGTTTGCAGAGCGCTTTTCCGTCATCAATCAGAATTTCAGCCGGATTTTTCAAGAGTTGTTCGGCGGCGGCTCGGCAGAACTTTGCTTTACGGACAGCGGCGATGTACTGCATTCCGGCATCGATATCCGCGTGCACCCGCCGGGCAAGATCGTCTCGCACATCGAGCTGCTTTCCGGCGGCGAAAAGGCGCTTGTAGCAATTTCGCTTTACTTTGCGATCATGCGCGTGAATCCACCGTCGTTCTGTATGCTCGACGAGATCGAAGCTGCGCTGGATGACGTAAATGTCGTGCGCTTTGCAAATTACCTGCGCCGCATGAACCAAAAAACACAGTTCATCGTCATCACGCACCGCCGCGGCACGATGGAAGAAGCTGATATGCTCTACGGCGTGACGATGCAGGACCAGGGCATTTCGAAACTCTTGGCACTGCACGCACACGAAGCGCAGGAAAAACTGGGTATAACAACATAAATTCGGAAAAGAGGTGCCTGAATGGGCTTTTTTGATAAGATCAAAGCGGGACTGAAAAAACAAGAGACAGCATCACCGGGCAGATTAACAGCATGCTCCACGCGTTCACAAAGATCGATGAGGAGCTGTTTGAGGAGCTTGAGGAGCTGCTTGTCATGGCGGACGTCGGCATGAACACCGCAACCGAAATCTGCGATACGCTCCGCGCACGCGTGAAAGAGCGCGGCATCACAGACCCGAACGAGATTATGACGCTTTTGCAGGAGGTTGTCACGGAGATGGTCAGCGGCGACAACGAGTTGCATCTCGATACGCAGCCATCCGTCATCCTTGTCATCGGCGTGAACGGCGTCGGCAAAACGACGACCATCGGCAAGCTGGCTTCCCGCCTTAAAAAAGAGGGCAAATCGGTAATTTTGGGCGCGGCGGATACGTTCCGCGCGGCGGCCATTGAGCAGCTTGAAGTCTGGGCAGAGCGCGCAGACGTGCCGATCATCAAGCATGCAGAGGGCGCAGACCCCGCCGCCGTCGTGTACGATACAATCTCCGCGGCAAAGGCACGTCACGCCGATGTGGTCATCTGTGATACGGCCGGACGCCTGCACAATAAGAAAAACCTGATGGACGAGCTTTCCAAAATTTCGCGCATCATCGATAAGGGTCTGCCGGGCTGCAGCAAAGAAGTTTTGCTTGTGCTCGATGCCACAACGGGGCAGAACGCCGTCAATCAGGCGCGTGAATTCAAAGAAGCCGCAGGACTCACGGGTATCGTACTCACAAAGCTTGACGGCACCGCAAAGGGCGGCGTTGTGTTGGCGATCCACCGGGATCTCGGTTTGCCTGTGAAGTTCATCGGCGTCGGCGAGCAGGTGGACGATCTGCAGCCGTTTGACGCGGAGGATTTCGCCCGCGCGCTGTTCGAGCGGAGACCGGAAGCATGAGGCTCGCCGTTTTTTCCGATATACACAGCAACCACCATGCGCTGAAAGCTTGCCTGAAGGAAGCGGAAAAGCAAAAAGCGGATGGGTACATTTTCCTCGGCGATTATATTTCGGACTGTGCAAACCCGCACGAGACTATGAAGCTAATATACCGCGCAAAGCAGGAAATGCCCTGCTGGTTCGTGCGCGGCAACCGCGAAGAATATGTGCTGAACCACCACAACTTCGGCAGCGATTGGGCAAACGGCACAACAACAGGCTCCCTTCTATACACCTACGAGGGGCTTACGGCGGAGGATCTCGAGTTCATCTCCGCATTGCCGTTTATGCAGACAATTGATCCAAACGGCAAGTGTCCCATACGCATTTGCCACGGCTCACCGGAAAAAACGCGCGACACGCTGCGCCCGTTCTCCTATAAAATAGAAAGCTGGCTTTTAAAAATCGACGAGCGCGTGCTTTTAAGCGGTCATACGCATCAGCCGTGCAGCGCACACAATGGGCAAGCTGTACGTGAACCCCGGCGCGGTCGGCGTGCAGTGTACGCAAACCGTCACGGCGAAAATGGCGCTGCTCGATTCCGACGGAAACACATGGAACGAAACGCTGCTCGAAGTGCCGTATGACATTGACGCCGCAGCACTGGAAATTCGCGAAAGCGGACTGCTGACCCGCGCGGGCGTGTGGGGGTATGCGATTTTAAAACAGCTTTACACCGGCAAAAATTATTCGCTTTTCTGCGTGCAGCGCGCAGAAGAGCTTGCAGCGGGCGGCCCCGTACTTTTAGAGCATTGGCAGCAAGCCGCACGCGATTTCGGAATTTTGGAGGGATAACGCATGAACATGATCATTGCAACGCATAATGCGCATAAAATAGAGGAATTCAGCCGCATTTTGGCGCCGCTTGGCATCACCGTGCAGACGGCCGAGTTGACCGAGGCGGAAGAGACCGGCACCACGTTCCGTGAAAACGCGTATATCAAGGCGAAATCCGCGTGTGACGAAACGGGCCTGCCGTGCGTTGCGGACGATTCCGGCTTATCGATCGATTATTTAAACGGCGAGCCGGGCGTGTATTCCGCACGGTATGCCGAGCCGGGCAAGCGTAAGGCAACGGTACTCGAAAAGCTCAAGGGCGTGCCGGAAGAAAAGCGCGGCGCACACTTTACAAGTGCCATCTGCTGTGTATTCCCGAACGGCGACGTACTTGAAGCTGAGGGCTACTGCTACGGGCGCATCGCAGAAGAATGCCGCGGCGAAAGCGGTTTCGGTTATGACCCCATTTTCATCTGCACCGAAGAAGGCTGCGCGGGCAAGACGTTCGGCGAAGCGACGGCAGAAGAAAAGGATGCCGTGAGCCACCGAGGAAAATCCTTGCGTATTTTCGCAGAAAAACTTGAAAACTACCTGAAAGACAAAGAGGGATAAATTATGCTGACCAGTAAACAAAGAGCGTATCTCCGCTCGCTCGCCGTAAATGAAGACACCATTTTGATGATTGGCAAGGGCGGCATCGATGGAGATGTCGTAAAGCAGGCCGCAGACGCTATTTTTAAGCGTGAGCTCATCAAGGGCAAAGTGTTGGAGACTGCGCCGGTCTCTCCGCGTGAAGCCGCAGAAGCGCTCGCAGAGCAGACGGAGAGCGAAGTCGTGCAGGTCATCGGTTCCAAATTTGCGCTTTATAAACGCAACGAAAAGGATCCGAAAATCGTCCTGCCGCGTGCGAAAAAGGCATAAGCCATGCGCATCGGCATTTACGGCGGCACGTTCAATCCCATCCACACGGCGCATGTGCACCTTGTGCGGGAGTTTATTAAGCGTCTGTCGCTTGACCGCGTGATTTTGATTCCGACGGGCACGCCGCCGCACAAAGCGACACATCAGCTTGCAAGCGGGGCAGACCGCATTGAAATGTGCAGGCTTGCGGCGGCAGACATCGCCGAATGTCCCGTCACAGTCTCGGATATTGAAGTGCTGCGCACGGGCAAAAGTTACACGGCAGACACCATGACGGAACTGAAAGCGCAATATCCCGACGATGAGCTCTTTTTTGCTGATGGGGAAGACATGTTCTGCACTGTCGAAAAGTGGTATCACCCGAGCGCATTTTCGCCGCGGCAGAGATCTGCGCCGCACCGCGTGACAAGGATAGCTTCCAAACGCTTGTCACGCACGGGGAAGAAGTGAAGGAAAAAGTTCCCGCAGCTTCGCTTTACCGTGCAGAACATCGAGTTTTTGCCTGTCTCATCGACGATGGTGCGCGAAAAAAAGTCTGCAGGGCGAAGATATAAGCGGTCTTGTGCCCGCAGGCGTCGCGGAATACATCCAAAAAAAGAGGCTTTACACGCATGAATAAGAAAGAAAAACAGCAATATATCGATATCATCAAGCCCATGCTCACGCAAAAACGTTTCGAACACTCCTTAAATGTTTCGGAAGAAGCGGTAAAGCTTGCAAAAAAATACGGTGCCGATACCGAAAAAGCGGAGCTTGCAGGGCTTTTGCACGATATTTTGAAGGATACACCCCCGGAGAAACAGTTGAAAATTCTCGCGGACTTTGGTATAATTATGAGCGACGTTGAACTTTCCGCTAAAAAGTTCTGGCATGCCATCAGCGGCGCGGTGTATATCAAGCATGTTCTGCACATTGAGAACGAGGATGTTTACAACGCCGTGCGATACCACACCACGGGCAGAAAAAACATGACGTTACTCGAAAAAGTCATTTTTATCGCGGATTTCATCTCCAAAGACCGCAATTACCCCGGCGTAGAGGATATGCGCAAGGCCGCGTATAAAAGCCTTGACAAAGCCATTGTGGAGGGCATCGCGTTCACCATTACGGAGCTCGCAAAAGACCGCGCGCCCATCGTGCCGGAGACCATAGACGCATATAATGACGCGGTGTGGGCTTTGCGGCACGGCAACTAAGCGGAAGGAAGCATAAAAATCGCGCAGCGCGCAGAAAGGAATGGCTAAAAGCATGGATTCATTGACGCTTGCAAAAACCGCAGCGGGCATTTTGGATGCGAAAAAAGCCGATCAGATCAATGTGATCCGCATTTCGGACGTTTCCTCGCTCGGTGATTATTTCGTTCTGGCGAACGGCACCGGCAGCACGCATGTGCATGCTCTGGCGGACGAACTGGAGTTTAAGCTGAAAGAGCTCGGTATTGCGCCGGACCGCGTGGAGGGCTATCGCTCCGATTCCTGGGTCGTGCTCGATTACGAAACGGTGGTCGTACACATCTTCACCTCGGAAGCGCGCAGTTTTTATGATTTGGATCGCCTGTGGCTCGACGGCGAAAAGCTCAACATGACGTTTGAACCGAATTGATTTTGTTATTTTATATAGCGCAGAGAGGTAAGTGTAATCAATATGAACAAGTACAACCCCAGTGAAATTGAACCGAAGTGGCAAAAGAAGTGGGAAGAAGCCGGTGTTTTCCATGCTTCCAATACTTCGGATAAGCCGAAATATTATGCTCTGATCGAGTTTCCGTACCCGTCCGGTCAGGGTCTGCATGTCGGCCACCCGCGTCCGTACACCGCGCTTGACGTTGTTTCCAGAAAGCGCCGCATGGAGGGCTACAATGTGCTCTATCCGATTGGTTGGGACGCATTCGGCCTACCGGCAGAGAATTATGCCATCAAGAACCACGTGCACCCGGAAGAGATCACAAAGAAGAATATTGCGCGCTTTAAGCAGCAGATCCAGTCTCTCGGCATCTCCTTTGACTGGAGCCGTGAGATCAGCACCATTGATCCGAAATACTACAAGTGGACGCAGTGGATTTTCCTCCAGCTCTTTAAGAACGGTTTGGCCTACAAAAAGAGATGTCCGTCAACTGGTGCACCTCCTGCAAATGCGTTCTGGCAAACGAAGAGGTTGTCAACGGCGTCTGTGAGCGCTGCGGCAGTGAAGTTATTCACAAGGTCAAATCCCAGTGGATGCTGAAGATCACCGCTTACGCACAGCGCCTCATCGACGACCTTGATCTTGTCGATTACCCGGACCGCGTTAAGACCCAGCAGAAAAACTGGATTGGCCGTTCCGAGGGTGCCGAGGTCGATTTCAACACGACCGCAGGCGATAAGCTGACTGTTTACACGACCCGCCCGGATACACTTTACGGCGCAACGTACATGGTTGTTTCCCCGGAGCATCCGTTCATTGAAAAGTGGGCGGATAAGCTGCAGAATCTGGATGCCGTCCGCGCGTATCAGGCAGAGGCCGCGAAAAAGTCCGACTTTGAGCGCACCGAGGTCGCAAAAGATAAGACCGGCGTGCGTTTGGAGGGTGTTGAGGCCATCAATCCGCTGACCGGTACCACCATTCCGATCTTCATTTCCGACTACGTTCTTGTTTCCTACGGTACCGGCGCCATCATGGCTGTTCCGGCACACGATACCCGTGACTGGGAGTTCGCAAAGAAGTTCGACCTGCCGATCATCGAAGTCGTTAAGGGCGGAGATGTGCAGAAAGAAGCGTTCACGGACTGCGACACCGGCATCATGGTCAACTCCGGCATTCTGGACGGCATGACCGTCGAAGAAGCGAAAGTCCGCATCAAAGATTACCTTGAGGAGACCGGCATCGGCCACCGTAAGGTCAACTATAAGCTCCGTGACTGGGTATTCGCACGCCAGCGCTACTGGGGCGAGCCGATTCCGATTGTACACTGCGAGAAGTGCGGCTATGTGCCGATCGATGAAAGCGAGCTGCCGCTCGTTCTGCCGCAGGTTGATTCCTACGAGCCGACCGATAACGGCGAATCTCCGCTCTCCAAGATGACCGATTGGGTCAACACCACGTGCCCGAAGTGCGGCGGCAAGGCCATGCGCGAAACGGACACCATGCCGCAGTGGGCAGGCTCCTCTTGGTACTTCCTGCGCTATATGGATCCGCACAACGATGAATCTTTTGCATCCAAGGAAGCACTCAACTACTGGCATCAGGTAGACTGGTATAACGGCGGCATGGAGCACACCACGCTGCACCTGCTGTACAGCCGTTTCTGGCATAAGTTCCTCTACGACATCGGCCAAGTCCCGACCGCAGAGCCGTATGCAAAGCGCACGAGCCACGGCATGATTCTCGGTGAAAACGGCGAGAAGATGAGTAAGTCCCGCGGCAACGTGGTAAACCCGGATGATATTGTCAACGAGTTCGGCGCAGATACGCTCCGTCTCTATGAAATGTTCATCGGCGACTTTGAGAAGGCCGCACCGTGGAGCAACGCCGGCATCAAGGGCTGCCGCCGCTTCATTGAGCGTTATTGGAACCTGCAGTCCATTCTCGTCGACGGCGAAGCGATCCGCCCGGAGATGGAAAATTCTTTCCACAAAGCCATCAAGAAGGTTTCTTATGACATTGAGAACCTCAAGTTCAACACCGCCATTGCAGCTTTGATGGCGCTCATGAACGTTATTGCGGAAAAGGGCTCCATCAATAAAGCAGAGCTCTCCGTCTTCACGATGCTCCTCAACCCGTTTGCACCGCATGTAACAGAAGAGATTTGGAGTGAGATGAAGCTCGGCGAGGGCATGGTCACAGAGCAGATTTGGCCGAAGTATGACGAATCGAAGTGCAAAGATGACGTCATTGAAATTGTTGTGCAGGTCAACGGCAAGGTTCGCACAAGATTGTACGTTGCAGCCGACATCCAGAAGGATGACGCGATTGCACTTGCAAAGGCGGAAGACCGCATTGCAGCGGAGATCAACGGCAAGAACGTCGTGAAAGAGATCTACGTTCCGGGCAAGCTCGTCAATATCGTTGTAAAAGGCTAATTCTTTACAGGGCGCTGTGTGTGAATTCACAGCGCTCTTTTTACATTTGTGTGAAGTTAAATAGCTTTGCAAAGGCTTTTCACTTTACAAAACTGGAGGCCAGTACATGAAACATGCACTCGTTTTGTTTTCTTCGCCGCATAAAGACGGACACACAAAAAGCTGCTTGAAGCTTTTCTCGACTGATTGAAAGGGAAAGACTGGCAAGTAAAATCACTTGACATTTGCAAAGTGAATATTCATCCGTGTATCGCCTGCGGATATTGCCAAAAAGCAGACGGATGCGCGTTTCGCGACCTCGATGAATTCGATCGTGACCTACGCGCGTGTGATCTGCTTGTCATCGCCACGCCGGTCTATAACCTCTCGTTTCCGGCGCAGCTCAAGGCGGTCATCGACCGTTTTCAGCGGTATTTTGAAGCTAGATTTGCCCGCGGTATCCGCCCGGCGATTGCGACACACCGCGATGCCGTTTTGCTGCTCACCATGGGGCGGTATGACCCGTTTGCGGTGGAGGTATGCGAGAAAACACTGCGCCAAAGCTTTTCCGTTATGAACACAACGCTCAAAAAAACGGTGGTTTTGCCGGACACAGACCGTGCAGATTGCGAAAACTCTTCGATTTTCGCGAAGGCACAGGAAATTGCTATTGAAATCGCGCGCGAGCTGTGATATAATAACTTGAATTTGTGTGAATAAAGGCAGGTTTTCATCAATGTCAGGACATTCCAAGTGGAATAATATTAAGAGAAAGAAAGAAAAGACCGACGGTGCAAGAGCGAAGATCTTCACAAAGATCGGCCGTGAGCTTGCCGTTGCCGTTAAAGAAGGCGGCAGCGCAGACCCGGCAGCAAACTCCAAGCTGAAGGACGTCATTGCGAAGGCTAAGGCGAACAATGTGCCGAACGACAACATTGAGCGCATCATTAAGAAAGCTGCAGGCGAGGGCAACTCCAACGCATATGAAAGCATCACCTACGAAGGCTACGGCCCCGCAGGCGTTGCCGTCATCGTGGAATGCCTCACCGATAACCGCAACCGTACCGCAGGCGATGTCCGTCATTACTTTGACAAGTTCGGCGGCAACCTCGGCACCACCGGTTGCGTTTCCTTCATGTTCAACGAAAGGGCGTTATCGTGCTGGAGCGTGAGGGCCTTGACGAAGATACCGTCATGAGCGATGCACTGGAAGCCGGTGCTTCCGATTTTCAGGCAGACGAAGACGTATTCGAGATCTACACCGAGCCGTCCGATTTCAGCGGCGTTCGCGATGATCTGGAAGCTAAGGGCTATTCCTTTGTTTCCGCAGAAGTGGAAATGGTCCCGGATACCTACACGGATCTCACCGATCCCGATCAGATTCTCAAGATGCAGAAGCTGATTGATGCACTCGAGGATAACGACGATGTCCAACAAGTCTGGCACAACTGGAACGAGCCCGAGGAAGAAGACGAAGATTGATGCTGAAAACCTCTCTGGGCTTACCGGGGAGGTTTTTTACAGCCTGTTTTTACTTGCGCCACGTATAAAACGCAACACACGGCGCACATAAGAAAGGAAGGCATAGATAAGATGAATGAGTTAAGACACCTCGTAGACCCGCTGGATCTTTCCTTTGAGGAGACCCTGCGTCTGCTGGACCTTGCGGACAGCATTGCAAACGACCGCACCGCATTCGCCCACAAGTGTGAAGGTAAGATCCTTGCCACGCTCTTTTACGAGCCGAGTACCCGCACGCGTCTGAGTTTTGAATCGGCCATGATGCGCCTTGGCGGCAAGGTATTGGGCTTTGCAAGTGCACAGAACAGCTCTGCTTCCAAGGGCGAAAGCGTTGCCGATACGGTACGCATGGTATCCTGCTATTCGGATATCATCGCCATGCGCCACAACAAAGAGGGTGCGCCGCGCGTAGCAGCACAGTACGCCCGCGTGCCGGTCATCAACGCCGGTGACGGCGGCCACCAGCATCCGACGCAGACGCTCAGCGACCTGCTCACCATCCGCCGCGAAAAGGGCAGACTGAATAACCTGACGATCGGTCTGTGCGGCGACTTGAAATTTGGCCGCACCGTGCACTCGCTCATCAAATCGCTTGTGCGCTGGGAGGGCATCCGCTTCGTGTTCATCTCCCCGGAAGAGCTGCATGTGCCGAGCTATATCATTGATGAAGTCGTAAAGCCCTCCGGCTGCGAATATAAAGAAGTCCGTACCATGGACGAGGTTCTGCCGGAACTTGACGTACTCTACATGACCCGCGTACAGCGCGAGCGCTTCTTCAACGAAGAAGATTACATCCGCTTAAAAGACAGCTTCATCCTCGATGCAGAAGATGAAGCTTGCGCCGAAGGATCTCATTGTGCTGCATCCGCTGCCGCGTATCAACGAGATCGCGGTCGAAGTGGACGATGACCCGCGCGCAAAGTACTTTGTGCAGGCACAAAACAGCGTATATGTCCGCATGGCGCTCATTTTAATGCTTCTGAACATTGAACCGGGACTTTTTGAGGAGGAAACCGTATGCTGAACATCGACAGTATCCAAAACGGCATTGTGATTGACCATATTCAGGCAGGCAAGGGTATGCGCATCTACGAGCTTTTGGAGCTCGATAAGCTCGATTGCTGCGTGGCACTCATCAAAAATGCCCGCAGCAGCAAGCTGGGCAGAAAAGATATCATCAAGATTGAAGGCGACCTCTCCATCAACTTCGATGTGCTCGGCTTTATCGATAACAACATCACCGTATGCACCATTAAAAACGGTGAGCTTGTGAAGAAAGAGAACATCGTGCTGCCACGTCGCATCAAAAATGTTGTAAAATGCAAGAACCCGCGCTGCATCACAAGCACGGAGGAAAACCTCGACCAGATCTTCGTGCTGTGCGATGAAAAAGCGCACCGCTATCGTTGCCTGTACTGTGAACAAGCGTATAAGAGCCATGAGTAAGGCACAGCGTAACGGTGCAGGCCGTCGCGACCCGGAGAAACTGAAGCGCCAAAAGCGCCGTGACCGCCTGTTTCTGGCGTTCCTGACCTTTTTGAATTTTCTCCTCGCTTTGATCGTGCGCATCGCAGACCGCAAGAGCGTCATCAAAGCGGTAAAACAGGACGACAAGCTTGCGTTGCTGCTTGAAGAAAAAACCACAAAATCCCTTTGAAATACCTTGACTTTAGGGTCAGTGTATGTTAATATGATAGAGCCGCTTACTGTGGGCCGAAAAGTGACGAAAGTCCGCCTACGAGTAGCGAGATTACAGAAAAGGCAGGCAGAAAAAATGTTTGCAGTTATTGAAACCGGCGGTAAGCAGTACAAGGTACAGTACGGCGACGTGATCTACGTTGAGAAGCTCGCTGCCAATGAAGACGAGACAGTTACGTTCCCGGTCGTTGCAATTTGCGGCGAAGACGGAACAAAAATCGGCACCCCGTATGTTGAGGGCGCTTCCGTTACAGGCAAGGTCCTGAAGAACGGCAAGGCTAAGAAGGTTACGATCCTCACTTACAAGCCGAAGAAGGGCGAAAAAGCGCAAGATGGGCCACAGACAGCCCTACACGAAGATTCAGATTGAGTCCGTTCAGGGCTAATTTGATCGTATGATTCGTGCGGATTTTTTCGCAAATGCAGACGGAGCGCTTCTCGGTTTTTCCGTGCTTGGCCATTCCGGTTTGGCGCAGGAGGGAGAAGACATTCTCTGTGCTGCGGTTTCTTCTACCCGCGGCGTATATGACGGCGAACACCGTGCTGGAGATTTTGCACATCACACCGATTTCTCTCCGAGCAGAGGACGGCGAGATGCTGTTTAGGGTTTCCGATACCGATGCACGGACATGCCGTAGCCTGTTTGAGGGATTTAAGCTGCATCTTCTCGGTTTAGAGGAGCAGTACCCCGAAAACTTACAGGTACGCTACGCAGAAGTCTGACAATAAAACGAAAGGAAGGCAACAAAATGCTTAAGATTAATATCCAGTTGTTTGCTCATAAAAAAGGTATGGGCTCCACGAAGAACGGCCGTGATTCCGAATCCAAAAGACTCGGTGTCAAGCGTGCAGATGGTCAGCACGTCCTCGCAGGCAACATTCTTGTTAAGCAGCGCGGCACGCATATCCATCCGGGCGAGAACGTAGGCAGAGGCTCTGATGACTCTCTGTTCGCGCTCATTGACGGTCAGGTTCGTTTCGAGCGTATGGGCCGTGACCGCAAGAAGGTCAGCGTTTACTCGATCGAGCAGTAATTTTGACCCTTGGGGGGAATACCGGTTTCGTATCCCCGAATATACGATGAAACGGGCTTCTTCGGGTAAAGCGGAGAAGCCCATTTTATTTTGTACAGAGCCGTCTGCGGCGCTGAAAGGATGATGAATTATGTTTATCGATATAGCTAAGATCAAGGTAAAAGCCGGTGACGGCGGCGACGGCGCTGTGGCTTTTCACCGTGAAAAATACGTGGCTTCCGGCGGCCCGGACGGCGGCGACGGCGGTCGCGGCGGCGACATCGTGTTCCGCGTGGACGATAACCTCTCCACGCTGGCGGATTTCCGCTACAAGCGCAAGTACACCGCAGAGCGTGGCGAAAACGGTCGCGGCAAGCGCTGCTTCGGCAAAAGCGCACAGCCGCTCGTCATTACCGTGCCGCGCGGCACACTGATCCGCAACGCGGAGACCGGCCGCATCATGGCGGACATGTCCACAGACGAAGACGTCGTTATCGCGAAGGGCGGCCGCGGTGGCTGGGGCAACACGCATTTTGCGTCGCCTACGCGCCAGACTCCGCGCTTTGCAAAGCCCGGCACACCCGGTGAAGCATTCGAGCTTCAGCTTGAACTCAAGCTGCTCGCCGATGTGGGCCTTGTGGGCTTCCCAAACGTAGGTAAATCTACGCTTGTTTCCGTTGTAAGTGAAGCAAACCGAATATTGCAAACTACCACTTTACGACCATCACCCCGGTGCTCGGCGTGGTGCATATGCCGAACGCGCCATCGTTTGTCATGGCGGATATTCCCGGCCTTATCGAGGGCGCATGGCAGGGGTGTAGGCCTCGGTCATCGTTTCTCGCGCCATGTAGAGCGTTGCCGCATGCTC
>VOFB01000562.1_pt1 | contig 21681 bp, 40 predicted proteins | sample 5384141 | NCBI WGS metagenome assembly VOFB01 (sample SAMN12384721, study PRJNA508395) | human gut metagenome | isolation source: healthy gut A | host: Homo sapiens | reverse complement strand
TCAATATCACAATATATTTGATATCAATTCCGTACTGCTCATTACCTATCTTAACAACAATATACTGTACAGAAGTTGTTGATTCTGAATTCTTATCTTCTATAGCATTAACATTCTCCATTATCCGTTCCTCCTCTATACAAGTGTATTGGCATCGATGATAAGTGCAACTGAACCATCACCTAAGATTGTAGCACCACTTATCATGCGGTTAATATTAATGTACTTACCAAGTGACTTAATAACAATTTCCATCTGGCCAATAAGATTATCTACAACAAGTCCGGCAAGCTTATCTCCCTTACGGACAATTACTATAACTATATTGTCAGACTCTTCCGGTTCGCCAGGTACATCAAGAAGTTCTCTTAATCTTATAAGAGGAATTACATTGCCTCTAAGATTAATAACTTCCTTAGCATGAACATATTTAATCTCGCTTACCGGTACATCTTCAATTGTCTCAATTGAGCCAAGTGCAATAGCGTATTTTTCTTCTCCAACTTTAACCATAAGTGCCTGAATAATAGCAAGTGTAAGTGGAAGTCTTATACTGAATGTACTGCCTTCTCCATATTTAGTCTTAACCTCGACATCTCCACCAAGAGCTTCAATCTTTGATTTTACAACATCAAGACCAACACCTCGTCCGGATACATCTGTAACTTTATCTGATGTTGAAAAACTTGGCTTAAACAGAAGATCAATTGCTTCTTTTTCTGTAAGCGCATCTGCCTGCTCCTGAGTAAGGTTTCCTTTTTCAACAGCTTTCTGTTTAACCTTCTCTACATCAATACCATTACCATCATCAATATCTACACGGACAGTTCTTCCGGTTACCGGTTTTGCATTGGTCTGTTTCTTGGCATTTGCAGCCGGTGCCTTCTTCTCAGCCGCCTTTGGAGCTTCTGCAGGTGCTTCCTTCTGTTCCGCTGTCGCTTCTTTTGCCTGCTGTTCTTCCTGTGCTTCTGCCTCTTTTTACATATTCATCAAGATGGATCTCTTCCGCATCTACTTTTTCAATCTCAGAAACAGCCTTTGTTACCGCTACGATCTTGTCCTCAGATTCTTCCGAGGCAAGGAAAAAGCTGAACTCAAACTCAAACTTCGTCTTCGATATCCTGTGAGCTTGGACGGTATACCAGAATCTGTCCAAAATCTTCCACAGCCTTAAATACAAGGAATGCACGGGCCGCCTTCAAAAGACAGTCTTTCTGGATATGAACTGTCATGACGTAAATATGCTGTCCATTTGACTCCGCTTCACGGATTGCCTTCTTCTCGTCATTTGTCAGTTCGATTTTTCCTGTCCTGCTTTTTCTTCCTGAGTGGATTCAGGTGTCGCTTCTTTTGCTTCAGAAGTCTCAGTATTCCCTGTTTCTTCCGCACCCTCTGTTTTTGCAATAAAATCATTTAATTCTTTGATGATAACTTCGTTATCTTCTGTTCCCTCATCGGAGGTACTCTTAATATTGTCAACATAACCTTCAAGTGCATCCAGACATTTGAACAAGAGATCGATCATCCCACTTGTGACTTTTATGTGATCGCTCCGCACTTCCTGAAACACATTTTCCATATCATGTGTCAGATTCTGCATTCTCTTAAAGCCCATGGTACCTGCCATACCCTTTAAAGAGTGTGCCGCACGGAACACTTCATTGATCGTATCTTTATTGTCCGGTTCTTTTTCAAGGACCATGATACAATCGCTTAATGTCTGCAGATGTTCTTCTGATTCATCAATAAATATTTCCAGATACTGGCTTACATCCATGTTAATTTACCCCCCACATTCTTTGTGATTGAATTTGCTACTTCTGTCAGCGGAACGACTTCATTTACAAGTCCCGTCTCCGCAATTGCTTTCGGCATGCCATAGACAACACATGTCTTCGCATCCTGTGCAATCGTATAAATTGGTTTTACTTTTGATAATTCCAGATTCCATTGGTTCCATCAGCACCCATTCCTGTAAGCACAACGCACACTACCTGATCATATCCACATGTCCTCAAAGAATCATATGTGATATTTGCGCATGGTTTCAATCCGCCGATCGGTGGCATATCGTTATATACGATCTTATGTGAGCCATCCGACACTTCTTTACTTCCATGTGTTTTCCGCCCGGCGCAATGTAAACAGTTCCTTTTTCAGGATTTCTCCATTCTCGGCTTCCTTTACATTGATCTTACTGATCTCATCCAGACGGTTTGCCATGGAATTCGTAAATCCGGCAGGCATATGCTGCACAAGAACCATTGGGGCATCCAGATTGGCCGGCAGATAAGGAATGACACTCTGCAAAGCTTTTGGTCCACCGGTAGAACATGCAAGTGCAACAATTTTATTCTTAAACCTTGTTTCTGCCGATGCATTGCGTTTCTGCACAGCACTGACAGCTGCCACTGCAGGTCTGCGTTCTGTAAGGCTGATCCGTTCTGTCTTTAAAACGGCATTTAAAATACCTAAGATTTCTTTCCGGAACGCATCCCTTTTGCCTCAATGATATTTGTTGGTTTTGTCACAAAATCAACTGCTCCACGCTCCATCGCAAGGATCGTCACATCCGCATCCCGTGTTGTCATGGTACTGACCATGATCACATTTGTCTTAATGCGTTCTTTCTGCAGGCGCTCTAAAAGTTCCAGACCGCCCATCCTTGGCATATTGACATCAAGGATCACGCCATCATAACGGTTGACCTTCAGCTTTTCGTATGCTTCCAGCCCATCGCGGCACACATCTGTTACCTGAAATGTATCATCGGAATTGATTATATCACATATAACACTTCTCATGAGTGCAGAATCATCAACAACAAGAATATTTTTTTTCATAATCATTACCTTTTATCCTTTTGACGTGTTAATCGTTCCTCTTCAAAAATATATCGGATAATATCCTCTCGTACTCTGTCGTCTTTGATCATAAACTTGACACGGGAAACATATTTCTTTTCCGTTACCTGCTCCTTCTTCTCGCAGGAAATAACAGAACCAACAATATGGAATTCCTGATTCATTCTTTCATTTGCGAGATGTGCTACCGCAAGGATATGATCTCCACTCTTTAACTCCGTATCTGAATTAAAGCGGATGCCTCCACCGCTGATGTCAACGATCGTACCTGTCCGTATCTTGTCATTAAAATGTTCATCGCGCAATTGGGCAAAAATCTCTTCCACTGTTGCAAGATCTGCCTGCTCTTCCGTCAGTTCGAAAAACTTAAAATCAATGGAACACTCATATCGGTAAAATTCCCTGCGCTGGAACTTTTCCAGACGTGTTTTAAGTTCTACTTCCAGTGTATAAATATTATCCCGCTTGAAGCGCTCTACGATCTGTCCGATACTTTTATATAAGAATCCTCCGGAATAAAAAACAAATTCCAAACGTACATCCAGAGGAAGAAGAATCAGTTTTGTTCCCTCTGTAGGCATTGAAATCTCAAGATTGCCACGCTTATTTATATCAAGAACCTGGCTCTTGTAAACTTTAACCGTATCGCCAGTCCGCTCCTCATTTTCAACCTGTTGTAATAACCTGATATCGATCTTGTCACCAGGCTTTATCAAATCTGTAAATGCCATATAGCTCCTCTCCTTATGAAAGGTTAAATAATTTTGTCAGAAATTGTCTGAAAGCATTTTGTTCCGAAGAATCCTGCTTTCCGCCAGACACTAAATACTGTGCCAGTTCCTCAAACCGTTTTGAAGACCTTGCATTCGGCGACACGATGGAAACCGGTTTTTGTATCCGCACCGCTTTCTCTAACATCGCATCCTGTGGGATGATCCCAATATAATGGACAGAGCCATCCAGAAACTGTTTTACAACCGATTCCAGTTTGTCAAAAACCATCTTTCCCTCACCAAAGGAAGCAACACGGTTCGTCAGTACATGGATCACCGATTCATTCTTATCGTATTTCGGATTGCGGTAAAGCATCTTCAATAGCGAATATGCATCCGTAAGTGAGCTTGGTTCCGGTGTAGTCACCAGTAAAATCTCAGGACTTGACGCCACAAACTCCATGACACTGTCTGAAATTCCTGCGCCTGTATCAACGATCACAATATCTGCGATCACAGAAAGCTTTTCCACTGACTTTACCAGATAACTGATCTGATCCAGTGTCAGATTACTCAGTCCCATAATACCGGAGCCGCCGGAAATAAAGCCAACCCCTCCGGTCCATCCGTAATGATGTCCTCGATTTCTTTGTCATGATAGATCAGATCGTTCAGGCTATACTGGGGAATTGTTCCAAACATCACTTCCAAGTTTGCAAAGTCCGATATCTGCATCAAAAATGATCGTTTTCAACCCCATCCGCTGAAACTGGACTGCAAGATTTACGGCAATGTTGGATTTTCCCACACCGCCCTTTCCACTTGTGACAGTGATGATCCTGGCGGGCTTCTTTGTTCTCTGATTCTGTTTTTGATCACATTGCGCAGTTCTTCTGCCTGATCCATCTGTTACTTTCCTCAAGCAGTTGTTTTTACCACCATCTGGGTATTAAATACTTCCAGATCATCCGGAACGCTCTGTCCATTTGTCATATAAGACAGATCTGCCCCTGAATATAAGCGGATATTTAATATATTGCCAAATGAAGTGGTTTCATCTAATTTTGTAAAAATAATCTTATATTCTGCAATTTCCTATAAATGTCAACAATCTCCATAAGATCCTTATACTTCGTTGTAGCACTTAAAACAAGGTAAACTTCCTTTTCATATTTTAGGTCAAGACCATTGACCAGTTTCTTAATATCTTCACGCTGTTCCTCATTCTTATGGGAAAAACCTGCAGTATCCACAAATACAAGGTCGTATTCAGCCAGTGTCTCCAAAGACTGATTGAGTTCTTCCGCAGAGTAAATGATCTTCACCGGTGCATCTAAAATATTGGCGTAAATCTTTAACTGTTCTGCCGCTGCGATCCGGTAAGTATCTGCTGTCAGCATAGCAACCTTTTGTCATGCTCCACCTTGTACTTTGCTGCGATCTTGGCGATCGTGGTTGTTTTGCCTACTCCTGTAGGTCCTACAAAAAATATAACATGCGGCTTCTTTCCCTGACAAGTCAATGCAATTTGGCTCTCCAAGTTTTAAGATCATCTTCTGGTAAACATTGGAAAGAATAATATCAACATTGCTTCCGCTGTTTGTAACCTTCTCAGCTTCATCGAGAATCTGATTGACATACTTTTCATTTACATCATTGTTCAGCATGGTACGGTAGAGCATCTTCATAAACTTGAAATTCTCAAGATTTTTTGGAGATGCCTTAGGAGTCACCGGCATTTCTGCCTCCCTTGCTCCATCTTCACTGAGCTTTTTTTCCAAAATATTGGAAAGGTTTTCCAATTTCTTTTCAATATCACTTTCGCTCTTATTCACCACAACTTCTTTTTCTGGTGTTACCGGACGCTGATAGGAAGGCGCTGGCTCAACAGTTTTTTCTGCCGGAAGCGGAATACTGATCTTCTCATCTGCGGCAAGATTAATATTTTCAATCTTTTTTCTGCTCGCATTGTGCCATCTGGACAGCATTTAAAAACTGCTCCTTTTCCTCGATCGCTGCAGTGACTTCAAAGGTAGAGCCCTTAAAAAAATTGAAAAGCCCCTTTGGTTTGATTTCTTTTACATTCATCACAACAGCTCCGGCTCCAAGCTCCTGTCTTGCCTTCTCTGTTGCCTCTTCCTGTGTTTTTCCCTGGAATTTTTTTATTGTCATTTATGCTGTCACCATCCCCACTGATTGTAATTCTACATTAGATTCCACCTCATTATATGAAACAACGATCAGATCTTTGAAATAATCTTCTGTCAGTTTCTTAAAATACATACGGACAATCGGTGAAGTGATAACGATCGGAGTTTTTCCCATATTTTCAAGCTTTGAGTTCCTTGCCCAAAGATGCCATAATGGCCTTGGCTGCGTTCAGGGTCTAAGGTTAAATACATGCTCCCCTGCTCTGTCTGTTTGACTGACGACATAATCTCCTGCTCGATCTTCGGATCTAAAGTGATTACACTGGTTGTCTCGTTTGCCGAAGAATTTATTTGAGATTGCCCTCTTCAACTCTGGCGTGCATACTCTGTCAGGATATCCGGATCTCTTGTAACAGCTGCATGATCTGCAAGTGTTTCAAAATAGTCAAAAGATCTCGGATGGAAATTCCCTCGCTCAATAAATTCTGTAATACTTTCTGTATTCACCAAGACCAAGCAATTTTGGTATGAGTTCGTCCACAAGAACCGAATTGTTATCTTTAATATTATTAATGAGATTCTGTACATCCTGTCTGGTAAGAAGCTCAGCAATGTGCTGTCTTATAACCTCTGTAAGATGTGTTGCAATAATTGATGGCGGATCAACAACCGTATATCCAAGTGATTCTGCTCTTTCTCTCTGGCTCTCAGTTATCCATATAGCCGGGAGATGGAAGGATGGCTCAAATGTAGGAATACCGGTTATCTCTTCTTCAACATATCCTGGATTCATAGCCATATAATGATCAAAAAGTATCTCACCTTCACTCACCTGTATACCCTTAATCTTAATGACATACTGGTTTGGATTGAGCTGTATATTATCACGCAGTCTGATAATAGGAACAACTGCACCAAGCTCAAGTGCAATCTGTCTTCTTATCATGACAACTCTGTCAAGAAGATCTCCTCCCTGATTAACATCAGCAAGTGGAATAATTCCATATCCAAATTCAAGCTCAATAGGGTCAACATTAAGCAGTGAAACAACATTTTCAGGCTTACGGATTTCCTGTGCCTCGTTCTCTTCCTGCTCAGCGCTCTCTTCAATCTTAGCTTCTCCTGCTTTAGTTCCTAGCTTCCTTCCGTAAAAAATAAGAGCTGCTCCTAACGGAACAAATATGTACCATGGCAACGGTGTAAAAATTCCAAGGACAGAAAGCGCAGCACCAACCATAATAAGTACCCTGTCCATCGAAAAAAGCTGTCCAACTATCTCATCACCAAGTTCTCCATCACTTGATGCTTTAGTTACAAGAATACCTGTAGCAAGTGATATAAGCAATGATGGTATCTGTGAACACAATCCGTCACCGATTGTAAGAATAGTATACTTAGAAAGAGCATCATTAATTGATAATCCTCCATATATCATTCCCATGACTATACCACCAACAAGGTTGATTCCGGTAATAATAAGACCTGCCGTTGCATCTCCCTTAACATATTTGTAGCACCATCCATAGAACCAAAGAAAGCGGATTCTTCCTGAATCTTATTTCTCCGCTCCCTTGCTTCCTTCTCTCAGTGATCGCTCCGGTGTTTAAGTCAGCGTCGATCGCCATCTGCTTACCCGCCATTGCATCAAGTGTAAATCTTGCAGTTACCTCTGCAACTCGCTCAGAGCCCTTATTAATAACTATAAACTGGATAATAATGAGTACAATGAATATGATTGCACCAATGACAAGATCACCGCCACCTACGAACTGGCCAAACGTTGTGACAACATTACCAGGTGCTCCTGTTGAAAGGATCAGTCTGGTAGACGACACGTTCAGTGAAATTCTAAAAATAGTCGTGAACAGTAAAGAGTCGGGAAGAAAGACATATCCAGTACTTCCTTCACGAATAATGTATTAAACAGTATAATTAACGCGATAGAAATATTGATCGCGATCATCACATCCAACAAGGTGGAACTGATTGGAACAATGAAAAAAATAACGGCCGCAAGTAAATATAACGCTACGCCAATGTCCGCTTTTTTTCATGCCTTTTCCTCCTTAGTCACTCTCAAATTATTTCTCATATTGTAAACCATTGCGAGGATCTCGGCAACTGCCTGATACAGTTCCGGTGGAATTTCCTGTCCGATATCCACGTTTGCATACAGCATCCGCGCAAGTGGTTTGTTTTCCACAATCTCAATATGATGTTCTCTGGCAGCCTCTTTGATTTTCTGTGCCAGATAATCTTCTCCCTTTGCAAGAACAACCGGTGCCTTTGATGTCTCAGCATCATACTTGATCGCAACTGCAAAGTGAGTCGGGTTCGTGATGACAACGTCCGCTTTTGGAACATCCTGCATCATACGTCTTCTGGAAGCCTCACGCATACGCTGTCTCTGTCTGCCTTTGATTTCCGTTGATTACCCTCTGTATTTTTAAACTCGTCCTTCACTTCCTGTTTGGTCATCTTCATATCTTCATTAAAACGATACTTCTGATAAATAAAATCTGCCAGACCGATCACTAAATAGACGAGACTGATTTTCAGACCAGCATTGATGATCACCGTTCCGCAAAGTGATCGCCTGCATCAGTGGGATCTCATATAGATAAAATGTCCTGTGCATGACCTCTGATCGAGGTATATGCCACATAGACGATAACAAAAATTTTAAGAATAGATTTGACCAGTTCAAAAAATAGAATCTTTTGAAAAATTCTTTTAAATCCATTGATTGGATTAAATTTATCGAATTTTGGGCTGCAACGGTTTTCCTGTCACTTTCCACCCAACCTGGATCACACTGATCAGCGCCGTCACAACAAATCCAAATGCAAAAAGGGAACACAGACGATCAGAATCTGTATCAGTGCATCGGACATAAGCGCTGCGACTGACTTTTCCGTCACATCAACGGCATTCTCCCTTACAAAATCCGGTATCCTGCCGTAGATATCCACAAAACTATTCATGAGTCTGTTACCCACAAATGAAACAAAAAAATTTTCAGGACAAGAAATAAAATGATCAGGTCAAATGCCGCCGTAAGTTCTTTACTTTTTACGACTTTGCCATCCTCTCTTGCCTCCCCTCAGTTTCTTTGCTGTCGCCGGTTCTGTTTTTTTCACCACCGGGTCCGTCCTTTGCAAACCACTGAAGATCCCATTCCATGATCAAATGTAACTGTTTCTGCTGTTCCAAGTCAATACATTCCTTCTATAAAAGTACCATCAATTTTTTCATTTCCGTAAAATGAAATTTGCCACACTTGGCAAAGAATGATACGGTCAGAAAAAGTACAACAAATCCAACCATAATCTTCATCTGCATACCTACAACAAACATATTCATTTGCGGCGCTACCTTCGCCATAATGCCGAGGATGCAGTTTAGTATCATCATGCAGGCAAATACCGGCAAAATGATACGAAATGCTATCACAAACATGTCTCCCATATAAGTTGTCATGGATCTCATCAGATGCTCCCAGTCAAACACCTGTCCATTGACCGGTATGACTGTAAATGCATCCACAAAGGCCCGTAATATATAATGATGCATGTCGGTTACCACAAAGCAAAGCATCAGTATAAAATAATTATACAGATTTCCAGTTAATGTTACCTGCGCGTTGTTGATCGGATCAAATTCGGTTGCCATTGACAGACCGATATCCATATCAATGATATTACCCGCAAATAAAATAATGGAATTACAAACGTTTGCAGCAAGTCCGATCAGCAACCCTGTAATTCCCTCTTCAAAACAATGACTGCATATCCTATAAGCCCGGTATATTCAACCTGTGAAACATCTGCAAACCCAGACACCAGAAGTGCGATCATCGCAGAAAGCCCTATCTTCACCTGATTCGGCACATTCGACATCCCATAAAAGGTGCAATGTATACAAAGCAGGATACGCGAACAAGTATTAAGATAAAATTTCAAAATTTTCCAATGAAAATGAATACTGCACCATATGTCAAACCTATCCAAGATAAATACTGAAGTTCGACCATAAGGTCGTCACAAATTCCGACAGCTGATTCAGAATCCACGAACCACATACCATCAATCCAATAAATACTGCCACAATCTTTGGTACAAATGTAAGTGTCTGCTCCTGAATCGAAGTGACTGTCTGAAAAATACTGATAATCAAACCAACCACCAGCGAAATTATCAAAACCGGGGCACTACAGATAATAATATAATAAATTGCATCTTTTGCGATATCAAGAACCTGTCCCTCTGTTATCATATCTCATCACCTCAGATTCCACTAATAAAACGTTTTTACAAGGCTTCCGATCACTAAATCCCATCCGTCTGCCAGAATAAAAAGCAATATTTTAAATGGCAGGGAGATCGTTGTCGGAGGCAAGCATCATCATACCCATGGACATCAGCACGGATGCTACGACCATATCAATTACGATAAACGGAATATAAATCACGAAACCGATAATAAATGCAGCTCTCAATTCACTTAAGATAAATGCCGGGATCAGAGTCGTCATCGGAACATCATCATAACTGTCATAGGTTTCATCTGAAATATCCACAAACAGCTTTAAATCTTTATCCAGCGTCTCACCGTACATGAATTCCCTGATTGGTCCCTGTGCGATGGTAAATGCCTCTTCCGTCGTAATTCACCCTTGTCAAGAGGCTGGATCGCCTCTGTATTGATCTGCTGGAATGTCGGCCACATAATGAAAAATGTCAAAAATAAAGCCAACGCGATCAATACCTGATTAGGTGGTGCGGTCTGCGTTCCAATTGCGGTACGCAGAAAATGTAATACAATGATAATTCTTGTATAAGAAGTCAGCATGATCAGTATCGATGGTGCCAGTGATAAAATTGTCAATACCAAAAGCATCTTCACCGGTGCCGACAATGATCCGCCATCATTGTTGTATGAAATTGTCAATCCATTTGTACTGTCTTCTGCTCTCTGGTGACACCACCCTCTGAATTGTCACCATCAAATGTTGTGATACTGTCCGGATCCATGGAAGCTGCATACACAGTTGTTCCACCCGCTGACCATGAAAGCGTCAGAACAAGTACCACCATTGCCACAATTAGTGACACCATACAATATGTCTTTTTTCACTCTTGTCATAATCAAAACCTATTTCTTAGGAAAATGTTCCTTCACCCGGTTCAATACCTCACGGAAATTCTCCTGTGCAGCCTTCCCATCCATCGGAAATCTGTTTTGTGCCGCAGAGAGATCCGGTACTTCGCTTAATTGTTCTTCTGTAAGCTGTGTGAGCAGTGTCACATCATCTTTTCCAACAGCTACAACAAGGTAAACCTCACCTGCTTTTACAATTGCAATAAACTTATTATTTCCAACACGTATTGATTCCACAATCTGCAGATTTTTGTTTGCAAAATTTGTTTTCTGATAATTACCGATCCACTTTGTTGTGAAATAGGTGATCGCCAGCACAAAGAGAAAATGATCAATACGCCCAACAGCTGGATAAAACTGCCTAATGCAGAACTGAGTAATATCATATTAACCTACAACTTTTTTTACTGCTTCAAGAACACGCTCTGCCTGGAATGGCTTCACAATAAAGTCTTTTGCTCCTGCCTGAATTGCTTCGATAACCATAGCCTGCTGTCCCATTGCAGAACACATAATAATTTTAGCTCCTGGATCTAATGCTTTGATCTTCTTTAATGCTTCAATACCATCCATCTCAGGCATTGTGATATCCATTAATACAAGATCTGGTTTTGCTTCTGGATATTTTTCTACTGCTTTCTGTCCGTTTTCTGCCTCTGCAGCAATCTCATAACCATTCTTTGTTAAGATATCCTTAATCATCATTCTCATAAATGCTTGCGTCATCGCAAATCATTACTTTAGCCATATTATTTGTTTCTCCTCTTCTTTCCTATCTTATTTCACAATTTCAGTGATTCTCACACCAAAACTTTCTTCAATAACAACAACTTCACCCTTTGCAACATATTTTCCGTTTACCAGAATATCTATTGGTTCACCGGCAATTCGATTCAACTCGATAATCGTACCAGGTGCGAAATCCAAAATCTCATGGATCGACTTTGTTGTTCTGCCAAGTTCTACTGTTACTTCAAGTGGAACATCCATGATCAATCCGATGTTCTCTGCTCCTGCAACCTGTGCAATACTTGGATTAAAAGCCTGAAACTGTGCCGGCTGTACATTTACCGGCTGTGCATACATTTGATTCATATTCGGTGCCATCATTGGCTGTCCCATCATCGGCTGTCCCATCATCGGCTGCCCCATCATTGGCTGTCCCATAACCTGCTGACCTCCCATCGGCTGTTCCATCTGAGGCTGTGGTGCAGCTGGCTGTGCACTCACTGCTTTTTCTGCCTCGTTCGATGTGGAATTGGTATCCGCTTCCATATTCTTTGTAATGCTTGCGCACATCTCCTTCGCAAAAGAAACCGGATACAACTGCATGATCTCACTGTCTACCAGATCTCCAATCTCCATCTTAAATGAAATCTTAACAAACGAACCGGATAAAAAAATCTGCGATTGATCCCTCATCAATATTATCATGAAGATCCACAAGATCTGCAACTGGCGGACTGATATCGATGGTCTTATTCAGCATAGAGGAAAGAGAGGTCGCTGCGGAACCCATCATCTGATTCATCGCTTCGCTGATTGCACTTAAATGTAACTCTCCAAGTTCTCCATCTGTATTAGTACCATCACCACCCATCATCAGGTCTGTAATGACTTTTACATCATGTTCTTTTAAAACAAGAATATTACTTCCATCCAAACCAACTGTATATGCAATTCGGATAAATACACACGGTTTTTCATATGCATCACAGATGTCACTCCATGTTGCAAAAAGATACAACCGGCGTTGAAATATCTACTTTACGATTTACAAGGGAAAACAATGTTGTTGCCGCTGTTCCCCATGCTGATGTTACCAATTTCGCCAATCGCGTCTTTCTCAGCATCTGTCAGCAAATCATTTTTATTTGCATCATCCGGGTTATTCAGCAAAGCACTGATTTCTTCCTGTGACAAAACACCATCCATTACTACTGCTCCTCTCTGATTACTGATGTCACTCTTACTGCATAATTATCACCGGATGCACCCGGCAGAGCAGTAAATTTTTTTTGATATTACCGACAAAAATATTCAGATCCTGATTCACACCCGAATCCAGCCGGATAATATCTCCAACCTGAAGATTTACAAAATCGTCCACGGAAATAGTACTGTTTCCCAAAACCCGCTTTTACAGGAATCTTCGCTTTTGAGATCAAAGCTTCGATCGCATCTGTATACTGCTTATCGTCATGTTCCTGAAGATTGGAATACCAGAACTTCGTATTCAGCTTGTCCATGACACTTTCCAATGTCAGATACGGAAGACAGATATTCATAAGACCTTCCACATCGCCAATCTTGATATGTAATGTCACAAGTGCGATCATCTCGGTCGGCGAAATAATCTGCGCAAACTGTGAGTTTGTCTCAATCCGTTCAAGCCGCGGTGAAATCTCACAGACACTCGACCAAGGCTCCGGCAAAAGACTTACACATACATTATAGATTCTCTCCAGAATCAAAAGTTCAATCTCGGAGAAATCTCTTGGCTTATCTAACGGAGTTCCCAATCCACCGAGCATTCGGTCAACAATTGCATACCCCAGATTGTCTGCAAGTTCTATAATAATGCTGCCACTCAAAGGCGATACATTCACCAATCCGAGTAAAACCGGATTCGACAGTGCATTCGTGAATTCAGAATAGGTAACCGCCTCTGAATTCATCACTTCCACCTGTACTGTTTTTCTCAAATAAACAGGTAAGTTCGTCGAAAGAAGTCTTCCATAGTGTTCAAAAATGATTTCCAACGTACGCAAATGCTCTTTGAGAACTTTGCCGGACGGGTAAAATCATAATTTTTCACTTGTTTTTCGTCTTTTACTTTCATGTCCTCAGCATCAAGTTCACCACTGCTCAATGCCTGCAGAAGACTATCTATCTCATTTTGAGATAAGACTTCACCCATTCTCTTTCACCACCTAGCATTCTAATTTACTGCGTATTTACACTGGAGAAACTTACCCCAACGATAAAGTCAGAACCGAACATCTCCTGCAGATCTTCGAGAATAGCATCTTTAACGCTCTGCTCGTCCTCCCGGAACTGTTCCATTGTATATCCGGAAACAATCGTGTTGATAGCATTTTTGATCAATGTTTCCTTCGCTTTCAATCCTTCTGTACCTATGCTCTTGTATCCGTCACTCTTTGTATTCAGCGACAAACCGATAGAAAATACAGCCACATGGTCTTTTCCATCACCGCTTGACTTAAGTTGACGGTAAAGCTGGCTTCAATATCATAAACTTCAATATCTTCCACCGGAACTGCTGCGGTATCTTTTTGCTGCTTCCATCTTCCAGCTCCAGATCAATTGCTGATGCGATCTTATCGATCAGCTGATTTGATTTTCTCGTCTGAGGAATGATCGTAAACGCAAAGAATTGCAGTCAAAACGAGATTCACCAGAACTAATGCAAGGATAATTACTGTCATCAGATTCTTTTTCATTGTTTGTGCCTTTCTTCTGTTAATTAATTTATTTCGGAATAATATGAATTATATATCTTTATCTCAACACGTCTGTTGCGCGCCCTTCCCTCCGGTGTGGAATTATCTGCAATCGGAACGTATTCGCCTCTTCCGGATGACTTGATATGTGACGGATCGATCGTTGTGATATTGCGCATATAATCTGCCACATATAATGCCCTGTACATTGACAGCACATCGTTATTTTCATATTTTGAAGAATGCGTGAACGGAATATTATCCGTGTGTCCCTCTATCTCTATCATGTTCTGCTGATAACTCTGAAGAATCTTTCCAATCTTATCCATCAAAGGATAGGCTTCTGACTTGATCTCAGATTTTCCGGAATCAAACAGCACTGCACCATTTAAATTCAACAGCACATATTCCGCATTAAAATCGATTTCCACCTGATCCTGTATGCCATATTGTGCTACAAGATCCTGCACCTGCTCTGCCATCTGTTCTGACTCGGCAAGCGCTTCTTCTTTATACTCTTCCGCAACATCTGAACTTTCTGATGTATCATCTGTCGTCTGCGTATTTGCCATCTGATTATAATAGATGTCATACATCTGTAACTGGCTCACGCCGGAAGAAACCATCTCACCATCTCCGATGGAAGCTCCACCACTCGGCAGAATACTAAAGCTGCTCTGCAAAGATGCAATCACCATCTCAAACTTCTCAGCATCCACTGTTGACATAGAAAACAGTAAAACGAAAAAGCAAAGAAGTAAATTCATAAGATAACTAAACGTCGCCATCCATGCCGGAGCGCCTGCCGGTGCTTCTTCTGTCTTCTTTCTTGCCACTATGCTTCACCTCCGGCTGCTTCATCACCTTCTCCGAGACTTCCTGCTGCCTGTGGTGTCAGGAATGATTTCAGCTTTTCTTCAATGACACGCGGATTTTCACCTGCCTGAATGGAAAGCAATCCTTCCACGATCATTTCTTTTATTGCAACTTCTCTCTCATTATTCACCTTAAGCTTTGACGCAGTTGGATTACAAAGCCAGTTGGCGATCAATGAACCATATAATGTAGTGACCAGGGGCAACCGACATAGCCGGTCCGATACTCGATGCATCTTCCAGATTCTTAAGCATGTTAATAAGACCGATCAGCGTACCGATCATACCCCATGCAGGACCTAATTCTGCCCATTTCTCCCAGAATGCGATTACTTTCTTATGTCTTTCTTCCATACAGGACAGGCTTGTCTCCATGATGCCACGCACCAGTTCCGGATCCGTACCATCCACAACAAGCATTACGCCCTTTTTTCATAAAATCGTCTTCAATATCATTGGCTGCTTCCTCTAATGCGAGCAATCCTTCTTTTCTTGCCACATTAGAGAGATCAATGATCTTTTTTGATCGTCTCTGCCGGATCTTCTGCCTTTTCCTTGAAGGTAAGTGTAATACCCTTCAGTCCGTTAATGAAATCCGGTAACTTGTGTGCTGCCAGTACACCGGAGATAGAACCTCCGACTGTTATGATGATAGACGCCGAATCAACCATGTTTTTCAAAGCTTCAAATCCACCATTACTGAAAACACCGAATACAAACATTACTGCGCCGAGTATTATACCGGCTAAAGATGCGATATCCATATCTTCCACCTGCCATCCTTGTTAATATATTTAAAATTTAATTCTCATTTTCTGCTTCAAATCCAGTTTCCATAATTTCCCGCTTATATGATTTTACTAAACTTTTTATCTGTTGTCTACTTTCTTTTACAATTATTTTTCGTCCTGTCGTGAAAGTGATCACGGTATCCGGTGTTTCTTCGACAAGTTCGATCAGATCCGCATTCACCAAAATCTGTGTACCATTTAATCTTGTCACTTCGATCATAGTGTTCATCCTTTCCTTATTGTTAACAGACAATGAAAACAATGAAACAACGTTTAGTATACCATATCTTGTTGTAGTATGGAACATATTTACTAAATAATCGTTACTTTTTTTATACTATTTCTATTCAAGGAGGAATCTGTAACGTTTTATAGATTCCTCCATTCAGTTTATATTATCGTTTTAAGTTTACAAGTTCCTCTAATAATGTATCGGAAGTTGTAATAACACGGGAGTTTGCCTGGAATCCACGCTGTGTCGTGATCATGGACGTAAACTCTGAGGAAAGGTCTACGTTCGACATTTCCAGCTCGCCGGTTGTCATGGAAGAACCGTCTGCAGAAATCTCCACACCGATGCCATCAAATTCACCGGAGTTTAAGGTTGTGCGGTAGCAGCTCTCTCCGACTTTCTCAAGACCGGATGCGTTGGAGAACTGTGCAACTGCGATCTGTCCTAGCAGCTCTGTGTTACCATTGTCGTATGTACCATAGATACGTCCGCTTGTGTCAATGAAGATACCTGTCATTGCACCAAGCTTGCGTCCTTTTCCGGTTTTTCCGTCAGTTGCTCCGGCATCTGCACCGATTGTGGATTTACCACCGTTCTAGTTTAAGCACTGGAGAAGTCCACAGTGATATTCTGGAAGTTTCTGTTGTTGTAGTGTCAGATTCAATTCTATCTTATCTGTTCCACCACCAATGATGGAAACTTTCCATCCTCTGTATTGAATTTTAATAAATTAGTCGAACTTTTCGTTCAAATTCAATCTGATAGGAATGTCTTTGCTACACCATTTCAGGTTGTTGCCCTTTTCAAATTTAAAATTAACTGATAGTTATTTGCACTATCTTGAATATTTTTGGCAATGGTTGTTGTGATCCGAAAAGATATCCGTGATGCTTACCTTATTTGTTGGATTTCCTGCTCATTAAATAGTAGAATCTGTTGCTGACGGACTTAAATTTTTTACCAGTTGAATCTTCATATGTCTGATCTGCATCATTGTATTTATAATCTTTTGACAGGCTGTGACTGTCCAAGTGTTGCATTTGCATCATAATTACCAAAAATCTGTGCGATCTGCTGTTTATTAAGATCTGCGATAATATTCTTATTATTGCTGTCCAAAACAGATGTCAGTTCAACAGTATATTTCCATCTGTTCCAGTAGACTTGATTGCAAACTTCGCAGTATACTGATAACCAAGGTTATCGTAGAAGTTTAAGTTCATTACCCTGCCGGCATCATTTTTAACATCTGTATCATTCTCATCCAGCACACCGGCGATGGTTGCCTGTGTGGTTGCCTCCGGTGCAGAAGTCAGGTTCTTCTCCTGCATGATACGGAGTGCCGAAACAGTGTCCTTGCGGATCTCACCTGTTGTCTCGTCAACCTGCCATCCCATAACCGTATAGCCTGTTGAGGACATACACAAGTTACCGGAACCGTCTACGTAGAAAGAACCGGAACGGGTAAATACGTTCTCAGAACCATTGTTTACAATAAAGAAGTTCGTCGAGTTTTTATCAGTCAGACGGATATCAAATGGATTTCCGGTTGTCTCAGACGCACCTGCAGAAGTGATGCTGACTTTGGTTGCTTTGCCGCAGTTGTACCGAGACCGATCTGCTTTGCATTGACACCGCCGGTACCGGTTGTTGCATTTGCTCCGGATGCATTCGAAGTGGTCTGATATAAGATATCACTGAATGTTACGGAAGAAGATTTAAAAGCTACTGTGTTGACGTTGGCGATATTATTACCGATCACGTCCATTCTTGTCTGATGTGTCTTTAAACCTGACACAGCAGAGTACATTGATCTCATCATAATGAAATGACCTCCTAAAGTTCTTTTGGCGCAGGGTGTCTGGTTTCTTCTGTCAGTCAGAAACCGATTGCTCCCCTAAGGTCCAGCTATATGATCACCGCGCCATCAATATTGGTATAAATGTTGTCATCGGATTCCGTGCGGTCCATTGCCGTCACAACTGTTTTGTTTGGGACATTTACAATGAATGCCAGAGAATCAACGATTACGAGTGACTCCCGAATTCCCTTTTCACTTGCTTTTTTTTGAACTCCACTCTCCAGCCGTTCGCTCTGTTCTTTTTTGACAGATTGATTTTTCTGTTCTCCAGTCTCATGGAGGCATGTTTGGAAAATTTCAGTTCCAAGCTCTCAGAAACATCCTGTTTCTGTTTTAAAATTTCCTCAAAGGACAATCCCGATGCATTGACTGTGGAATTTCCTTTTCCGGTACCAAGATAACGGTCCGTGATCTGTTCAATCGAAGTGAATTGGTTATTAATTTTATTCATAACCCCATCTCCTGTTACTCTGTCCTGTCTGAACTGTTATCGGTTGTATCTCCTGATCCTGCACTTCCTGTTTCTTCTGTTTTGTCTGTACTATCAGATTTGTCTGTGCTATCCGTCTTGTCTGTACTGTCAGCTTTGTCTGTACTGTCCGTCTTGCCTGTGCTGTCAGCTTTGTCTGTACTGTCCGTCTTGCCTGTGCTGTCAGTCTTGTCTGTTCCCTCCGCTTTGTCAGATTTGTCTGTTTTGTCAGATCCATCTGCAGATTCGTTTGCCTTGATCAGTTCTTTTTTTAATCTTGCCTCAAGTTCTTCAAACTTCTTCCAGAATCTTTGGAAACGAATTTCTTCTGGTAATCGTTCAGTCCATCATACATCTTACGGATGCTCTCAATATCATCTTTGTTTGCAAGCGAGATTGAATTTTTGGATGGCAGTAATGAAATTGCGGATTTAATTGTCTCTGCAAGTGTCACTGCTTCCATATAAGTTGCGTCTGCAACAGTATCCAGATCCTTCAGGTTGTAAAGTCCATCATTGACAGAAAGAAATGTTTCTCCGTTTTTGTGAAGTACATAATCACAGGTTCCTGCGATATAGCTTGTCTCTCCTGTTGTAGATGAAGTCACTTTCATGATGGCATACTTGCCAACCAGATCATCTGCCGAAGAAGCCTCGATCGTACTCTGCACACTAAGCTGTGACTCCAGCTGTGAGAAGGTCGCAAGCTGTGCAATATACTCGGTATTACTTGTCGGTTCCAACGGATCCTGATACTGCATCTCTGCGCATAAAATCTGTAAGAACTGGTCATAACCAAGCTCGTTGGTCTTTTTATCTTTCTCGGACGATTTTGTTGATGTACTGCCTGTACCGGTAGTCTCATCTATAAATTTTCCATCTTTTACCTGCTGAATTAACGCCATTGTCTCTCTCCTTTCTCAAAACTTATGCAGTGTAATCTACACTGTTTCCCCTGTTCTGCCATCATTTTGGCTGCCAGAGTTTCTTCTTCCGACATCACGCCGGATAATTCACTTAAATCATTCAGATTTAATCTGCGGGTTCTGCCTTTTTCTTTTTCCCTGCTGCTCGCCCTGCTGTTTTTCACCTTCTGCATTCTGCTCAAGGTTTTTCTCAAACTCATGGCTTGCAACGGTCACTTCAACAGCATCCACTTTCACACCAGCCTGCTCTAAATTCTGTCTGAGTTCTACGGTCTGGGCTTCTAATGCCTCTTTTTACCACTGCATTCTGTGTCATGATCTTTGCTGTCACTGCACCTTCCTGCTCGGTAACCTTAAGAATGATCTTTCCGAGGTTCTGCGGGTTCAGCTGTAACTCCATGCTCGTCTTATCTTCTGTCAGGATCACTCTTGCGGACTCTACGATCTGATTGATCACATCCTGTGTATTTACACTCTGCGGTAATGGTTCTACTGTCTCAACATTAGCAAATTCCTGTACCACACTGACTCTGTGGTGTGATAACCGCCCCGTCTGCAGTATGGGCTGTCTCATTTGTAAAACGGAACCTGCCGGGTGTATCAGAAGAATTGTTCTGATCTGTGGAATCCTCTGCCGCATTTTCGGATGTGATCCTATTCTGTACAGTTTCCTGTTCCGGAATATCTTCCGTTACCTCAGAAGACTGTGTATCCTGCGCAGGTTCTGTTTTTCACAGGTGCATTTTCTTTTTGTCTGTCTTCCATCCTCTACCACAAATTTCTGTGTTGATGCACTGGTATCCTCTGTGACTGTCTGATCTGTAACAACTGCCTCATCCACAGATGCTTCTGTTTCCTGTCCGGTAACAGCATCTGACGATCCGGCATTATCGTCCATCACTTTGGCAACTGCGCTCTGAAACTCTTCCAGACTCATGTCAAGTGCATTTAAAATATCTTTTCCAATGTCATTGACACTCTGCAGTACATTTACAAACTGTTCACTGCACAAAAAGCTGTGGTACGCTGTCTGCTCCGGTAAGTTCTGCCACAAGATTTGCAAGATTATTCTGATTCAGCAGATCCCGGAACTGTAAGCCAAGGGTCTGCATTGCTGCTTCAATCGCTTCATCGGACACGCCAAGCTCCTCTTTCAGAACTTCTTTTACATCTTCTGTAAACTGTTCGAACTGCTCTTTGACAACATCCTCAGATGTGACCTGTTTTATCTCTGATGCGATCGTATTATCCTTGTACTGATACTTCTGATAATCATCTGCCGCTTTCACAGTGTCCTTACTGCCATTTGCTGCTGTCTTTACTGTTTCGTTGTGGTCAATCCCTGCATAAGATGCTGTCTGACGGTTTCCGGACTGTTTCATCATAGAACCAAAATCTACTTTTCCAGTGGTGATCCGGGTATTGCTTTCTGTCCCCTGCACAGACTGTGTGCTTTGGTTAAACATTTTTCCTAATTCAGAAATTGTTGTACCAGCCATATGCTTCCTCCTTTCTTCTTTTTATCGTCTTTACTGTCTGGCAGTATGCACTGCCCGGAAAAGATCCTTAGATCTCTCCTCTATTCTGAAGGCTCCATGATCTCAGTTACTTTTGCTTTGCCGTATCCGAGTTCATCTTACCGAGAATATCTCCTCTGGACTGTGTGTCCATATTGGATAATATATCTGCTACCAATTGAAGGTTGTCTGTCATTGTATCAAAATAGCTGCCGCCTCTTTCGGCTTCATGCTGGAATAAGTCTTCACATAATCATCCATCTGTTCATCCGTCAGAGTCTGTTCTACCACCTGTTTATAAAGCACTTCCGCATTTGCCGCATCAATGCTCTCATAATACTCTTTGTAATTACTTATATCGGGAGCATCTTCCGAAAAGACAACATCCTCATACCATTTTTCTTTTTCCTTCTCAAAATCTGCCTCATTCTGCTTATAGGTATCCAGCTCTTTCGCCTTCTCCTCTAACTGTGTAATATAATCTGCATCAGAATTTGCACTGTTCTGGGCATCTGCAAGCTCAATCTCAAGCTCTTTGATCCGGTTGATCGCATCATCCAGATTTGTGTATGCATACTGGCTGTCTTCCGTGGAAACCTCCTCTGTGACAGAATCCGGCAAAATCTTATTCAGATAAGGAACATCTTTGATCACAGGAGC
>VOFB01004503.1_pt1 | contig 21687 bp, 38 predicted proteins | sample 5384141 | NCBI WGS metagenome assembly VOFB01 (sample SAMN12384721, study PRJNA508395) | human gut metagenome | isolation source: healthy gut A | host: Homo sapiens | reverse complement strand
AAAACGCGGGATCAACCCACTGAAATGATTTTATATCGTTAAACCAGGAGGCAGAGAACATTAAGAGCGATGAGTCTGGTAGGGAGGATAACCGCAGATTCAGTGAATATCTCTGGAAAATGGAACAGAATCACGAAATCAGTGAGGAGGCAGAAGCTCTTATATAGGAATCTATCGTCTGATCCGACAGGTAGAAAATACAGATGGTGCAGCAATCGGTGCACTGATACAGCAGGGATCGTTACGATGAAAAATCTTCTGACAGCTGTGCGGTCTGAAAAACGCAGCAATAAGATGGATTATTCTGTGGATTCTGATTTTAATGGCGTATCCGGGACATCCAATGGCAGCTCGATTACGGATCAGATTGAGGCAGCCTATCAGAATAACTGCTTAAAAGATGCTTCGGAATTACTGACACCGGAGCGTGCGAAAGTGTTGTTTGATCAGGATTCTGACTGGGAGAACATGACGCCGGAGGAATTTAAAGCAGCGCTGGAGCTGGCAAAAGAACAGGCAGATGAGAGTGGCATTGATGCAGATTATGCAAAAAGAGCAGCTTGCGCAGTTAGAGCAGGCAGCAAATGCGGATGAGAGTATTTATCGTATTTTGGATAAATATGATATTCCAAATACAATATCAAATGTGCTGGCAATGGAATCCATGTTCAACCAGCGTAATCAGATGTTTCGTAAGATTTGTGGAAGCAGTATGGCAGACCACAATGGAGACAATCAGGTAGATGCGGAGGATTTAGAAGCAATTAAGCAGGAATTGTTAGAGGAATTTGGAGAAGCTGTTTCAGAACCGGCAGATATGGCGGCTGCGCAGGAGAAGTTAGGCGAACTTGCAGAAAATGTGATGAAGACGATGATAAACAGCGATCATGTGACGAGTCTTGATGTGCGTGAGATGAAAATGCTTTCCGCGCAGCTTTCCGTAAACAGTATTCTTGCAAAAGAAGAGCAGTATGCTGTTCCAGTAATGGTCAATGATGAACTTATGAATGTTTCTGTTAAAATCGTGCGCGGTGTGGACAAAAAAGGAATCGTCGATATCATGATGGAAAGTGAATTGCGCGGAAAGATCGCGGCGACATTCCAGGCAAAGGAAGATGGTATACATGGACTGGTCGCCACAGATTCAGAGGAGACGGCAGAACTCTTTGAAGAACAGGCACAGAATCTTATGGATTCGCTTGGCGGAGAGAATGATGATGTTACAGAATTACACTGTGCACACATAAAGGACCTTGATCTGAATCATTTCTCCATGGGAGCGTTTGGAGTCGATGCAAAGAATGAAACTCCGACCTCTGAGGATCAGGATACTTACCGTGTGCAGACCTCACGTTTGTATGGAATTGCAGAGCATTTTATCAAAGCAGTAAAAGGAACACTCGCACAGGAGGCATAAAAATTGATTTTCGGACTACATGGATTCCGATAGATAATTTTGTATACCGATATATATGGCATTTACGAGCTTATTTTGGTAGTCGTCTGTCAAAAGAAGATCTGCCTCTGTCGGATTACTTAGAAACCCACACTCTACAATAACGGTAGGTGTGGGTGTTTTTTTGAGCAGATAATAGCTTTCATTTGCTTTTGCAACGCGGTGATTATCAGGATCAACATTTGCGATCAGGCTGTCCTGGATCGTATCTGCCAGTTTTTTTCCATCCTGCGACTGACCAAAATAAAATACCTGTGCACCGCAGACTTCCGGAGACGGATAGCTGTTCTGGTGCAGGCTGACCGTAAAGATGGGGGCTGCCTCCGTGATGATTTTACAGCGGTTTTGCATATCTTCCGCTTTTTTGTTGGTGTTTCCCTCAGAATAAAGACCGATGTCCGAGTCGCGTGTTAGGATAATCCGGATGGAATCCTGCTTGAATTTATCCCGAAGTTTCAGTGCCAGCGCAAGATTGATGTCCTTTTCCAGTGCGTCATTGGTGCCGACTTTGCCGGGATCGATACCGCCGTGCCCGGCATCGATCACGATCGATAAATTACCGGAAGGTGAGCTGGTCTGTCCGGTGTCCCCCGGTAAGCTCTGTATTATGTGCGGAATCTGTGTCCGGTGTGCCTTTTGTGTCTATGTGACTGTTTTGTACAAGTATGGCGCTTTGACTTCCAAGAAAAAATGCGGCGATCACCAGACAGACAGCCATGATAAGTTCTATCTTTTTTTTCATAAAAACCCCGGAGTATCGTTTTTATAAAATATTCACGATATCCGGGGTTTATGTCATAATAAAATGATTGAATATTTGAATGATTGTATTTAATTGATGTATTTAATGATAGTGTCCCAGATAGAAGGCAGCTCTAAACCAAGTTTCCAGAAGGAGCCGCCGGCAAGCTGGTTTTCCTGAAGGACTTTTAATTTCTCTTCCAGGGAAGCAGCATCCTCCACCCATATTTTGTAAGTGATACCATTGTTTTCGTATTGTACATAATATTGACCGTCAATGTCTGACCATACCGGTTCGGCAGCATTTGTACTGATCAGTTTTTGAATCTCTGACATGCTTGTTGCATAGGAATCCAGTGTAAAAAGCTGATAGCTGTCGGCTGAGTCACTGGTGCCAGCAGCTTCATCGGCAGCCTGGGCATCGGCAGCAGCATTGTCTGTTTCATCAGTGTCGTTATTATTGTTATCGGATGTCTGTGTTGTGCTGTCAGCACCTGTGGTGTCATCAACAGGTGTCTCGGACCATACACGGGCATAAAACGGCATGCCTGAGATCAGCTGATCTGCCGGAACTTCTTTTTAAGGTATTGGCAACGCCTTCTTTTACAAAGCCGATCGAAGCTACAGATCCTGCTTCCTCAGAACCGGCATAATGCTCATCATATGCCATGACAACAACATAGTCTGCAAAAGTTGCCTGTTCTGCGCGATTATAGAATGCAGTAAAACTACTGGGAACATAATCGTCCACGGAAAGAACAATGCCATTGTTTGCACATTTTAATGACAACTCCCGTATGAACTGAATATAAGAGTCACCGACTTCAGAACTTAATGCTTCAAAGTCAACATTGATACCGTCAAAATTATATTGAATAGCTGCGGAGATCAGGTTATTGATCAGGTTCTCACGTTTGGATGTATAAGTTAAAACGGATGTGGTGTCGACATCTTTGTTTTCCAGATTGCTTACAAGTGCCCAGACTTCAATACCTTTCTGGTGGCAGTAATTTACATAGTCGGAGCTTGCAAGTGAGGCAATGTTTCCGTTATTGTCATTCAGGTAAAACCATGTAGGGGAGATAACATTGATCCCCTTGGTGTTCTGAAAGCACGGATGCAATGGTTGTATTGGCATCTGCGTTTGTGATCTGATGCCATGCCATATTGATCTTAAAATCTTTTTTTATATGTGTAAATTCTTCCGCAACATAATCGCTGGTCAGCGTTTTTGTGGATGTTGCGCCAAGTGCTTTTGATTTGATATATCCGACGATTCCTTCTGCAGTGGATACTTTTGTCCAGGTATCTCCTGTTTCTAAAACAGTAACTTCCGTGTTTTTTGCCAATATCTGCGAGGATCGGACTCTTGATGCCGCCTTTTTGACGGAGCTGTGTTTTTTGCTTCGCCGGCGCAGTGGTGTAGTCACCCCAGGCAGTCGTAAGAATTACACGGTTTGGTGAGTCAAGTACTTCATAGGAGAAATCGGAGTACAGTTTTAAAAAAGTCGATTGCGATATATGCAGTCTGGGCATCCGCCTTGACAATTGGGTGATCTAAGGAATGAGAATCCTTTGTCACATAATAGCTGGTACTGTCTGCATCCGCAGAAATCAAATCTGTTGCAGTTGTGTAAAGAAGTTTGTTTTCATTGTGATCCCAGTAAAAACGGTCATTCAGATAAGAACATACAGTTTCATAATCAAGATAGACAGTTCCGTTAAGGAGTTTTCCTTTTGCGTCGAGAATCTGGTTATCTAAGATCAGGGCTACGTCCTGTTCGCCGGACAGATTATAATAATCAGATAAATTCATATGTTCTTTGGAAGGTGTATATTTTTCTATGATGCTTCCGAGAAGCATAAAACAGATAATGACGACGATCAGAGCGCCGGCAGCCAAAATAGGGACAAATTTTTTCTTCATGTTAAGAACCCTCTTCTTCTTAAGAATTATCGTTTGTGTTCCTATTGTAGCATAATGATATGTAAATTCAAAGTTATTTACTCTTATTTTACGGCAGAGCTTATGTTCGGTAAAACTCTGCCGTTTCTTTTTGTCGGATTTGTATATCGTCTTAGATATTTTTTCTTATTCTGACCGGGTGGGCATTGAGGTACTCCATCCCTGTCAACTGTTATGATACCGGATCTGTCTGCAAAATGTACAGACCGTTATCAAAGGTTCGTTTTTGATCTTATCAAAATGTAATTCTGTTAACACCCCTCGTTGAATATATAATCTCTCATGTAAGAATTTTCTTCTGTGACGGAAAGCTCTTCTGTGACCTCTTTTGAATTGCTTGGCACACCTTCGAACCAGATGGTTGTCCCCCATATGTTCTAAGGAAGAGAGCTCTAAATAAAGCTTTTTCATATGTTTAGAATCCAATGTAGTTATCCCCCGTTATTACTTACTGTATGACAAAGCGGATCAAAGTCCTTTGTTCCCAAAGGAAATTCGCTGGTTACAATTATGTGATATATTAAAAAATGTTTTGTGCAGAAACTTTTCAGCAGATAAATTCCTGCAAATGGAAAAGTGTTCTTTCTTTATATAAAATGGATCCGGAATGGATGGAACACTGCTTATGGAAATCTGATAAAGACGGGAAAAATCACGAATCTGTTTTGGACTTTCCGTTCGTGTTAGACAGTAAAAAAACCTTCCCCAAGGTTTGTATAGTGACTGATCGATTCTAATAATTCCCGATATTGCCTGATATTCCATGGTGCGAGACTTCCGATGACAAGTTTTCTGTCACAGCGCAGAAATTCATTGATACAGCACTCATTAAAACTTCCAAAATCAAGGAGCAGGATATGGTATCCCTGATTATATAGCTCCGGCAGTTCGTCCGGTGTTATGTCCGGATAGTAATCTACTCCATGAATGTCAAAAACAGTCCGGTTACCCATAAACCCGCATCTGCATGGGGAGCGTGGTTTCAGAGGGAATCGTTGAAAGGTTTTTTCTTATGCAGCTCTAACAGTGCAGTTTTTTATGCAGCTTGGAATGGCACAGGTTTGAAAGTGTAATTGCAAGGTGTGTTACACCGGCACCGGCTGTGCAGCCTAAAATACCTATGGTAAGTCTCTTATTTAAGTCAGTTTTCCGATGTTCCGGATGATGTATCAGCTCCTTTCGTTGTAGAATTTGCATAATAAGACGTTCCTTCTCTGGAGTCACATAAAAAGGATTGGTGTCTTCAGGAAAACAATAGACCGGATTTTTCAGATATCTGGCATATTTTTTTGCAGCATTTTTATTGCCATGGTTGCAGATATATATGTAAGATCCAGTATTTTTCAAGCCGGCTGATAAAAGACAGTGTATCTGCAAAATCCCATGGACTGCCGCTTAACAGGATAAATGTCAGGTCGAAATGACCAAAGTCAGAATATTCGCTGGTGTGAGTGCCAAAATCCCTTACCCGGATGACAGATGGTAAAACAGGATCTTCAATTCCGGGACCATAACAGGGAGTGGCGGTAAAATTTTTTGACTGAAAGATTCCCTCGTGTTCTGTGAGCGAAATCCCTGTCTGGGTCATGGATATAAGGTTGTCAGAATGATCCATTGGTATATAACAGCAGGGAATATGTCTGTGATTCAGTGTGTTTACCAGGGATACTGAAAAAAATGTTGCACCGGCACCGGAACGGCTGCCGATCACGGCTATGTTTTTTATGAGATGTGCAAATGAGTGACACGCAGAATATCTCTTTTTGGATGACTGTCGGAAGATAAGACCTTTTTTGACCGGATTTTTTCCCCCGGCAAGTTCTGACAGTGCAAGCATAAGATCTGTGGCTGTCTGGTATCTGGAATCCGGATTCCGGTCGGCCGCTTTTTCTATAATATGCGTGAGTGTTTCAGAACAGTCAGGTGTGCATGCTCTGGCGAGTGCTTCTAACACTTTCCCAAGAGAATAGATATCGGAAGCTGTGTAGTTACGGTATCTCCGTTAAGAGCTTCCGGCGCTGCATATCCTTCTGTTCCGTATAACTGGAAATTTTTACCGAAAACGGTAATAAATGAAGCAATTCCAAAGTCGATTATTTTTACCTGATTTCCACATAATATAATATGCTCCGGTTTTAAATCCTGATACAGGATAGGGTATGGAGATAAATGATGCAGATAATCAAAACGGCGCAAATCTGCATGCCGTAATTTATGAATTGTTCCTCTGGAATTATTTCCTGATGGAGAATAAGATCCTCCAGTGAATCACCCTGAATAAATTCTTCTATCATATAAAAAAATGATCGTCTTCGTCGATATCATATATGAGGGGGATGCCAGGATGATTAAGATTCTTCAGAAGGCCGGCTTCCTTTAAAAGCTGTTCTTCTGAAAAGTTGGAAGTGTTTCGTGCCGTGTCTTTGGGGGTACACTTAATAGCACGATAAACTTTCAGTTTGAGATGTTCGGCAAGATAGACAGTGCCGCTGCTGCCGGCACCAAGAGTCGAAATAATACGGTATTTGCCAAACAATAATTTGGTATCTATGCGATATCCGCTCCTTTCTGGGCGTGTCATATTCGCATCTCATGCATAGTTTATATCATGAATTATTTTACATTGCAACTTCTTTTGTAATGTTTGTGTAATATATACAAAGATTAATGCTTATAATACAGCATATGTTACAGAAAAAAAGCAGTTATGGTTTTAGAAAGTTTTAATAATGGTATACTTTACATCAAGATGGCATTTGTTTATAATGAGTGTACAGTTTACAAGGTTTTCCGGATGAAAGGAAGTGATTGTATGAAAATTGAAAAAAGTAAATGATAACCAGATTCGCTGTACACTGACGAGAGAAGATTTAGCAGAACGTCAGATCAAGTTAAGTGAGTTGGCATATGGCACGGAAAAAGCGAAGATGCTGTTCCGTGACATGATGCAGCAGGCAGCATACGAGTTTGGGTTTGAGGCAGATGATATTCCGCTGATGATAGAGGCGATTCCGCTTTCGGCAGATACCATTATATTAGTCATTACAAAAGTAGAGTATCCGGAGGAGCTTGATACGAGATTTTCCAAGTTTTCAGATCCGGATCCTGAGGATTTATATGACGATGCTATTGTTGGTGGAAATGCTCCGATTTCCGAGGGGCAGATGATATACTTGGATTATTCAAAAACAACAGGAATTGAGAAATGCAGCAAAAACGCAGCAGAATAGCAATTTCGTACCGTCAGATGGCGGTCAGAAAGAAAAAGAAGATCCGGTCAAGGTCCTTGTAGACATTACGAAATTGTTTATGTTCAGAATCTCACTGAACTGTCAAAACTCGCGGCTGTGTTAGGCGGTTTTATAAAGGTAAAAATGACCTGTATGAGGATGTTGCAACACACAGATATTATCTTCTGGTAAGTAAGAGCAGCCAGTCACCGGAGGAGTTTAATAAGGTGTGCAATATTTTATCTGAGTATGGAGCCCAGCAGGCATATTCACCTGCGACGGAGGCTTTTTTTGGCGAACATTACAGACTGGTGATAAAAGGAAAAGCGCTGCAGATGCTTGCCGCATTATAACTGACGGACGATGATTTTATGAACGATAGATCAGTTTGATATCAGAAAAGGATCGTGAAGATGAGCAAAATCATTTTTCACGATCCTTTTCTGATGTAATCATTTTTTTACCTGTAAGATGGTATTCCAAACTTACTATGCAAGGTCTTTTGCAAGAAAATCATTGATCTCTTTTACAAGAGCATCCGGCTCAATTCCATGAACCATAGCAGCCTCTTCGATGGTCTCCATCTGGGAAGACGGGCATCCGAGACAATGCATACCGATATTTAAAAGAATTGGCGCGATGTTTTCGTCAATCTGAAGCAGTTCGCCGATCATAGTAGATTTTGTTACCTGTGTCATATAGTCCTCCTTATAAAAAATAGGTGTTTTTAGTTTTATCACAGCTTATTATGCCTGGATGTGGTCATTATAATACGAATCGACAGGGATTGCAATCAGTTCCAACGGAAGTACGAAAAAATAAACATGGAGAATCCGTGAAAAAATTTATGATTTTTCAAACAATCTGCTCTTTAGAGAAAGTGTGTTGAAACCGATATATACAGCAGAGAATTGGGACATGGAATGTCGGAAATACAGCATGGATGCGTGGCGGAGACAATAGAAGGAGAAACAGAATGAGAATTAATTACAATGTGTCAGCAGCGATTGCGAATAAACATTTACTTGGAATTGAGGATAATTTAAGTGCATCGATGGAACGGCTTTCATCGGGACTTAAGATCAACCATTCCAAGGACAATCCGGCAGGAATGGCTATTTCCAACAAGATGAAAGCACAGATTGATGGTTTAAACCGGGCTTCCCAGAATGCATCGGATGGTATTTCTGTTATTCAGATTGCGGATGGTGCTCTGAGTGAAACGACCAGTATTTTACAGCGTATGAGAGAACTTTCCGTGCAGGCAGCGAGTGATGCAACAATGACACCGGCGGATAAAGAAGCAATCCAGAAAGAAATCACTTCATTAAAAGATGAAGTTGACCGTATTTCTACAGATACAGAGTATAACAGCAAAACACTTTTAGATGGTTCATTAGATACCAGGGTTTACACCAAAAATGCAACAAGAGTGGACATTTCTGATCATGTGAAAGCAGGACAGTATCAGCTTTCCATTGATACTGCAGCTACACAGGCCGGACCGGTAACAGCAAATCAGAATTATAATTCCACAGCACCGGTCGGTGCGTCCGGAACAATGAGTATTAATGGTTCTAAAGTAGAGATAGAGGCAGCCGACACCTATGCGGAGGCTTTTGAGAAGATCAGAAATGCAGCAGAGACCGGTGAAACAACCGTGCAGATCGATGGAACCAGCGGGGCACTTTCCTTTACTGCAGACCGGTATGGAATGTCAAGCATATTAGAGATTGGATTTGATAATCAGCAGCTTGCTGCGGCACTTGGATTTACGGCATCCGGAGGAAACAGTGTTGTAGAAGATCCAGAGAATAAAGGCAGCTATGTATACGGACAGATTCAGAATGGCAAAGTGATCGTACCTTCCGGTACAGATGCCGAAGTAACGCTCACAAAACCGAGTGATGGAACCGGGTTTGGTGATACAGCTACGGTAAAAACAGATGGAAATAAGATTACGGTTACAGACAGAGCCGGATTTGAGATGTCATTTCTTGCTGATGCAGGTTATACGGGTAAGCTGGATTTTGATGTCACGGATATCGGAACGATGGCACTTCATATTGGAGCAAATGAGGATCAGGAAACAAGAGTGCGTATTCCGGAGGTTTCCTGCAAGAGCCTTTACATTGATGATGCAGACGTGACGACTGTAAATGGAGCAGGCAGAGGTATCACACAGTTTGACGATGCCATTTCAAAGGTCAGTGAAGTGCGTTCAAGACTTGGTGCATACCAGAATCGTCTTGAGAGTACGGTATCAAGCCTGGATACGTTTGAAGAAAATATGACAGGAGCCCAGTCACGACTGACAGATGCGGATATGGCATCGGAAATGACAGATTATACACATCAGAATGTATTAAATCAGGCAGCAATCTCTGTTTTGACACAGGCAAACGATCTGCCACAGCAGGTATTGCAGATTCTGCAGTAACAGGAGGGATCTGTTTTGAAAAAAGAACAGATAATGGATTTTACAAGAAGGATCAGTCAGAGTAACAGGGGTGGTCTGGTCATTGTGATTTATGACATATTTTTTGCGTATATGGAAGATACAAAAGAGGCACATGATAACGGAGAATGGGAAAATTATAAGACAGCATTGCGGAATGCCTCAAAAACTATCAGTGAATTGATCTCATCGCTTGATTTTTCCTATGAACTTGCAGGAGAGTTATATCGCATCTATGTATTTTGCAGGGAGACACTTGCAAAAGCAATGTATAAAAGGGATTTAAAAGAGGTTGAACTTGCGGAGAACCTGATGAAGAAACTTTACACGGCGTTTGCGGAGGTAATGAAAGAGGATACCTCCGCACCGCTTATGCGTAATACCCAGCAGATTTATGCCGGATATACGTATGGAAAAAATGATTTGGTTGAGACGTATCAGGATTTTGATACTTCCAGAGGATTCTTAGTATAGGAATCCTCTATTTTTTTTATACTAGCGAGTAAAAATTTATAGCGCATTTGCACAGAATATAGTTCATAAATGCAGCAATCAATCATGTCCGGGTCAATTACATTTTCTAAATTACGGTATGCATCCTGTAGATCCTGCGCAGTCTGATGGAGGTCATTCATTAGCACTGTGTAATGCGCATCATTTGTTTTTTCTGGTTGAAAAAAACGAAACATAATATTCCTCCGTCTGAAAAATTCTTTGTTTTTAGTATAATCACGAAATTTCCATTCTATACAAAAAACGGAAAAATTGTAAGAAATTATTTGCATAAAATATGTCCGGATGAATAAATTTGATAAAAGAAGAGAAAAGGATATCTATATGCAGCAAATACAGGGAGAATGGGCAATCATAGGAGTTCTTGGTATGGTCCTTTTTATTGTTGTAATCGGGAAAAAAATACAGATGCTGTTAAATTTTATGATTCGTATTGTTTTAGGCGGAATCGGGATTATTTATGCAAATGATTTTTTTACTTCACAGGGAATAGCGATTAGCGTGGGATTAAATCCGGTAAGCCTTTTGACAATTGGAATCCTTGGTATAGGCGGGTTTGCACTGCTTTATGGAATTTTGGCATGTAAATTTTTGTGAATAGTCTACAAAGATAGGCTGTTTTGTAAAAAAGTATGGACAAACAAAAAAAGCATTGCTATAATTCGACTTACAAACTACGAAAAGAGGTGATGAATTGGGGAACTAATGAATCTTACATTGCTGACGCATCTTACGTTAGCGGTGGTGATGGATTTTGGAAACGGCAGGATCAGTAACCGGCTGATTGTTTCCGGATTAATTTGGGGACTTGCATTTCGACTGCTGGGGAAGGAAGTGCAGGTGCAGTTCATTTTCTGATGAATATATCTATTCCGGTTATCTTATTATTTCTTTTATTTAGTCTGTGCATACTGGGTGCAGGCGATATCAAGTTATTTTCCATTGCAGGAGGTTTTCTGACACTGACACAGCTTTTGCTATCTGATACCTGTGGCGTTTGTTGTGGGGGCAGTGATAGGAGCAGGAAAGATCGTTTACAAAAAGTAACGGTTGGTTATGCAATTGGGACAAAGACATTCATGCATTTTTCAACAGCAATTTTAATTGGATATTTTATCGTAGTCTGGGGGGGGGTATTGCATAAACTGGATGTGGCATTCTGCGATACGAATGAAACGTACGGGGAAAAGATTTGCTGCATATCTGATGGAACATAAGGCAAAGGAATTTACGGTTCATTTATTTCCGGAGCCGGAATTATTTTTACAGAAAATAAAAAATGAAAAATTTGATCTGGTTTTGCTGGGGAGTGGATTTTCAGAATTTGGCGAACAGGCAGTTTTGTCGGGAATGACCGTGCTGATCCTGTCAGAAAATATACCAGAGCGTCTGTCAGAAGATAATTCTTATCTGCAGTCGGGGAGAAAGCTGACGGTCATTTTTAAATATCAGCCAATGGAGGCGATCCTTCATGAAATGATGGTAGTGACAGGAGGGAAAAAAAGCGGGAAAGGAATCATTTACAGACAGATTAACCAAGCTGGAGATAATAGGGGTATATTCTCCAATCGGTCATGAAATGCAGATGCCGTTTTCTATGGTACTGTCTTCTGTACTGGCAAAACAACGACGGATATTGTATATCAATCTGATGCAAAATACCGGATTTTTACAGTTGTTTGACAGTCAGGCAGAATACGATATCGGGGATCTGACCCTTCGATTGAGAAGGGGAACAACAGAATCAGAACAGTTTTTTCAGAGCATATATGAAATGGGAGATTTTTTCGTATGTAGCACCATTTCGCAATCCTGAGCAGCTGGGGGAGTTTCAGATGGATGATTACCGGAAACTGCTGGCACATCTGGAAGAAAATACAAAGTTTGATACGGTTGTATTTGATTTTGGAACTGGGATTCCATCCATAGCGGCGTTTCTGGAAGAATGCAGCAGTATTTATTGTCCGGCAAAAGAAGGATATTTCTATGAATGCCAGAAAGCGGAATTTGTTCATTATCTGGAACAGGTAAAGCCGGACGGAATGTCCGAACGGTTACAGTTTGTAAATCTTCCGTTTACCGCAAAAGGAATCCGTGGTGGGGGAAATATGTTAGAACAGCTTGTCTGGAGTGAATTTGGAGATTATATAAGAGACTATCTGGCAGGGGATGCTTATGGAGAAATATAGGTGGAGTGAAGAAATATTTGATGATTTAAGATCAAATATCATAGCAGCACTGACTTGTCCAGAGAACAAAATGATGAAGAAGTTTGCCGGTTTATTGAAAAGGAAGTGGAAGAATACTCCAGAAAAAATCTATTAACTCTGAAAGAACGGGAACAATTAGAACATTTATTGTTTAATTCTTTAAGAAAGTATGATGCGATTCAGGAATTATTAGAGGATCCTGAAGTGACGGAGATTATGATCAATGGAGCGTCCCGTATTTTTTTATGAGAAAAAGGAAAATTATTTCGGGCGCAGACACATTTTCATCTGAGCAGAAATTGGGTGATGTGATACAGCAGATGGCAGGAAACAGTAACCGTATGGTAAATGAGGCATCTCAATCGTGGATACAAGATTAGCAGATGGATCGCGTGTAAATATTGTGCTTTCACCAATTTCCATAGACGGTGCTGCAGTATCTATCCGAAAATTTCCACAAACACCTATTTTAATGGAAGATCTGATACGGATAGAGTCAATTACAGAGGAAGCCGCAGCATTTTTAAAAAGTGCTTGTGATGGCAGGATATAACATATTTATATCAGGAGGGACAGGCTCCGGAAAAACAACGTTCTTAAATGCGCTGTCCCAGTATATTCCGAGGAGGAAAGGATCATTACGATTGAAGATTCGGCAGAACTCCGGCTTGTCGACAAACCAAATCTGGTAAGACTTGAAACAAGAAATCAGATGTTTGAAGGAGTAAAACCGATTACGATACGGGATCTGATCCGTACGGCACTTCGAATGCGGCCGGAGAGAATTGTGGTTGGTGAGTGTCGTGGAGAGGAAGCGCTTGATATGCTGCAGGCAATGAATACCGGACATGATGGAAGTTTATCTACCGGGCATGCAAATTCCTGTCGGGATATGATGAGTCGTTTAGAAACGATGGTGCTGATGGGAATGGAGCTGCCGCTTACTGCGATACGAAGTCAGATTGCATCCGGACTGGATATTCTGGTTCATCTTGGGAGAATGAGGGATAAAAGCCGTAAGGTCCTGACAATTACAGAAGTGACTGGTATGCAGGAAGGGGAGATTGTGTTGAAAGATCTGTATCGTTATGTGGAAAAACCATCGGACGGAGAAACAGTCTGTGGAGAATTACAGCGGGTAGGTACACTTTTTAATCAGGAAAAATGTAAAGAGCAGGAATCACACTTCCTGGTACAGGAGAATAAATGGATTATCGTAAATATCGGTGTAATCTGTGGGAACGACTGGGGTGTCTGGCAGCAGGGACGGCAGTCGCAGCAGCGATCGCGTGGCTGTTTTACCGTTCATGGTATGGAATGGTGCTGGTTATTCCTGTAAATTATCTAATCGTTTCTTATTACAAAAATAAAAAGAGATGAACGTGCAAAAAGCTGATGATTGAATTTCGGGATGCGATCCAGGCCGTTGCAGCGGCATTGCTTGCAGGATATTCCATTGAACATGCATGGAAAGAAGCGGAGCGGGAAATTATGGATCTGTATGGAAAAGAGGCAATGATCACTAAGGAATTGATTCAGATGAATGCAGAAATAAAATTAAACCGGAATGTAGAAGAGATTCTGCATGATCTGGCAGTGCGGAGCGGTGTGGAAGAAAATCCAAAGTTTTGCAGAGATTTTGGTTTTGCAAAAGGAGTGGGGGAGACTTCCCTCAGATTATCCGGACAACAGCAGCACGCATATCCGCAAAGATAGAAGTAGAGAGGGAAGTGGATACAGTCATTGCCGGAAAGAAGCTGGAGGGAAAGATTATGAGTGTGATGCCATTTTTTATTCTCGCCTATCTGAATCTTGCATCAGGAGAATTTATCGATCCGTTGTATGGCAATCTGGCAGGTGTTCTTGTCATGAGTGCAGCATTATTGGTTTTTGTGGGGGCAATGGCAATAAACAGACGAATTTCAGATATCAGGGTGTAAGGGGAGAAACGGATGATTTTGTGTATTGGAGTTTTGTGCGTGGCAGTTTTGGTGCCGGTTGTGGGAAGAAAAAAAAGTATCATCAGAAGTAAGACGTGCGGCAGTTGTTATGATTTTAGTATCGGCTCTTGCAATTTTAGCACAAATTTCAGAAGAAATGGAAAGCGGTGGAATAGAATTAGAACTTGTGCGCCCATCATATGGGGAAGGGGATTATGAGGAAGAAATGACGGTCGATGCAGAAGGTATTTTAGATGGGTATTCCTATCAGGTGGTGGTTCCGGAACGTATTTTGTCGAAACAGGAGGAACAAAAATTACTTGAGGCTGCACAGCAGGAAATTGATGATGAATTTGTGAAAAACAATGGGGAAGTGCGGGAAAAGGCAGAGATAAGAAAAAATTACCAGGAGGGAGCGGTAAGCGCAGACTGGGAATTTGAACCGTATGATGTAGTGGACGATGAAGGGAGAGTGGTTGAGGAAAATATACCCGAAAATGGGATTCTGGTAAAAGCTGCAGTAACGTTAAGATGCGAATCATCAGAGTGCATCAGTGAACGGTATTTTCGTGTAATGCCAAAGGAGCTTGATGAAGAACACAAAATGATCCGTGAAATAGAGAATTATTTAAAGAAGCAGTCAGCAGATCCGGGGATAGCATCAAACTTCCGGAGCAGCTAAACGGAAAAAACTGATCTGGAATACCAAAAAGAACATTTATCTGAAAAAATTCTGTTCCTTGGAGGGGGGAATAGTAATCATCCTTCCTTTTTGGAGCAATCGCGTAAAAAAGAAAGAGAAAAGAAGCGCAAAGCGTTGTTGGAACTGCAGTATGCGGATATGGTAAGTAATCTGGTACTTTTACTTGGCGCAGGAATGACTGTTTCTAAAGCATGGAACAGATTGACAGAAAATTATATGAATGAGCGGCAAAAAGGACAATTTGCAGAAAAGAAGTCTATGAAGAGATGCAGCGGACTTCATTTGAAATAAAAAATGGAATGGGGGAAGAACGTGCTTATGAGCGTTTTGGAGAAAGATGTGGCGGCTACCGCTACCGCAAATTTGGCAATCTTTTGGCGCAGAATCTGAGAAAAGGAAGCAGGGTCTGACAAGGCTGTTAGAGCAGGAGGCGGAAAGATGCCTTTGAAGAACGAAAAGTATGGCGCGAAAGCTGGGGGAGGAAGCCGGGACAAAGATGTTGTTTCCGATGATTCTGATGCTCGGTGCGGTGATGTTAATACTGGCATTTCCAGCTATGCGTTCCATGGAATTATAATTTATAACAAAGGATTTGCCGGTAAAGTGTGTAATGATCATTTCATGAAATTATGGATTGTAAGATTAGAAAGGAGAAATTGTATGAAGGCGTTTAAAGAATTTTTAGGGGAAGAAGACAGGGGTGGCCATTATTGAGATCGTGTTGATACTTGTTATTTTAATTGGGCTTATCGTTGTATTTAACACGAAAATCAAGAGCTTAAATACAAAAATTCTTAAGAAGATAACAATAGAGAGTAACAAATTGTTATGAAGACAGAGGAAGAAGGAAGTCTGACCATATTTTCTGCCCTGAGTCTGTTGTTGATTTTATCTTTTCTGCTTGCATTACTGGAAGGAGCAAGGGTATCGGGATTGCAAATGATGGATACCCTTGCGGCAGATACAGGAATGGACTGTGTGGCAGCGGAATATCAGACGGTATTATGGGATAAATATCATTTACTGTATTTGGATGGTGCATATGGTTGGGATCAGTTTGATGAGAATAAAGTGAGCTCCGTGTCATGGACTATGTGGCTGGAAATTTGTCTGAAACCGGGGAAAACAGTGTGTTTCGAACAAAGCTGTGCGAAGCTTCCCTGCTGGAATATATGTTTGCAACGGATAATGATGGTACAGGTATGCTGCGTCAGGCATCTGCATATATGAAGAGGCATCTGCCGGAGGATGTTGCAAAGAAAATGTATCAGCAATATCAGGATGGAAAAAAGGCGGAGGCAGATGGAAAAACAGAATATAGTGTAGAGGATGCAGATCAGGCCATCATAAATGCAAAAAGGAAAAAGAACAGGCGGATCAGAATGACAAAGAGGGTGCGCCGCAGGAGGAGGCGGGAGAAAAAACATCCAGGACAATGAGAATAATCATGCACAGGATGCAGAAGACGGCAAAAAGGAAAGCCCAATCCAGATTTTCCTGCAATTAAAACAGAATGCGCTCCTTGGAATGACGGTATCAGATATGTCGTCTTTATCGGCGAAAGCAGTTGAAGCAAAAGATATGGTTTCGAACAGACAGTGTGAAACTGGGCGGTATGATATGAAAAAGGCAGAAAAAATGAATGTATCTGATCGTGTCATGGTACTGGAATATATTGGAACACATTTTTCGGATTATACAGAGCCGGCAAAAGGAGATCTAACTTATGAGATGGAATATATCCTGTGTGGTAAAGATACGGATAAGAAAAACCTGGAATCATCCATAGAACGTCTGATGCGGATGCGCGAAGCTGCAAATGTTGCACATATTATAGCGGATAGAGAAAAATTAAATCAGACATTAATGATTGCAACATCACTTGCCGGTTTTCCGGGAATCCGGCAGTTGTCAAGATTGTTCAAATTGGTGTGGTGGCAGCGTGGGCATATGTGGAAAGTATACTTGATCTGCGAACTCTTCTTTCCGGTGGAAAAATTTCACTCATTAAAAGTGCAGCAGAGTGGACCACGGATCTAAAAAAGCTGGGTGAAATAGTGACGGGTGAGGGAAAAGCAAGAGAATGTAAAAACGGCTTATCCTATCAGGCGTATATAAAACAGCTGCTATTTGCAATGAAAGAGAAAAAAATGGCATATCGTATGATGGATATCATGGAACTTGCCATGCAAAAGGAGCAGAATGGTAAAAATGCCAGAATGGATCATATGATAGACAATATGATCTGCGAACTGCGGTTTGAAGCTAAGCCGTTATTTGCAAAGAGAAGCTTATATGGAGATATGGAAAAGGGGGATATACGTTTTTTTAAAAAGACAGAAACTGTCATACATAAATGAATAAGGAGGGGATATGGCGGTGTTTCTTACAGAGAAGGAAAAAAAAAATATAAAATATACAAAAAGGATCTCTCCCGGAAAGTAATAATATTCTTTCTCATCAGGCGGAGGCCTGCCGCCGTCAGGAGACACCGCCATGTCTCTGGCTGGAAGGATCATTTACATTAGAGGCGGCTGTTATCTTGCCGGTTATGGCATTATTTTTTGTAATGATTCTAATGTTTTTCCGGGTAATGCAGGTTCAGATGGATGTACAAAAGGCATTGGATGATACCGGGCGTAAACTTGCAGTTATGGCAGCGCAGGAGGGTGAAGATCATGAGAAGATCGTTGGGATGGCTGCAGCAAATGTACTTTTCAAGAAAAATATAAAGAAAAGTGACAATATCAACCACTATGTAGTTAATAAAGTGGCAGGTATTAATCTTTTGAAATCAAAATTCACGGAGGATAAAATTTATCTTGTAGCATCTTATGGTGTCAAAATGCCGGTGTGGCTGCCCGGAAAGCCGTATCTTAAAATCAGACAGCATGTCATTTGCCGTAAGTGGACAGGATGGGTGGAAGATAACGGTAATATGGAGATATGGGTGTATGTGGCAGAAAAGGGGAGTGTATATCATACATCGAGAGAATGTACATATTTGAAATTATCAATATCAGCTGTTAATTATACAGATATAAAGAATAAAAGAAATAAATATGGAGAAAAATACCGCGAATGCGAAGTTTGCGCGGAAAAATATAAAAGGAAAAAATACGGTGTTTATTACAGATCAGGGAAACAGATTTCATTATGATTTAAATTGTGGTGGAATTAAACGCACAATTTATATGATACGTCTGTCAGAAGTGGGAAATAGAAAAAAATGCAGTAGATGCGAAACTTAGAAGAATGCAGGAGGATTATGGGAAAATGCTGCAAAATACATTAATACTTGGATTTTTTTCGATATCTGCATTTCAGGATTACAGAAATAGAAAAATAAATATATATTTTTTACTGACCGGAGGTATTATAGGACTCTTATTTCATCTCTATAGTATGGAGTTGAGTATCATAGAGATTTTACTCGGAATGGGGATTGGAATGATGATCTTGTTTTTTGGGTTATGGTCAGGTGGAAGTGTCGGGCGTGCAGATGGAATGATTCTGGTGGTCAGCGGGATATTTTTGGGATTTGAAAAAAATGTGGAGGTATTTGTTATGGGACTATTTTTAGCTGGGATAACATCTTTATTTTTATCGGTGATCAGAAGGAAAGGACGAACCTACAGGATTCCCTTTGCCCCTTTTTTACTGGCGGGTTATCTGTTCGTAATGGTGATGGAATGAAGGAATGGGAAGCATCCATTACCATTGAGGCCGCAATCATTATGTCAATGGCGATGTTATTATTTTTCGTTATTATGAAACTTGGACTGCAGTTGTATGACGAGACGAGAACACTTGCAGGGGGAATTATAAAAAGATCAAACAGTAAATGCGGTAAAACTGTTTTATGAGCTGGAAAGGGTGAGAGAATTATTTTGAGTATTCAATTTAGTTATTACAGAAATATTCATGCCAGTCATATGATTTTAACACCGGCATTAGAAGGAGAACCATGGGAAAAAGAAATGCTCTGGAGAAACAGACCCAGGGAACTTATATTGCCGGAGTATAATAGCAGAAACGGACAGACACAGTTGTGGTATGACATAACAGGAAAACAGGCAGTGGATATGTTAGCGGAATTGTCAGATATCAGTTATGAGATATTTATTAAAATATGTGAGGCGGTTGTTGCGATGGCGGAGGTACTGGATGGCTTGCTGATATCTCCGGATATATTGCTGCTGCGCCCGGAAAGTATTTTTTTGACAATCAGACAGAAAATGTCAGTTTTGCTGTTATTTTGGAAATGAAAAGGAGATAGGAAAATCATTTCATGAGCTGTTAGAGTATCTTCTGGCAAAATTAGACCATAAAAATGTTAATGGAGTTCAGACGGCATATGAGTTATTTGAATATACCAGAATGGATGGATACTGTATTGCAGAAATAAAAAAGATACTGAGAAAGGCTGAATATACAGAGGATGTACCAGAAAAAATTACAGAGACGGTGTGGAAGGAAGAAGAGTCTGAGTATATGTCGATTCCTGTGGAAAATAAGAAAAAAAAGGGATCCTGCGTTTGTGGCAGCAAAAAGATCAGAACATATTTGGAAGTATCCGTAAATTATTACAAGTTGTAAAAATACCTGAGAAAAAGTGTAGCCATTTGTATGTTAACTTGAACTAGAAATTAACATGCACCAGCAGAATCCAACTGTTTTACTTGCTGATCTACCCAAAAAAGGAATATGGAATACTAAAATATGAAGGAAATGTCACCTGCAGTGAACTTTCGATAGATCATACCCCATATATTATAGGAAGTGAATTGGATTGTGATGGTGTGATACCGAGTGGAACAGTGAGCAGGCATCATGCGCGGATCACCAGAAAAGGGGAGGTTTACTTTATAGAGGATCTTAATTCTTCCAATGGGACCATGGTAGGCGGAGAGTTACTGAATTGCAGGGTAAAAATGAGCCTTCAGGCGCAGGAAACGGTTATGTTTGCGGACGAAAAGTTTAGATTTATTTAAGAAAATAAAAAGACATACATATTTGCAATCTTTTTTTGTACGTTATAATGAACTTTAGCGAGTTCATATTATGTGTGGAAAAACATGCACAATAAATACGGCTATAATTAAATCAGAGGGCAAATATATGAACAGAGAGATAGAACAGGCAATACTTACAGAAGGTTACCGGTTTTGCAGGGTACAGCCGGAAAATATCGGCGTTTTTATAAATACTACCAGCAGGGATTTCATGTGGTAATGATGATATCGCTGGAAGATACACAGGCTTTGACAGTAGAACAGCATCAGGTAATGCAGGAACGTGTGATGGATCTGTTTTATCATCCGCAGGGAAGACTTGCAGATTTTCCGGAAGGCTATCCGGTTTATCATGTGGAATTGCTTACACTGCTGTCTGGTAATAATACGGATATGATGCATCAGTTATGCTGTATGCAAAAAACGTCTGGGGTTACGACATGAAGCAGGGCAGACTGATCATTTATGAGAATCAGCCGGGGGATTTCTGGGGACTTAAAATGCACTGGAGAATTGCAGAGCCGAATCAAAAAGTACCGGAAGTACAAATCCAGGTTTTTCTCTGAAGGGACTCTCCTATACTACGATAGCGATTGCTGCCATAAATGTGATCGTATATCTGATACTGGAAATTCTGGGAGATACGCAGGATCCGTTTTATATTGCATCCCATGGCGGAATGTACCCGGAGTTCATACAGATCAATCATCAGTGGTGGAGGATATTTACAGCGATGTTTATTCATTTTGGTTTACCACACCTGGTAAACAATATGGTAATATTCTGCTGTGTTGGATCGAGACTGGAGCGGGCAGCAGGTCATTTTAAAATGTTTGTAATATACATGTTATCCGGAATTGGTGGAGGATTATTATCCTATTTTATGATGTTATACAGCGGAGATTATGCAGTATCAGCAGGCGCATCCGGTGCGGTGTTTGGCACGATTGGCGGTTTGATCTGGGTAGTGATAAGACATCGGGGCAGATTTAAAGGTTTAACGGTAAAGGAATGATCCTTATGGCGGTATTGAGTCTGTACTATGGTTTTTCCACAATTGGAATTGATAACTGGTGTCATGTTGGAGGAATTCTTACCGGATTTCTTGCGGCGATGATTTTATACCACAAAAAGTGGAAAATTGTTGATTATAAGAATAAAACTTTATATACTGAAAACAGTATTTGGTGAACATGCAGGAAGAGGTAGAATATGAAAGTAAACATTTATTATGGTGGACGGGGATTGTTAGATGATCCTACATTATATGTGTTGAACAAAATGGAAGAAGTATTGCAGGAACTTCGCGTGACAGTGGAACGCATTAATATTTATGAGCATAAAATGAGATCGCAACGCTTCCGCAAACGATGAAACATGCGGATGGTATTATTCTTGCGACCACCATCGAGTGGCTTGGGATAGGCGGCTACATGCAGCAGTTCCTGGATGCCT
>VOFB01002156.1_pt1 | contig 21702 bp, 29 predicted proteins | sample 5384141 | NCBI WGS metagenome assembly VOFB01 (sample SAMN12384721, study PRJNA508395) | human gut metagenome | isolation source: healthy gut A | host: Homo sapiens | reverse complement strand
GCTCAGGACGAGCTGCTGGAGGTCACTCCCGAGAACCTGCGCATCCGCAAGCGATCCTCAACCACGAGCAGCGCATGAAGGCCAAGAGCAAGATGAAGTAATTCGTCCTCTGCCCTTCTCCATAAAAACAAAACGTCCCGTCCTCTGCACTCTATGTGCAAAGGGCGGATTTTTGTTTGTCTTTATTCCTCTTCTCCGGTCATTTTCTGCCGGGCCAGCGTCTGCAGTTCTTCCAGTGAGCTCACCTTCACCTTGTTCGTCTTGTGCTTTTGGAAATGCTTTGCCCCCTTTGCGTCCCGGTGATGGCCGTGTCCCCGATGGGTCGGCTTCGGCGGTTTTGCGGCAGGGACACTCCCCGTCTCCGGGAGCGGACTGTTTTTCCGGTAGAGGTCGTGCTGGACGATGTATTCCAAATACTCCATGATGGTCTTCTTGTGAATGGCCTGACTGTGATAGCCGGGGATGTCCTCACTCTCAGTCAGATGGCTCCTATGGGTGTTCTTGTGATAGAGCCAGATCTTTATCTTTTCCCTTCCAGACGAGCCGCCACCCGCCGATGGACGTCGTGACGTCGATCTCGCCATCCCGCAGCACACACTGCATCCCTCTCTGGCTGCAGAAGGACTCTATCTGCGTCCGGGTCTGCCCATACCGGATGCCCAGCGGTGAACACCGGTCGCAGGCCGTCAGGCCGAGGGCTGCCGCATCGGCTCTCCCGAAAAGCGGCTTCCACTGCAGATAGTCCGGCCCCTCCCGGAACGGTTTGCAGCAGGGGCAGGCACGGTCATGGTAAAGCTTTTGCGGGTCGCCCTCCCGGTAGAACAGCTTCGGTGCCGGCGGATAATTCTGCGGCGTCCCCAGAGCACCTGCGTGAGGCTGGAACTTCACTGCGTGCAGCCGCTCCATCTCCCAGAGATACAGCGCCTTCTTCTTTTGGCAGTCTCTGCAGAGGGCAGCACCTTCCAGAAGCACCTGCGGCGTACAGGGCTGTCCGCCCGTCAGGCCGAGATGACTGCATCCCGGCAGGTGGACGGTGTTTGTCCTGGGGTTAAGGCAGAGTTCTGTCTGCGTCCACTCCTCGCTCTGCGCCGCAAGCTGGCTCACCCTGTCCCACAGCTCAAGCAGAAAGCCCGCCCGGTATTTCGGCTGGTAAAACGTCTCCCGGGTCGTCTGGACATGAAACGCCCTCAGCACCTGCTGAAAAGGCACCCGGCCCCTCTTTCTGGGGCGGACGACTGCTCCCAGCAGTTCTTCTAGCAGAACGACTTTCGCCGTGCAGAGGCGATGTCCGCAGTCATGCATCGCCTGCCGGAACAGCTCATATTCTTTCCGGCTCCACAGGACCAGAACGTCATAGGCCGGAAAGGTCTCCGCTACCGTATTCAAAATCTCTTTTCGCGGCTTTGCTGTTTCCAGTACCGTGATGTTGTGGTAAACAGCATCTTTTGTCCACTGCGTCAGGGCGCTCATGTCGTCCAGATGGGTGTAGCGTCCGTACCGCGTCATTCCATTCGGGCTGTAAGACTGACAGCAGACCGCAAAAATATCGCCCGGCCCGGGCATTTCGGCCCGGGCATTCCACATGAGCGTCACAAACAGGTACTTCATTTTTACCGTCCCTTCCTCTGGCCGTGCTCTCTTCTGCCTCCTATTTTACAAATCATCTGTCCGATAAAACTCTCTTTTGAGATTTTTTGCAGCAAAAATGCCCTGGATCCTGCGATTCAGGGCATTTGCCGTTGTATTTTTGAAATTTCAGCCTGCGTAGGCACTGCCGGGCGTCCATGCATTATCGGCAGAATACTTGGCGTGGTTGCGCAGATAGGTCACCCACGCGCCATAGCCGTTGCCCGCCGAGAAGTGGACGCCGTCCGGCGCAGCCAGCACCTCTTTCAGATTCCCCTCGCCGTCGGCCAGCGTCTCCCACAAATCGAGGTAGACACAGCCCTTATCTGCGGCCAGCAGGGCCAGCTGCTCGTTCACCGAGCGGATGATGTCCGAGGCAAGGCCCGGCTTTTCCGCTGCGGCCTCGGGGCGGACGGGCGGGATGGACTCCACATAGATGACGCAGTCCTCCCCCAGCGTCTGGCGCAGCACGTCCAGCATCTGGCCGTAGTAAGCCAGGAAGCGGTCCGCCGCACCCAGCGTGGTCAGGGTGTTGGTGCCCAGCAGGATATACAGCTTCTTGGGCTGAGCAGCGGCCAGCACGTCCAGCGCGACTTCCTCGCCCCGCACACTGCTCTTGACGGCGCTGCGGTTGACGATGGCGTCCGGACCGACGCCGGTGTAGCCGCAGATGAGTGCTCCGCCGAGGTTGATCTTATAGTCGGAGAAGCCAACCGTCAGGCTGTCGCCAAGGAAGGCGGCATCGGAGAAGTAGCTCAAATCGACCTGGCCGCTGGCAGGCTGGCGGATGACGCTGCTGTCATAGGCTTTGACGCTGTAGGCTCCCGCCGTCTGACGGGCCGGGCCGAACTGCTCGAGGGTCACGGCGGGCGTGCCGTCTGCCGCTGCGTTCTCCCCGCCGCTGACGGCGCTGTCGGTGGTGCTGTCCGCCGCGCCCTGCATAGGCAGCGGAGCCAGAATGTTCTGCGCCGTGCCGTTGGCTGTCACGGTGGGCAGCTCTTCGGGCTGTGCCTGTCCGTGCTCGAGGATGGCCGTGATGGCGAAGCTCACCAGCAGGATGCCGGCCACGGCCCCTGCAAACCGGATGACGCCGCCGGGGCCGCCTCTGCGGCGCCGGCCCGTGCTATGATAATCGTGTGAAATGCCCATAAAGGTGTTCCCGCTTTCGTTTGGTTCTGCTCTTAGTCTGCCCGGGTGTCGGCGGGTTATCCCCGCTTTCCGGCCCGGCAGAGCTGTGCAGTACCTATTTTATCATAATTTTTTTGCCTCTGCAACCAATTAGGACTTGCATACAACAGGCAAAACGGTTACAATAGAAGAAGAGCAGGTTTTTGCACACATTTCTCGAAGTGCTTGCACGACCTGCCAGAATTTTTGTGCGAGTTGCAGTCATCGATTGTTTTGTCAGCCCCCGTCTGTACACTGTGCAGGGTGTACGGACCGCAAAAACGGGGACAGCGCGGACGGCGGTGCTGCGGCGCACAGGAAGTCCAATTTATCGGTAAATGGTACAAGGAGGTTCTCATGGCCAAGAACGTCATCATCGGCCAGAGCGGCGGCCCTACGGCCGTCATCAATTCCAGTCTCGCAGGCGTCTATAAAGCCGCCTGCAGTCTGGGCGCAGACAAGGTCTACGGCATGAAGTACGGCATCGAGGGACTGCTGAAAGAGGAACTCGTGGAGCTGAACGTCCTGCTGGACGACCGGCTCAGCATCGAGCTGCTCAAGCGCACGCCGTCCAGCTATCTGGGCAGCTGCCGCTACAAGCTCCCCGACCCGGAGGCGGACTCCACACCCTACATCAAGCTGTTCACCCTGTTTGACAAGTACGACATCTGCGCGGTGTTCTACATCGGCGGCAACGACTCGATGGACACCATCGCCAAGCTCAGCCGCTACGGCGCACAGGGTAGGCAGCGCGGTGCGTTTTATCGGTGTGCCCAAGACCATCGATAATGACCTCTGCCTCACCGACCACACCCCCGGCTACGGCTCGGCGGCCAAGTACATCGCCACCATCCTCAAGGAAGTCATCCGTGACTCCTCCGTCTACGACATCCGCAGCGTGACTGTGGCCGAGATCATGGGCCGTCACGCCGGATGGCTGGCCGGTGCGGCCTGCCTCGCAGGCGGCGACGACAGCGACGGCCCCGACCTCATCCTGCTGCCGGAGGTACCCTTTGATCAGGACAAGTTCCTCGCCAGAGTGGATGAGCTGCAGCGGGTGAAGTCCAACGTCATCATCGCGGCCAGCGAGGGTGTCAAGACCGCCGACGGCACCTATCTGTGCGACCTCGTGTCCACGGCAGGCCAGCTGGACGCTTTGGCCACAAAGCCATCCTCAGCGGCACCAGCCGCTACCTCTCCGAGCTCATCCATGAGAAGCTGGGCTGCAAGAGCCGCGCCATTGAGTTCTCTACACTGCAGCGCTGCGCCAGCCATCTGGCCAGCCGCACCGACGTGACCGAGGCTTACGCCGTGGGCGGCGCAGCGGCAGCCGCAGCCTTTGCCGGTGAGACGGGCAAAATGATCGCGCTCAAGCGCGTTTCCGAGTATCCTTACCAGTGCATCACCGAAGCGGTGGACGTCCAGCAGGTGGCAAACCTCGAAAAGAAGGTGCCGCTGGACTGGATCACCCCCGACGGGATGCAGGTGACGGCGGCGTTCGAGGAGTACGCCCGCCCGCTGATCCTCGACGAGGTCACCCCGTCTACGTCAACGGTACGCCCCGCCACATCTGCCTGTAATCGCTTCTCCCCTTCCCCGCGTCTGTTTTCGTGCTCCTGCACGATTTGATAAAGCCGAAACAGAAAAACAAAAAAGGAGAAATCATCATGGGTAAAAATGCAATCGTTGGCCAGTCTGGCGGTCCTACTTCTGTTATCAACGCAAGTCTGGCCGGTGTGTTCGAGAGCTGCAAGAGCCGCGGTGCGGATGTCGTATACGGCATGTGCAACGGTGTCGCAGGCCTCCTGGAGGAGCGCGTCGTGGATCTGTCCACCGTGCTGACGGACGACCTCGACATCGAACTGCTCAAGCGCACCCCCTCCAGCTTCCTGGGCAGCTGCCGCTACAAACTGCCGGACTGGCACACCGACGAAGCCGTGTACAAGAAGCTCTTCGCCATCCTGGAAAAGCTGGACATCGGCTACTTCTTCTACATCGGCGGCAACGACTCGATGGACACCATCGGCAAGCTGGCTGAGTACGGCGAGTGCATCCAGAGCGACATCCGCTTCATGGGCGTGCCCAAGACCATCGACAACGATCTGATGGTCACCGACCACACCCCCGGCTACGGCTCTGCGGCCAAGTACATCGGCGTGGTGATGAAAGAGATCATCCGTGACGCCACCGTCTACGGCACCAAGTACGTCACCGTGGTGGAGATCATGGGCCGCAACGCCGGCTGGCTGACCGCTGCCGCCGCACTGGCCAAGAGCGACGACTGCGAGGGCGTGGATATGATCTGCCTGCCCGAAGTCCCCTTCCATGTGGAGCACTTCATCGAGAAGGTGCGCGTGATGCAGGAGAAGAAGCCCAGCATCGTGATCGCGGTCTCTGAGGGCGTCAAGCTCGAGGATGGCCGCTATGTCTGCGAGCTGGCTGACGATGTGCACGCGGTGGACGCATTCGGCCACAAAGCCCTGACCGGTACCGCCCGCTTCCTGGCCAACGTGGTGGCCCGCAATCTGGACACCAAGACCCGCTGCATCGAGCTTTCCACCCTGCAGCGCTGCGCAGGCCATCTGACCAGCCGCACCGACATCACCGAGGCCTATCAGGTGGGCGGTGCTGCCGCCAAGGCCGCCTTTGAGGGTGTCACCGGCCAGATGGTCGCCCTGAAACGCATCTCCAACAGCCCGTACCAGTGCACCACCGAGCTCCACCCCATCAGCGAGGTGGCAAACCTGGAGAAGAAGGTGCCGCTGAGCTGGATGAACGAAAACCACACCCAGATGACGGAGGACTTCCTCGATTACGCGCGTCCGCTCATTCAGGCTGAACTGACCCCGCTCTACATCGCCGGTCTGCCTCACCACATCTACATGAAGCCCCAGAAGTAAGCGTTCTGTTTCGCAAACGTACCTCCGCGCCCCTGCACCCTGTGTGCGGAGGTGCATTTTTGTCCGGAAAAAGCTTTGATTTTACTTGTTTTTTACCTGAAATCGTATTATAATATTATCTGCGTCGCTCGCTGTTGAGCGGCGCGTTTTTTCGTGAGTACCATCTGATATTTGAGGAGGCAGAGCATTTTCATGGCACAGAATACCCGGACAGGCGATTTGACCAGCGGCCCCATGCTGCAAAAGATCATCCTGTTTTCCCTGCCGCTGGCTGCATCCAGCATCCTGCAGCTGCTGTTCAGCTGGGCGCGAACGTCGTCGCGGCCCGCTGCTTCGGCGCGAAGGACGATGAGGGCGTCCACAACACCGTCCAGACTTCCGTGACGCTGGGCCTCGTCAGCGGTTTCTTACTGGCCGTGGTGGGCTTTTTTGCCGCCCGCGTCCTGCTGGAGCTGATGAGCTGCCCGGAGGACGTCATCGGCCTGTCCACCCTCTACCTCAAGATATACTTCATCGGTATGCCCATGACCATGCTGTACAACTTCAGCTCGGCCCTCCTGCGCGCCGTGGGCGACACCAGGCGGCCTCTGTTCTGTCTGGCCGTGGCGGGCCTCATCAATGTGGTGCTGAACCTCGTGTTCGTCATCCTCTTCTCCATGAGCGTGGCGGGCGTCGCGCTGGCCACCATCATCAGCCAGACCGTTTCCGCCTGCATGGTCACGGCCCTGCTGGTGAAGGAGAAAGGCCCGCTCCACCTCGACCTCGGCCGTCTGGGCTTCCATGCGGGGGCTCTGGGCCAGATCCTGCGCATCGGCCTGCCTGCCGGTCTGCAGAGCACCGTGTTCAGCCTTTCCAACGTGGTCATCCAGTCGGCGGTCAACTCGTTTGGCTCCACGGTCGTGGCGGGCAACTCGGCAGCCTCCAACATCGAGGGCTTCGTCTATACCGCCATGAACGCCTTTTCGCAGGCTGCCGTCACCTTCACGAGCCAGAACATGGGCGCCCGCCGGTACGACAATTTGGACCGCGTCATGCGCAACTGCCTGCTCTGCTCCGCCGTCACCGGCCTCGTGCTGGGCGGCGGTGCTTCCCTGCTGGGCGAACCGCTGCTCCACTTCTACTCCTCCGATGAGGTCGTGGTGACCGCCGGTCTGGCCCGTATGCACATCATCTGCACCACCTATCTGCTCTGCGGCTGCATGGATGTTCTGGCCAGCTGTCTGCGCGGCCGGGGCTACTCCGTCCTGCCGATGGTGGTCAGCCTCGTGGGCAGCTGCCTGCTCCGCCTCGTCTGGATCGCCACCATCTTCCGGCTGTTCCACACCACCACGATGCTTTACCTCAGCTACCCCGTCAGCTGGATCTTCACTACACTGGTGCATCTGGCCTGCCTACTGGTGGTACGGCATAAGATGAAGATCGCCCTCTCAGTCAAAGCCTGACGGCTTTGCCAGCTCCCCCCAGAGGGACTGAGAGCCTCTGGCGAAAGAGATGAAGCCTTGCGGAATGCCAAAGCCTCCCCTCGGAGGGGAGGGGTGGCAATGGCCCGAAGCCATTGACGGAGAGGTTTTGTCCCGCAGTGGCTCACGGTCAGGCTGTCCTTCGTACAACCTCTCAGTCACCTTTTCGGTGACAGCTCCCCGTTGTTGCCCCTAGTAGGGGAGCCTCTGGCGAAACCGTTCACTTTGCGGGGACTGCCAAGGCCTCTCCTACCAGGAGAGGTGGCACGCCGCAGGCGTGACGGAGAGGTTGTACAAAGGGAAGCCTGCCCATAACCAAAAAAGCCCCCGGCACGATGCGGAACGTGCCGGGGGCTTCGTACAAAGCGGAGGGATGCGGAAGCTCTCCGCCTTGGGGGTTGGTTTAGTTAGTGGATCAGTTCGCTGTGGTCTGCGCCGCCCACGGTGAAGGTGGCAGAGCTGCCGCTGTGGGTGAGGGTGAAGAGGGTGTCCTCTGCGCCCAGCGACAGCATGGTATCGATGTCCAGCGCCGTCTCACGGCTCTTCGTACGGAAGACGAGGGTATCTACGCCCTGCGCTTTCAGTTCTGCCAGATTGCCCAGACAGCCGAGGAGGGTGGCGGTATCAGAATCTGCCGTGACGATGTAGCGGGCAGACTCCTGATGCATCTCATAGGGAGCGCCTATAACTCTCAAAACGATCCTACCGTTCTGCTCCTCCACAGGTGCAGGTTCCGGAAGTACAAACTTGTATACAGTCCTTGTGGAGCCGCAAGAAGAACATTCATACACTTTTTCGCCCAGCTGGCCGACAGCCGCGGGAGTAGAGGAGACAAGTGTCCATTTATGAGCACAATCAGCGGGCAAGTTGGAGTCGATACGAGTGACCGTACCCTCACCGCTGACATTTACATCCAGCTCTTTACCGGCTTTGCCGCCTACATCGCCGTTTGTGCCGATGGCGGCGCCTGGACCGCGATTGAACTAGTTATCGCCCAGGCCGCCTTTTGCAGTCACCTGCGCACCGCCGCCGATCTCGACCTCTACATCACCTTCGCCTCCGCCAATGCCGCTTCCACATCCGTTGCCCACGGCATCGACAACACCGCCGAGGATACGAACGGTCGATTTTTCATCGCAGCCAAAGCCGCCGCCAATGCCTGTGACATTAGAGTTACTGCCCTCAGCAGGTATCGCAGTTACCGTGCCGCCAAGGATGGTAACGTCTCCCGAGCCCCTAAAACCGCCGCCAATACCTGCCGCAGTATGCCCTCCATGAGCAGTCACATCCCCGCCGGAAATGGTCACTTCACCTTTTCCGTACATGCCGCCGCCAATGCCTGCACCCATATTGGAACCACTTTCTGCATAGATTTTTCCGTTTGCAATTTCCAGCTTCGAGGTGCTATCATAAGATCCTCCACCAATGCCCGCAGAATTCTGACCACCATACGCCTTCAAAGAGGCGCTTGTATCTTCTGCGGTGATGGTCAGTTTTCCGGTAGAGTACTCATCATCCTTTTCCAAGCCCGCACAAGAATGTCCACCTCTCAAGGTATTGTCCCCCTCCAGCTTCAGGGTCGTGTCGCCTGCGCCTCGTACCTCCATCGCAGCATTATAATTATCGCTCACATCGATATTCACATCTTCGAGCGTGACCGTCGTATCCTTTTTGGTGTAGTTGTTGATGATCGTAATGATATGCTTCGCCGCTTCGCTCACAGCCCTTGTCACCGTGCCGGCGGTGTTGTTCTCAAAATGATGTCCTTGTGTCATCGTCGTCCTCTGCGGCCTCCTCGACAGGCTTCTGCGTGTCCGGTGTCTTCGGCTCTCCTTCTTCAGGCTCCGGGTCGTCCTTTTCCTGGGCTTCCCCGCTGTTCACGTTATCGGGCCAGACGACGAGCTCTGTGCCGGTATTCTCCGCAGGCTCTCCCGGCTCGGCATCCACCACCGGCTTCTGTTTTTCGACCTCGTCCGACCTCGTCTGCCGACCCGTCAGAGTTGTTCTCAGTTTGTTTGTCCGGGTTCTTGCCGCCCTTGATGACTACGTCCGTGTCGTCTTTCTCTCCGATGTCATCTTTGTCTTTCGCCTCGCCGACACGGACATAGGTGTCGCCGTCTTCCGTAACGGTCACCGTAATATCACCGTCATCGATATAATAATCCTTTGCCAGTGCCGCCGGGGCTGCCGCCGAAAGCGCCACGCTCAGGGCCAGGGCGGCTGCCGCCGCACGCTTCATATTTTTCCGTAACCGCATACTCTTTTTTACCTCCCGAATGTTATTGCAGGGTCTCTGCGGCTCTATTCTACCCCCCCTATATTTTTTGTCAAGTCCTTTTCATGACATATCAGCGTAGATTCATGAATAGTATGACTTTTCCGGTATAGCAAAAAAGAACAGCCCCGCCTTTCCGGAGAAACGCGGGCTGTATCATTTTATAGCCTCTTCGCCAGCAGATACCGGTCATACCCGCCGTACATCTCCCGGCGGCAGACGATCTCAAAGCCGCTGGCCAGAGCGTTGTTGAGGCTGTACTGATTTTCCGGGCTGACGGTGGCCCCGATGCCCACGATGCCCGGGCGGAGCCGGGTAAGCGCCGCTTCCAGCAGCTTCCTTTGCAGACCGTTGCCCCGGTAGCCGGGGTGGACGATGGCGCTGTCGGCGTTGGCCCAGCCGTCCCACTCTTCTCGCGGGATGCCCATAAAGGCGGCGTAGTTGTGCGCGTCCTGCCCGCAGTACCGCAGGATGAAGTAGGCCCCCAGCCGCCCGCCGTCCCACCCGCCGATGCAGAGGTCCTCTTTCAGGTAGCAGGCGATGTTTTCCAGCGTGTCGGGTACGAACTGCTCCGGGTGGGGCATCGCGGCCCGCACCTCGTTCTGCAAGGCGTAAAAGGCGGCGGCATCCTCCGGCCCGGCGGCGCGCAGGGTCATGGTGCGGCTTGCGGGCCGGCCGCACACTTTGTGCAGAAGAACTTCCATTCTTGCTCTATCCCTCCAAAATAAAATCATACTTTCCGGCTGATTCCAGTATAAATGCCGTTTGAATCATTGTCAATTTATGCTATAATATTTGCAGGAAGAGCTTTTGTGCTCAGGCACAGCTTTTTCGTGGAAGTCCAGGCAGGGCCGCCCTGCCCGTGTACCGGAGGAAACGAACCATGAGAGATTCCAGCTTATCCCCTTCCAGCCGCCTGGGTGGTGCTGTGATCAGCGACCGCATCGTCGGCGCTCTGCTGGAGGAACTGCGCACAGGCCGCTATGCACAGACCGACCGTCTGCCCGCCGAGGTAGACCTTGCCGCCGAACTCGGCGTCAGCCGCACCGTCATCCGCGATGCGCTGAGCGAGATGGAGCGTGCGGGTTACATCGAGCGGGTGCGCGGCATCGGCACAGTGGTCAACCGAAGTGTCCTGAACCTGCGCAGCCGGTTGGACCAGAAGCTGGAGTATTACCCGCTCATCCGCAGCTTTGGCAGCTATCCCCACGCCGACGGCATCCAGATCTACCCCGTCCGCGCAGGCGAAGAGCTGGCCCGTGATCTGGCCATCGAGCCCGGCGACGATGTCATCTGCATCAAGAAGCGCATCCTCGCCGACACCACCCCCGTCATCTACTCCATCGACTACCTGCCCCGCGCCCTGTTTGGGAGCCGGGACTACACCCGCATCGACCTGTCGGGTGACATCTTCGATGTTCTGGAGCGGGAGTGCCGCCAGCAGGTGGCTTCCAATGTGGCCCACCTCAAGGCCAGCTGCGGCGACGAGCCCATCCGGGCCGCCATGCGTCTGGCCCCGGGCGAGGCCATGCTGCTGCTGGATGAGATATGCTACAACCGGCTCTGCCATCCCGTCATGCGTTCGTTGAGCTACTACACGAACTTCTTCGACTTCTCGATTCTTCGAAAGCTTCTTTGACGGAGGGAAACAAAAGAATATGCGTCATCTGATCGATCCGTTGGATTTCAGTCAGCAGGAGATCACCTCTCTGCTGGACCTGGCCGACCGCATCTGCGCCGACCCGGCTGCCTATCAGGACGTGGCCGCCCACAAAAAGCTGGCCACCCTGTTCTACGAGCCGTCCACCCGTACCCGCCTTTCGTTTGAGGCCGCGATGCTGAACCTCGGCGGACATGTCCTCGGCTTCCCGAGCGAGACCGTCTCCAGTGCATCCAAGGGCGAAAGCGTTGCCGACACCATCCGCGTGGTGTCCTGCTATGCGGACATCGTGGCCATGCGCCACCCCAAGGAGGGCGCACCGCTGCGGGCCAGCCGGTACTCCCGCATCCCTGTCATCAACGCAGGCGACGGCGGCCACCAGCACCCGACCCAGACCATGATCGACCTGATGACCATCCGCCGCCGCAAGGGCCGTCTGAACGACCTGACCATCGGCCTGTGCGGCGACCTCAAGTTTGGCCGCACCGTCCACTCCCTCATCAAGACCATGGCGCGCTGTGAGAACATCCGCTTCGTCCTCATCAGCCCTGAGGAGCTGCGGGTGCCGGACTACATCATCACCGACGTGCTCGAGGCCAACCACATCCCCTACAAGGAGACCCGCAGCCTCGAGGAGTCCATGCCCGAGCTGGACATCCTCTACATGACCCGCGTCCAGAAGGAGCGTTTCTTCAACGAGGAAGACTATGTCCGTCTGAAGAACAGCTATATCCTCACCAAAGAGAAGATGGCCCTTGCCAAGCCTGACATGGCCGTGCTCCATCCCCTGCCCCGTGTCAATGAGATCACGCTGGAAGTGGACGACGACCCCCCCGGGCCGCCTACTTTGAGCAGGTGCAGAACGCCGTCTACGTCCGCATGGCGCTGATCATGACACTGCTGGGCCTCAAGGACCCCAAGGCTGAAAAGGAGGGCAACTGAGATGCTGAACATTGATGAAATTCAGAACGGTATCGTCATCGACCATATCAAGGCAGGCACGGCCATCGGCCTGATGGACCTGCTGGGCATCAAGGGCAACCGCACCTCCAGTGTGGCCCTCATCCAGAACGCCCGCAGCCACAAGGCAGAGTCGGGCCGGAAGGACATCATCAAGGTGGAGGGCGACGCCTCCTGGCTCAACCTCGATGTGCTGGCCTATCTCGACCCCGACATCAGCGTGACCGTCATCGAGAACGGCAAGGCCGTCAAGAAGGAAAAGCCCCAGCCCCCCAAGCGTCTGGTCAACATCGTGCGGTGCAGGAACCCCCGCTGCATCTCCTCCATCGAGGAAGAGTGCGACCAGATCTTCGAGCTGAGTTCCAACGGCAAGTATCGCTGCATCTACTGCGAGCAGGAGCTGCAGGTCAAGCCGGAATAATAGAAAATAAACGATAAAAGCCGCCTGTCATTCAACGAACGACAGGCGGCTTTGCTTTTGATCCTCAGACTTTCCGGCGCAGCAGGCTCATCGGCGGCAGCTCCGGGGTGGGGATGGTATAGCGCTCCATCGCGTGGGGCGTGGACTCCACCAGCTCACCGGCCTCGTTTTTGATCCACTCCGGGTGCAGCGGAATACTCCGGCCATCCGGGCAGAGGGCTTCCAGCGTGTCCCCAAGGCTCCACTTGCCCCGCTGCTGGCAGCTGGCGACGCCGTTCTCCCAGCCGTCCACCGTACCGACAAACTCCCACTCGCGGATGTAAGTCGCGCTGTCGGTAGCCTGACGGGCCTGCTCCCGGCCAAAGTAGAAGCCGGGCGAATAGTGGCGGTGGCTGGTGCGAGTCAGCTCATCCAAAACCTCTTCCGGCAGCTCGAAGTTTTCGTTCATCGGGTCGGCCAGATACTGGTCGAGGGCGCGGCGGTAGGCCGCCGTCACGCTGGCGACGTAGTAGAACGTCTTGGCGCGGCCCTCGATCTTGAGGCTGTCCACGCCCGCCTTGCAGATGAGGTCGAGGAAGGGCGCGGTACACAGATCGTTGGCGTTCAGGATGTAGCTGCCGTTCTCGTTCTCGCCGATCTCATACAGCTGGCCAGGGCGGGTCTCCTCGCTGAGATAGTATTTCCAGCGGCAGGGCTGGGCACACTGGCCCCGGTTTGCGTCGCGGCCTGCCATGTAGTTGGAGAGCAGGCAGCGGCCCGAGACGCTCATACACATGGCGCCGTGGACGAAAGCCTCGATTTCCAGCTCCGGCGGGGTCTTGTCCCGGAGGGTAGCGATGTCCTGCAGGGTCATCTCCCGGGCCAGCACCACGCGCTTCGCGCCCATATTGTAGGCGGCGCGGGCAGCGGCCCAGTTGGTAATGCCGGTCTGGGTGGACATATGGACGTCGATGTCGGGCGCGAAGGTCTTGCAGGCGTCCAACACGCCGAGGTCGGCCACGATGAAGGCGTCCACACCGGCGGCGGCAGCGTCCTTGATGGCCTGGGGCAGACGGTCAGCCTCCTCGTTGGTGGGCAGGGTGTTCATGGTCAGGTAGACCTTGCGGCCCCGGGCGTGGGCATAGATGACGCCCTCGCTCAGCTGCTCCGGGGTGAAGTTGGTGGGTGCAGAGCGCATCCCGAACTCGGGCAGCGCGCAGTAGACGGCGTCCGCGCCGTAGTTGATGGCATACCGCAGGCGCTCGAGGTCGCCTGCCGGGGCCAGAAGTTCCGGTATCTGTAACATGATATTCCTCTTTTACTTCATACTTTTATTAACTTTAGGCCGCCTCATCGCAGTTTTTCTGGTGGTCTGCGTAGGTGTGGGCGTAGTAGTAGTGACCGGAAGGTCGGTGACGAAGAAATAGGCGTCCTTCGCCTCATCGTCGGGCTGCGGGTCAAGCGCCGCGCGGATGGCCGCGATGCCGGGGTTGAGATGGGGCCGGCGGAGAGGCCGGTGCAGGTGTAGGTGTCGTAGGCTTCCAGAATGTTCTCCGGGATGCTGTCCCAGCCGCCGTAGTAGGGCGCGACCCAGTTCCAGAGGTAGTTGTTGTCGGCGTCGCTCTGGACATGGCTGGAGGTGTTGCTCTGCAGGTTGGGGTAGGGCGAACCCGCAGCCAGACGGTTGCGGAACACCTGGGCCACATTATCATCCTGGTCATTGCCGGCCTCCTCCTGCACGAACGGACGCCAGAGTGACCACCTCGGAGAGGGTCATCCCCTGCTTTTCCATCTCGGCATACATCTCATCGGTGATCTGCTTGTCGAAGTGAGAATAGAACGTCTCAACGTAATGATGGACGGTGTCATCCTTCCGAAATCGTAGGTATCCGGGAAAAGATAACCCTCGCACTTGAGGAAGCGGTCCGGGGCGTCCTTGTCGTCCGGGGACGTACTGCCAGAACCTGTACTGGCTGAAATCGCCGGTGTTGGCCTCCTTGAGGAAGTCTTCGGCGCTGCACAGCCCGGCATCCTCCATTTTTTTCGCAATGGCGATGGCCGTCGTACCCTCGGGGAAGGTCAGCCGGACCTGTCGGCCTTCGCGTAGGCGGAAAGTGCCTCGATGATGTCGTCGTAGGAATATCCGCCGGTTTGCAGGTAAAACTCACCGTACTGCAGTTTTCCGGCGGCACCCTTGTGCCCCACATACCAGCGGAACAGATAGGCCGAACGGATCACTCCAGCCTCCTTCAGCTCCTTTGCGATGGCAGCAACGCCGCTGCCCTGGGGGATGCTGACGGTCACCTCTGCACCCGGCTTTCCTCCATTGCCGTTGATCTCGTTATACGCAAACACGCCTGCCGCACCGACTGTCAGTACCAGCAGCAACAGCACGACCAACAGGATCTTCAGCGCACTGCCTTTTTTCTTTTTCTGGTGTTTCTCTGCCATATCCACGTTCCTTTCAATCCATCATCAGGCGCATGTAGCTCTCCGAAACATCAAAAGGTTCTCCTTCAAAACGGATGAGGCCATACTCCTGCCGGGTTCCTTCGCCCAAGAACAGATTCTGGGCAGCTCCACCGTGATGACAGCTTTTTCCACGATGACCTCCTTCTCCCGGGCCGCTTCCATCAGCACCTCGGCAGAGCGGTCATCTTCGGCCATCAGCTCCACAAAGTAGAGGGTGTCCTCCCTGCGGAAATAGATGCCGTAGCCCTGCTCACTGGACACGATGGTCGCACCACGGGAATACAGGTCCCGCAGAACTTCCCCCATCTGCTCCGGCGGCAGCTGAACGGTGTCGGGCCAGTATTTTGCCCGCAGCTCGCAGAGTTTTTTTGCCGTCACGGAATCGAATTCCGCCTGGCTCCACAGGTTGCGCTCCACCTCCCGGGGCAGGCAGCGCAGGGCAAAGGCTTTCTGGAAGCCTTTATCCTGCAGCAGCGTTGATTGTTCCGGGCTGGCGGGCACTGCCACCACAAAGCCTGCGCCCCGCAGTTTCTGCTGGGCGCACAGGGTATCCACCAGGCCCGCAAGGAGCAGGCTGCCCTGCCCGCACAGACCGAACAGATAGCTGCCCGGGCGGCCCTGCAGGGTCACCGGCACAGCCAGTGCCACAGCCTCGATCTGGTCGTTTTCCTCCGCGACGTAGACATTCTGCACCCCGGCAAAGCGTTCCACAGCGCCGCGGACAAACTCCTCCGTGTCGCCGCGCTGGGCCTGCCACAGGGCCAGCACCTCCGCCCAATCGGACGGCTGCATCAAACGGTACATGATATAGGATGCCTCCTTTTGTTTCAAATAACAGCGAGAGCAAGCGTTCTGACCTCTTCCTGAATATCCTCAATGCTCCGCATTTTCTCCCCTGCCGTGCAGTGGACGGTATCCCAGCCAAGGTGTGCGGCACAGTATTCTGCCGCCCGGCGGCTGCGGGCCAGATATTCGATGTCCTTTTCGTGGACGTCCTTCCTGCTCTCGTCGCCATGGTAGCGGGCAGTCATCAGCCGCTGGCTCACCGCCGGGTCAACCTGCAGATAGATCACCTTGTCGGGCGCGGGCAGGCCCAGCAGGTGGTATTCATAGTCAAAGAGCCACTGCAGGAATGTGTCCCACTGCTCCGGCGGAAGCTTCGAGCACTGGTGGACAGCGTTCGACGTGGTGTAGCGGTCAGCGATCAGGATGCCGCCTTCCTCGTAGAACTTGCCCCAGTCCGACTTATACCCCGCATAGCGGTCCACCGCATAAAAGCTGGATGCCGCGTAGGCGTTGACATCGTCAGGCTTGTCACCAAACTGTCCGGCCAGATACATCTTCACCAGCGCACTGGAATCGCTCTCGTAGTCCGGGAAGGTGATCTCTCTTACCAGATTCGATCCGTCACCGTCAGGTGCTTTGCCAGCAGTTTAGCCTGCGTGCCCTTGCCGCTGCCGTCCAGCCCTTCCAGAACGATCAGCTTACCTTTGCTCATACACCAGCCTCCTGCTTGATGGCCTCATACTTTGCGCGGACTTCGGCAGTTCTGCCGCAGCACATCTTGCCCTCGGGGCAGGGGCCGGACACGCAGGCCGGGCCGGCGGTGCGGAAGATATGGGGTGCCACCGGGTAGACCAGCCGCAGCATCTCTTCAGCCAGCTGCCGGATCTCCCACTGGGCGCGGCTGCAGCAGCGCAGGTGGAAGAAGTTCTGCAGGCTGCGGGCGTTCATGGTCACCACCATCTTCGTCTCGCAGGCGTTGGGCAGCACGAAGCGGGCGTCCTCGTTGGCCTGCTTGGAAGCCTTGGCCCGGGCCTGCTTTTCGGGCAGACCTTCGGCCATCAGGCGGGCGGTGTGGCCGTCTTCCAGCTTCTTTGCACGAGGTCGAGGTAGCGCCTGGCATCCTCATCCATGCTCTCAAGAAAGGCTGCCTTTGCCTCGGGGATGGCCTCAATCTCCGGCGGGATGACATAGTGGAAGTCGTCCAGCCGGACATACCGCTGGCTCTGGACGCTGAAGGACGCGATGCGGTGCCGGGTGATCTGTGCCAGCAGAGTGCGGCTGACTCCCTCGATGCCGAAGGTAAAGCTTGCGTGCTCAATGGGGCTTGCATGGCCCAAATCGCTGAGCATGGTCAGGAACTTGGCCGTTTTCTCCTCAGTCAGCCCGTCCAGCAGGTCGGTGATGTGGGCGTCGGAGTAGCAGAGCTTCGCCGCTGCCGCCACCACCTTTTCCGGCTCCGGGGTATGTGCTATCAATCGAACAGTCATCATAGTTTTCCTCATTCCTCCGTGATTTTCGTCAGCGGCGCAAAGTTTGCCATGGTTTTCTTCACGCCCACCTTCTCGAAGCTAATCTCCACGATCTGGTCGCCGGCGGCGGGCTTGACTTTCAGCACCTTGCCGCGCCCGATCCTAAACGCCGTAGGCGGCCGCCATAGCCCGACGAAGCACTTCCCCGGCTCGCGTGATCGGAGCCAGAGCCTCGGTTATGGACATCGGTGCGTTATATTCTTTGTTCAGATAGCTGCTGCGGCTGCCATAGCCCGAGCCGTGACCGGAGCCGCACCCCCCAGCCGGAGGGGCCGGAGTAGCCCGACGCACCGCCCGGCACGGTATCGCTGCCGTAACCGCTGCCCCAGCCGCCCAGACGGGAGCGCTGTTCCAGCACCGGGCTGCGGGTCTCTTCGATATACTCCGGTTCAATTTCCCGGAGGAAAGCGGCTGGGCTCGTTGCGCTGGGTGCGGCCATAGAGCATCCGGGAGACGCTGTTGGAGATGTAAAGCTCCTTCTTGGCGCGGGTAATGCCCACATAAGCCAGACGGCGTTCCTCCTCGAGATCCGCCTCGGAGTACTTGCTCATCTCACTGGGGAAGACCCCCTCCTCCATGCCAATGAGGAATACATAGGGAAACTCAAGGCCCTTGGCGGAGTGGATGGTCATCAGCACCACCTGGTCGGCACTCTCGTTGTAGTTGTCAATGTCGCTGATGAGGGCGATGTCCTCCAGATAGCCCTCCAGCGAGGCCTCTTCGCCCTGCTGGTCGCAATAGCTTTTGACATTATTGACCAGCTGGCCGAGGTTCTGCAGACGGTCGGCGGCGTCCTCGTGACCCTTGGCGGCATCGGCTTCCAGCATGGCGCGGTAGCCGGTGATCTCGATCACATCCTGAGGCGAATTCGTCCAGTGTCCTGGTTTCCAGCGATTCCTGCAGTTTTTCGTAGATCTGCCAGAATTTCAGCAGCGGCATAATGGCACGGCTGAGCTTGGCGTAAGCATCGGCATGGGAGATGACATCCAGCATACTGATCCCTGCTGGGCGGCAAGGTCGGCGATCACATCGATGGTCGTTGCACCGATCTTCCGCGCAGGCTCGTTAATGATGCGGCGGAGTCGGACATCGTCCCGGGCGTTCGCCACGATGGACATATAGGAGTGGATGTCCTTGACTTCCTTGCGGTCATTGAACCGCTGGCCACCCACGATCTTATGCGGGATACCCGCACGGGTAAAGTAGCTTTCGATGGGGGCCGACTGGGCATTCATGCGGTAGAGCACGGCGTGGTCGGCCAGATGGCCGCCCTCCCGCAGGTGCTCACCGATGACATCCGCAATGTGGCTGGCTTCGTCCTGCTCATTCTCGGCAGTGTAAACCTGCACCTTGTCGCCCTCGTCGTTGTCGGTCCACAGGGTCTTACCCTTGCGCTCCGTGTTGTGCTGGATGACGCAGTTGGCAGCGTTGAGGATGTTGGACGTAGAGCGGTAATTCTGCTCGAGCCGGATGGTCCTGGTGCCTTTATAGATGCGCTCGAAGTTCAGAATGTTCTCAATGGTCGCGCCGCGGAAGCGGTAGATGCTCTGGTCATCGTCACCGACGACGCAGATGTTCTTCTCCGGGCCGGTGAGCAGGCTGACAAGGCGGAACTGTGCCACGCTGGTATCCTGATACTCGTCCACCAGCAGGTAACGGTATTTGTTCTGGTAGAAGTCCCGCACCTCTTTGTGCTCCGACAGCAGGATGACCGTCTGGTAGATGAGGTCGTCGAAGTCGAAGGCTCCTGCCTCCCTGAGCTTTTTCTTGTAGGCGGCATAGACTTTGGCGGCAATGGCTCCCTTGGTGTCCCGGGCCGAGGTCTTCAGCGCCTCTCCGGGCTGATGAGCTGGTCTTTCCAGCGGCTCATCTGGTTGATGGCGCTTTTGACCGGGAAGAACTTGTCGTCGATGCTCAGCTCTTATACACGGTCTTCATCACCCGCTGGGCGTCGTCGCTGTCATAGATGGTAAAGCTGCGGGGGTAGCCGATCTCCTCTGCCCAGCGGCGGAGAATGCGGACGCAGGCCGAGTGGAACGTGGAGGCGAACACCTCATCCCCCTCTTCGCCGCCCAGCATATTGCGCAGACGCTCTTTGAGCTCACCGGCGGCCTTGTTGGTAAAGGTGATGGCCATGACGTTCCAACTCCGGACAGCATCCTTCCGCAGCATCCCGTCCAGCCACGACGGGGCATCGGTGCCGGTCATAATTGCCGTTTTCAGGGCTTTCACATCGTCCTCGGTCACCTCCCGGGGGGTCCACCTGGAACCGTGGGCCGAGCCGAAGCGGATCAGGTTGGCGATGCGGTTGACCAGAACAGTGGTCTTGCCGCTGCCCGCGCCCGCGAGAATCAGCAGCGGGCCGTTGGTGGTAAATACCGCCTCCCGCTGCATATCGTTCAGGCGTCCGAACTGCTTTTCAATATACGTATCACGCAGAGCGCAGAATTCCTGTGCGAGATCTGTTGCCATGGTTTCCCCTGTCTCCTTTTATTGTCAAAGAACAGTATACCACATTTTCAGGAAATTGAGAATAGCCGGTACGTTTGCAGGCGGCATTTGCGGGGAAATTTTGTGGCCCATTTTCTGCGCGGAGGGTCCGCCGCCGGTGCCGCCCCGGGCAGGCTGCGCGGCGCCATGCAGGCGGTTGGCGCAGACGGAGGGTCCATATGGTTTTTTCCATCGGGGTGAAACAGATTGCACAGAGACAAATATATAATATATTATCGTACTTTTTTGTCTGTGTGCAAAAGTCTTGGACCCCTATTTGCACAGAGACTCAGTGTGCAGGCATTGTCTGTGTGCAAACTTTGCACAGTGACTTTTTTGACGATACGTTGTTTAAAATCAGTCAGTGTGCAAGATAACGCTTCTCCACAGTGACAAAACAAAACCCGCCCGGCAGTACAGGACCACCGGACGGGAACGTTTGTTTTTCAGGAAATGCTTAGCCGAAGATATTGATGAGAATACCAGCAGCGACGGCAGAGCCGATAACGCCGGCCACGTTGGGGCCCATTGCGTGCATCAGCAGGAAGTTCTGCGGGGTTCTCGCTCTGGCCGACCTTCTGAGACACGCGGGCAGCCATAGGCACAGCGGAAACGCCTGCGGAACCGATCAGGGGGTTGACCTGACCGCCGGTCAGGATATACATGACCTTGCCGCAGATGACACCTGCAGCAGTACCAAAGGAGAAAGCAATGAGGCCCAGCACGATGATGAACAGGGTGCGGCAGTTGAGGAAGGTGTTTGCAGAGGTGGTGCAGCCAACAGACAGAGCCAGGAAGATGGTGATGATGTTCATCAGCTCATTGCCGGCGGTCTTCTGGATACGGTCCACGACGCCGCACTCCTTCATCAGGTTGCCCAGCATCAGCATACCGACCAGAACGGCGGCATCCGGCACGATGAGGGAGACGATGATGGTGACCATGATGGGGAAGATGACCCTCTCGGTCTTGGTCACGGTGCGCAGCTGCTTCATCACGACGGTACGCTCTTTTTTGGAGGTCAGGGCCTTCATGATAGGGGGCTGGATGACGGGCACCAGAGCCATGTAGCTGTAGGCCGCGACGGCGATGGAGCCCAGCAGCTCCGGAGCCAGACGGGAGGTGACGAAGATAGCGGTAGGGCCGTCTGCACCGCCGATGATGGCGATAGCGGCAGACTGCTTCTGGGTGAAGTCCACCAGACCGGTAGCGACCAGCAGACGAGCGCCCATGTAAGTGCCGAAGATGCCGAACTGAGCGGCAGCGCCCAGCAGCAGGCTCTTGGGGTTGGAGATCAGCGGTGCAAAGTCGGTCATGGTGCCGATACCCAGGAAGATCAGCGGCGGATAGATGCCCAGCTTGACGCCCATGTAGAGCATATCGGCCAGGCCGCCGTTGTTCAGGATCTCGACCCACATCGGGTGCTCGAGGCCGTCACCGACGAAATACTGCATGTGGATGACGCCGCTGCCGGGCAGGTTTGCCAGGATCATGCCGAATGCCATCGGCAGCAGGATCAGCGGCTCGAACTCTTTGACGATAGCCAGGTAGAGCAGGAAGCAGCCTACGCAGATCATCACTGCGTACAGCCAGCCGCCGGGCTCACCGAACCGGGCAAAACCGGAGCTCTGGAAAATACCGACCAGAGTATCAATAAACTGAGTCATGTTTTTCCTCCTGTGTTAAAACGGTGCGGTGGTGTCGTTCACACCGGCCTTGCCCCAGCCGTTGGTGCCGCGGCGCACCGCCCTGAGGGTGTACTTGCCATTGCCCATTGCGTGGATGGCGGCCATGATGGCAGCCACCACATCACCGGGAATGCCTTCCTCCACCTGGGGAGCCGGAGCAGCGGCCTGCTGCACCGGGGCAGCGGGCTTTGCAGGGGCGGCAGGCTTGGAGGCAGCAGCCTTTGCGGCAACCTTCTTCTTGCCCAGACCGTCGAAGATCTTGCCCTCCAGCGTGATGATCGCCATCAGC
>VOFB01000266.1_pt1 | contig 21711 bp, 32 predicted proteins | sample 5384141 | NCBI WGS metagenome assembly VOFB01 (sample SAMN12384721, study PRJNA508395) | human gut metagenome | isolation source: healthy gut A | host: Homo sapiens | reverse complement strand
CAAGCCCTGCCGTAGGTTCATCTAAATCAAAATTTCAGGATTATTCAGAAAGTGCCTGTGCAATTCTATTCTTCGTATCATACCTCCTGAAAAAGTCTTCAGCTTTTTTTCTTTTCACATTTTTAACCCCACCATATCTAAAAGTTCGTCAATACGACTATCGGCATAGTCTTCCGGTAGTGCTTTCAATGCCGCCATATATCGCGTGTGAAGGTTCTGCAGTAAAATCGCCATAATATCCAAAATCCTGTGGTAAATAGCCCAATAACCTACGATACTCTGCTCCCATACTGTCTATCTCAATATCATCACAATAAATACTTCCCCGTTGGCTGCCAAAAACACCACAAATCAATCTTTCATTAATGTTGTTTTTCCCGCACCATTTTCTCCCAACAGTCCATACACACCATTTGTAAATGTATAATTGAATTTTCTGACTGCTTTTTATCCTTGTATTTTTTGTACATCCATCAACTTTTAATTCGTGCATAATACTTCTCCTTTTTCCATTTTACTAAGCAATTTTTTATCTGCATTACAAATAAAAGTCCCGACACAAGAAGAGCTACTGCCCATATCCAAAGAGTTGTTACAAAAAGTGCTCTCTCGAATCAACCAATTACTCCATAACTTATTGATAAAAAAGATGGCACTCATGCCAAATAAAGATGAATTTTTTCCTCTTGTTTCCATTGATAAAATCCCTAATGCAGTTATGCTTGATACTAAATATGGAGTTAAGATATACAGCCCCACCCGTAATAATCCAACTCTCCAATGATAGTTCAAATAGCCAGCTATCAAAAACAATATCATAACATTTATCATTCCCGACAATACCATCCATGCGAAGAACACACTGTTTTGTATTGAAATAGCAGCTTTCTCCTAACTCTGCCATCTTTCCAAAGAACAATTTATCAATCACACCAATAGAAGTTATACTTAGAATACCTGCTCCAACCATACATACAGTAATCATCAATATAACTTCAATAGCGAAAAAACACTTTAAATTAAATTTTAACTCAAAATTTCAAAAAATTTTCTAGCAATGCACCTTGAAAATTCAATATCTGGCAATTATTCAGTTGTCAATGTTCAGACTTTAAAACGCGGTAACCATTGCAGTCGTATTTTCATCATAGTAGGAAGTGCATCGTCATAAATGCATTCGCCAATTCATTGATTTTTTCATCTGAAAGCTCGGTGTTATCTAAAAGCATTGTCCTGAACATTTGAAGCAGCATTTGAAAAGCCTGTATCCATGTGATATCAGACATTTTATCTAAAAAGTATAAAAAGAGCTCCCCAAGTGACCGGTTATCATTGGATTCCCGGCTTTCCAGTGACAGCATCATATATCGGGTGAAAACAACTGCGGTATGCGCAGTCATTGCATCATAGGACAGAGAATTACATTCTCTGCTCAAGTTAAGGTAGCTTTTGCAAAATTAGGTGTGTTTTTCCTGTAAGCAGACTCATATACATACTTCTGTTGGAGAAAATCAGCAGAAACATGTATTGAAAAATCTCCGTTACCGGAGTGCCTTTCCTTTTATAGGCATTGACAGCTTTCAAGGCTGAGGAAATATGAAACCTTGTAAAAAAATCGTTTGATAGATTTAGAAATCTGCTTATCATTTTGAGGCGCTTGTGTTATACTTTTATTCATAGCATGAGTCTCCGGTTTGTAATTGTTTTTTGGCAACTCAATTATACCAAAACCATTGGTTTCATGCTATTTTTATGCCAGTTATTATTGAATTTTCAAGGTGCAAAGGCACATTTTAATGTGCGAAGTTTGAGTAATTAAAATGCCAAAGGGGTTTGATACAGTTATAGGAGATGGAGGTACAAAGCTTTCAGGAGGTCAAAGGCAACTATTATCCATAGCGAGAGGATTATTGAGAAATACAAAAATATTTTTGCTGGATGAGATAACCTCAAATATAAATGGATTGACTGAAAGAAATATTGTGCAAACAGTTTTTAGATTGTCTCAAAATCATACAGTAATTATGGCTACACGCAGGACAACTACAATAATGCAAATACCTAGAATAATTGTTATTTGTGACGGGAAAATGTTGCTGAGGGCACACATGAAAAACTTTTAAATGAATGCATGACATATAAAGAATTGTTTAAAAAAATAGACAGCAATTAGTGTGCTGATCTTGTAATTGAAACAAATGATTTGACAAAATGTTATGGAGAGCAAGTCTGCGTAGCACAGCTATGTCTTCATGTGCCAAAAGGAAAAATATATGCGCTTTTAGGGAGAAATGGAGCTGGGAAGACGACAACTATGAAAATGTTGTTGAATTTGGTAAAACCCACATCAGGATTTATTAAAATTTTTAATGATATTCATTTAGAAGATGCTTCAAAAGCGTATAGCCGTATAGGTGCACTGATTGAAACTCCTGGTTTTTATGATAACTTAACAGGAAGAGAAAATTTAGAAATTATAGCAAGATTGAGAGGACTTAATAGTATAGAAAGTGTTGATCAGGGCTTTAAGTGTGGTCAACTTGGATAAAAATGATAAAAAAATTTTTGAAAAATATTCTTTGGGGATGAAACAAAGACTTGGTATTGCAAAGCAGCAATTATGCACAAACCTGAAATTTTGATTTTAGATGAACCAATGAATGGTTTGGATCCGATTGGTATTTACGAGATGAGGGAATATTTGGTTAACCTTTGTAAAGAGGGGAATACCACTGTTTTTATATCAAGTCATATATTAAGTGAAATAGAACAAATTGCAGATGTGATAGGAGTAATGAATCATGGCAGATTATTGGAAGAAGAAAGTATTACGGATTTACATAAACGTCTTCGTAGATATGCGGAGTATGAAGTGTCTAATGTAGAGTATGTGTTTTCATTATTAAAGGAACGATTGGATATTTCTGAAATTTTGATTGATAGTAAGAATCGCATACGATTATTTGGCAAAGATATGCACAGGATTGAAGAAATAAATAGTTATCTTATACAAAATAACATTCCTATCAGACAAATTAGGATAGAAGAAGAAAAATTAGAAGATTATTTTTCGGAATTAATAGGAGGTGGGGAAATTGGGTGAATTAGTATATTGTGAATTTCTAAAATTGAAACGCACAAAAATAAAAAAATTATTGCTTTTCTAGGTATTTGTTCACCTCCGATTTTATCAATGTTTAGTAGTATACGAAGCTATATTTTTAACCCGGAGTATAGAATATCTTTGTTTACATTATATGATAATGCATTTATGTTTTTGATGCTTTTATTTGGACCATTAATATTTTCTGTCATAGCAGACTTATTTGTTTAGCCGGGAATATACGGGTAAAACATTAAAAACGATAATGGTTATTCCTATATCGAAAAGAGATTTATGTCTTGTAAATTTTTGACATTATTTATTTGTACAATTACATTGATGTTGACTTTTTGGGTTGTGGTTTTGATATTATGTACAATTTGTAATATATTTGTTGGAGTAGATCAATTTAATATTGAACTGCGTTTTTTTCTTATTTAAAATTGTTGTGGGAGGAATATTGTTATATTTTACAATTACCCCAATGGCATATCTTGCATTTCGCACAAGAGGAATTATCGTTTCAATGATAGTAGCTGCTGTTATTGCATTAGTAAATGTCATTTTATCAAATTCTTCTTTTTGCAGGTTTTTTCCCGTGGTCAGCAGATATTTTATTTCTAATGGGAGAACAAGAGAAATGATATGTCCTGTTTACATAAGTTTAGCAATAATACTTTTAATGGCTTTCATTAGTTATAGGTGTTGTTGCAAAAGTTTTGAAAAAAGAAGACATTAATTAACTTAGCTATATTTTATGTCATGCAAGGATAAAAAGATATATCTACATGTTAAGTGCCTAATCTCAAGCTGTGCAAACATGTATTGAAAAATCTCCGTTACCGGAGCGCCTTTCCTTTTATAGGCATTGGCAGCTTTCAAGGCTGAGGAAATATGAAACCTTGTAAAAATCGTTTGATAGATTTAGAAATCTGCTTATCATTTTGAGTCGCTTGTGTTATACTTTTATTCATAGCATGAGCCTCCGGTTTGTAATTGTTTTTGGCAACTCAATTATACCAAAACCATTGGTTTCATGCTATTTTATGCCAGTTATTATTGAATTTTCAAGGTGCATAAGCACATTTTAATGTGCGAAGTTTGAGTTTTTAATATTTTTTACCATTCATCCGCAAATACCCACAATAGCTGACTTAATTCTACTTTCTGTAATTCATTATATAACTATTTTCCGCACCTGCGCTTATATTATGTTCAAACAAATAATTACTACTTTTTTCTGCTTTTTAGAGTAATGCTTCCCGCACTATACAATCCTGCACCGAGAACTCAACTTACTCATCATGTATCAACGGCTGCTTTTTCAACATCGCCTTCTGCGACTTCCACACCTGTTCCATAATCGTCTTCACTTCTGCCATATCGCAGACTACGATTTCTTCCATGCGAGCCGTCCTGAAGGCTATATATCAATACGCTAAATTGAATGAATACATAGACAGGGATTTAACAGAAGGTCTGGTTTATGAATGGACAAACTCTATGGAGCAGATACATGACAGGTATTCCGATGAAGAAATCAAAACACTCGGTCGAAGCTATATGAAATCAACAATGTAGATATTATCCTGATTATGATTTACACCGGATTGCGACCAACCGAGCTGTTGGTAATCATTACACCTACGGAACCTACATGAACGGCAATTTTAATACATGCATGGGAAAACTCAAAATGAAACACCTGCCCCACGATGGCAGACACACCTTTGCTTCACTCATGGACAGCGCCGGAGCAAATGACGTATGTATCAAATTGATTATGGGACACAGTATGAAAAACGACACCACCAAGGGAACGTACACCCATAAGACTTTTAGAAGAACTTCTTGCAGAAGTGAACAAGATATAAAACAATAAATCGAGACTGATTGCTGGATACACTTATGATGTTTCTGATGATAAACATTACACTCATATTCAGCTTGAATCATCTTGAAAAACACCGGATGAAATGCTTCAAAAAACATCCAAAATCAGTAAAAACGAGTGTATACCACCTGTATATCACTTGTGTACCACGTGTATATAACGACCTCAAAATAACGTAAATTATCTTCTATTTATGAATATTCTGACAATTCTTTTGTCTTTCAATACATAAAGAAAAGCCCCGGAAATTCAATATTTCCAGGACTTCTCAATATAATCTATTATCTTAGAAATTCTAATTAGCAAACACCCTGCATAGCCTCAGCACAGGTATTCAGTATTCATGGGGATTTCAAACATTTTTGTATATTACGCGTATACTACTATCTCACTCTGAAATAAACTAAATCCAACTTCCACAAATTTATGTCTTGAAAATTTACCCACCTCATACTATAATAAATATAAAGAGAAGCAACCGCCCACAAAGTGGTTAGCCTCGTAAATGGTTATTTAATAAGCCACTCGTCCGCCAAGACAGGAGTGGCTTATTTATTTTCGCTTGTTGTTCCTATCTATGTAGGCAAGCAGTGCGATTAGAAATGAACCGCCTAAAAATAACAGGCTTAAAACTTCATACATATCCATCAGCACCACCTCCCTCTATCTCTAGTCTGGGAGGCTACCACTCTGTACACGATTACTTCTCATGCCGGTAGTGTATCACAATTTACATAAACCGACAATCTCCATTTCAAAATTCTTGTTCAAAATAAATCGTAATTTCATTGATTACCCTGTGCTATGTTTTTTTACCCTATTTTATAAAAATACATTTTAGTCGAATCATCCTTGTATATTATGCAAAACCGTTTGTATACTACGCGTATATTATATGTATATTACTTGTAACTTATCTCCTTCTCTCATGTATAAACCGCTTACTTTACTGCATTTTCATGCATCTAGCAAAACAAAAACCCTACACTTTTGCGTTTTCCTGCAATGTAGGGTTCTCAATTTTTGAATAATTATTTATTTGTTGCTAATTTATTAGCACACGCCCTGGGCAATCATAGCATCCACGACCTTCTCAAATCCGGCAATATTTGCACCGGCAACATAGTCAGTCTGTCCACCAACAGTTGCGTTGTATCTCTTTGCAGCGTCAGAAATGTTAGCGTAGATCGTCTCCATGATTCCTTTGAGTTTTCCATCAACTTCTTCGAATGTCCAGGAAAGTCTCTCGGAGTTCTGGCTCATCTCAAGTGCAGATGTAGCAACACCACCGGCATTGGCAGCTTTACCACCTACGAATAATACGCCGTTCTCCTGTAAGTATTTTGTTGCCTCTAATGTAGTAGGCATGTTAGCACCCTCTGTTACGGAAGTAACACCGTTTGCAACTAACATCTTAGCATCCTCAAGGTCTAACTCGTTCTGTGTAGCACATGGAAGAGCTAAATCTACTTTGTACTGCCATACACCGTGCTCACCATTCTGTTTTGCATGATACTCTGCAGATGATTTTGCAGCTGCGTACTCTGTCAGACGTGCACGTTTTACTTCTTTTACTTCTTTTAATAATGCAACATCGATTCCTTCCGGATCATAGATCCAGCCTGTAGAATCAGAACATGTTACAACTTTAACGCCTAACTGCTGTGCTTTCTCGATTGCGTAGATAGCTACGTTACCAGATCCGGAAACTGCGGCTGTCTTGCCTTCAAGACTCATGCCGTGATCTTTCCATAATGCGTTAGTCAGGTATAACAAACCATATCCGTAGCCTGTGTACGGGCAAGAGATCCACCATAAGTAAGTCCTTTTCCTGTAAGAACTCCCTCGAAAGAACCACGGATTCTCTTATACTGACCAAACATGAAACCGATCTCTCTTGCGCCTGTTCCGATATCTCCGGCAGGTACGTCAACGTCTGCGCCGATATATTTTCAAAGCTCTGTCATAAAGCTCTGGCAGAATGCCATGATCTCTCTGTCTGATTTGCCCTTAGGATCGAAATCAGAACCACCTTTACCACCACCGATTGGAAGTGTTGTAAGTGAGTTTTTGAAAATCTGCTCAAAACCTAAGAATTTGATGATACCAAGGTTTACAGACGGATGAAGTCTTAAGCCGCCCTTGTACGGTCCGATTGCATTGTTAAACTGTACGCGAAAACCAGTGTTTACCTGAACCTGTCCCTTATCGTCTACCCAGGGAACGCGGAACATAATCTGACGGTCTGGCTCTGTAATTCTTTCAAGAATTGCATTTTTTCTGTACAATTCCTCATTTGCATCAATAACAGGTCTTAAAGACTCTAATACCTCTTCAACAGCCTGTAAAAATTCAGGTTCTGAAGCATTTTTTTTTTTACTTTTGCGAGTACTTCATCAACGTATCCCATTTTTTTCTCCTTTAAAAATATATTTACAACCATGTGAAATCAGATATCCGGCATTTTTTAAATGCTCCGGCATTGATTCCGGCTGCAGATTTCTCATCAACACGTACATTTTATTATAAAATGACGGCGGACGCAATATTTTTTTTTTATTCCTTTAATTTAGTGAAGTTTTCTAATGATTAGTCTATTTTTTTGCAGGATTCGACTTCAAATTATTCATTTTGCATAAAAAAAATCAATAAATTTTACTTTTTATATTTTCAGGTTATAATTATTATCATTTCAACTTATAATAAAACAGGTCATCGCATAAAAAATAGTTTTTCGATGCAATGACCTCTGTTCTTTATTCTTTCTCACCCTTGTATACAAGGTGAAAATAATCGGCAAGTTTCGCCAGCGCATAAATCAGGATCGGCGTCTCCTGCTCGGTAAGCTGGCTTTTGATCTGAGCGATCATCTCGTGATGAAACTCTTCATGATGTTTGTAAGCAGCTTTCCCGGTGTCTGTCAGATAAACCCATACCACACGTTTATCCTGCGTACTGCGCTCACGGATAACATACCCTTTTCTGGTCAGTCCATCCATTGCCTTTGTCAACGTTCCGGTTGTGACACCCATCAGTTTTGCCACCGTTGTCATCGTTTTTGGTTCATTGACTCCGATTGCCTCGATCACGTGGAAATCATTGTAACTGAGATCTTTGAATTCTTCTGTCACAAGACATTTTCCCTCGATCTCCATGATGTCTTTAAACAATCTGACCAATAATTCGTTTAATGTTTCATCTGTTGTCATCCGATCTACTCCTATTTCTGCGGTCAGCGCCTGATTTTACCAGTTTATCACCGTTGCTCCCCAGGTGAGGCCTGCTCCAAATCCTGCCAACACGATTTTCATTCCTTTCCTCATCATACCATGATTATTGACATTATCAAGCAAAATCGGCACACTTGCCGCAGAAATATTCCCGCATTCCTCCAGATTGGTCGGAAATTTCTCCATAGGCTGACCAAGTCTTTTCGAAACTGCTTCAATGATCCTGTAATTTGCCTGATGCAGCAGGAATAAATCAATCTCTTCCAGATGTAAGCCTGCCTGTTCCACTGCGTCTGTGACCGCCTTTGGCACAGTCTTCACTGCAAACCTGTACACCTCCTGCCCATTCATGGAAACATAGGAAAGTGCCGTGTCACTTTTTTTATAAGGGTTGTTCACTTTTCTCGCCATGCAGTTTAAGACATCGCCCCTGAACCCATCCGAGCCCTGCACCATGGATAAAATGCCATCTTCTACTTGCTGAAAGAACTGCTGCCCCTGCACCGTCTCCAAAGAGCACGCAGGTGCTCCGGTCCGTCCAGTCCATCATTTTTGACAGCGTTTCCGCTCAATCACAAGCGCATGCTGATATCCGCCATGTTCTAAATACAGCGCCGCAGTATCCAGTGCAAAAAGAAAACCGGAACACGCTGCATTGATGTCGAACGCAACTGCATTTTCTGCACCGATATTTTTCTGCACCTCACAGGCAAGTCCCGGAAGATATTTATCTGCGGAAACAGTTGCCGCAATGATGATATCCACATCTTCCGCTGAAATATCTGCATTTTTCAACGCCTTGTCTCTGCCTCTTCTGTGGACATGCCGGTGGTTGTCTCCTCTACCGCAATATGTCTGGCAATAATCCCGGTTCTCGACCGGATCCATTCGTCCGATGTTTCCATGATCTGACCAAGATCATCATTTGTCACGCGAAGCTTCGGAAGGCAGCTTCCCGTTCCTGTTATTTTTACCTTCATAATATTCCTCTCTTCTCTGTCCGGTCACAAAACGATTCGTACTCTCTGTGCACATAGCCGCTGTGATTTTGCTAAAATTTCCGGAATATCGCATAGCGCTCGGACGCAAACTGTTCTCCTGTCCTGCCATTTTGTTTTCTCAAGAAACTTTTTATATTTCCTTTCAGATAGCGCGAGATTGATTCACAGGCTTTTGCGTCTGCCACACCATATTCCGGAATGATCTGTTCAATGACACCCAGCGATTTTAAATCCAATGCCGTGATTTTCATAATCTCACTTGCCTCTTTTGCACGTTTTCCGTCTTTCCACAAAATGGATGCAAATCCTTCCGGCGAAAGCACACAATAGGTTGCATTTTCCATCATCCATACTTCATTTCCGACCGCTAAGGCAAGCGCTCCGCCGCTTCCGCCTTCCCCGATCATGATGCAGAGAACCGGTACTTTTAATGCTGACATCTCATAGAGATTCCGGGCGATCGCTTCCCCCTGCCCACGTTCCTCTGCCTCCATTCCACAGTATGCTCCCGCTGTGTTTACAAATGTGATCACCGGGCGTCCGAATTTTTCTGCCTGTTTCATCAGACGTATCGCTTTCCGGTATCCTTCCGGCGACGGCATTCCATAATTGTGTTTCATGCAGTCCTTAAAATCTTTTCCTTTCTGGATTCCGATCACGGTCACAGGCTGACCGTCGAGATATGCGACTCCACCTACGATTGCCGGATCATCCCGAAAGTATCTGTCACCATGGAACTCCATAAATTCATCAAAAATATTTTCCATATAATCAGTGGCAGAAGGTCTGTCTACTTTCCTTGCGGCTTTTACCTTTTCCCACGGCGTCAGTCCTTTTGCCCTTGCCGCGCGCTCCCGCATTAACTCTGTCGGCTCGTAGTTATCATCCATGCGCAATGGATCAAAATCAGCAAATCCTTTCCTGCTGTGATGCATTTTTAAAATACGGTTTAAGGTTATTTTCAGATTTTTCCGCTCAACAATGGCATCCACAAAACCATGCTCTAACTGAAATTCCGCACGTTGAAATCCCTCCGGAAGTTTTTGTCCGATCGTCTGCTCGATCACGCGGGGTCCTGCAAATCCGATCAGTGCTCCCGGTTCTGCCAGGATCACATCTCCAAGCATCGCAAAACTTGCCGTCACCCCGCCGGTGGTCGGATCTGTCAAGACCGGTACATACAAAAGTCCTTCCTCAGAATGATGTTTTAATGCCGCAGACGTTTTTGCCATCTGCATCAGAGATACGATTCCCTCCTGCATTCTTGCACCACCGGAACAGAGAATAAAATAACCGGAAGCTTTAAATCTGTCGCCCGTTCCACACCGAGCGCAATTTTTCTCCGACCACATGTCCCATGCTGCTCATCAGGAATCTTGCATCACAGATTCCAAGAACTGTCTCTTCCCCATATATTTTGCATCGTCCGATGGTCACTGCCTCATGCAGTCCGGTCTTTTCCCTGGACTGCTCCACCTTCTGGGTATATTCCGGAAACTCCAGTGGATTTTCTGATTCCAGATATTCAAACCATGGTTCAAAGGTTCCTGCATCTGCCACCATGCGGATCCTGTTTTTAGTCCGCACGCGGAAATAGCTTCCACACTCATAGCAGACATACTTATTTTTTTTCCACTTCCGCCTTGTTCACTTCTCTCTTACATGCTGGGCAGACCACTGTACTTCCCGGTATTTTCTGCTGATCCGCTGCCGGTGGTGGTGTCATAACTTCCGCCTGCACTTCCTCTTTGCGGTAAGTTACTGCATTTTTTCTTTCAGGTTTTATGGATATCAGCTTTCTTCTTCTCAAAATTGCTGGCATAATATTTCCTTCCTGTTACAGCTTCTATGTAATGCCTTTCTATTCTGTTACTCAACTGCAAAGGTGAGTTCTGCAATGCATGCAATTTCATCTCCGACTTTTTGCCGTCGCTTTTCCCACCCCGATCGGTCCTTTCACTTTTTATAATTTCCGTCTCCAGCGTGAGAATATCTCCAGGAACTACTTTTCTTTTTAAATTTTGCAGAATTGATGGACGCAAAATAAGCTGTTTTTCCACGGTTTTCATCTTTTCCAAGAATTGCGACCGCACCGGTCTGCGCCAGTGCCTCCACGATCAGCACCCCCGGCATTACCGGTTCTCCCGGAAAATGTCCTGCAAAAAAGGTTCATTGAAACTTACGCATTTCTTCGCCACTGCACGGACACCATACTCAATTTCTTCTACCGAATCAATGAGCGGCATTGGCTGTCTGTGTGGCAGGATTTCCATGATCTGACTGATGTTTAATACTGACATCGCTGCCTCCTTATCTGCACCATTGATATCTTTGTCCGATACAATGGTATATTTTTTTAATAGAATACTTGCATTATGACCGCCAAATCGAAGGGAATTGCTCAGGCATACTGTACCTCCATCGAAACCGGTTCTTTGCAATAATCGAGATCCAGTTCCTCATCCGGCACTTTATAGCCAACTGTGGCATGAATATAGTCTTCCTCAATCTCTTTCACACAAGTGATAAACTCTCGATCGCTCCGGCAGCTCCCAGCATATGTCCGACCATGGATTTTGTGGAATTGACCTTCATTTCACCGGCATGCGCCCCAAATGCAAGTTTGATTGCACGCGTCTCAAAGAGATCGTTATGGTGTGTGGATGTTCCATGTGCATTGATGTAACTGACCTCATCCACTGTGATTCCTTGCATCCTGAACGGCATTTAACATAGCTCTTGCTGCGCCGCTGCCATCTTCTGCCGGAGATGTGATATGATACGCATCCGAAGAACAGCCATAACCCACAACCTCTGCATATATCTTTGCGCCACGGCGTTTTGCATGCTCTAATTCCTCTAACACGACCACCGCCTGCCCTCTCCCATGACAAAGCCGCTGCGTTCTTTATCAAACGGAATGGAACATCTCTCCGGATCAGTTTCTGCTGTGAGTGCCGTGAGTGACGTAAAACCAGCGATTGCGGTCGGACAGATACTTCCCTCGGTTCCCCCGGAAACCATAATGTCTGCCTCACCATACTGAATGGCACGGAATGCCTCACCAATCGTATTCGTTCCTGTGGCACAGGCTGTCACAACATTGATACTTTTTCCTTTTAATCCAAAATGAATGGAAACATTTCCTGCTGCCATATTAGAGATCATCATGGGAACGAATAAAGGTCCCACTCTCCCCGGTCCTTTTTCTATCAGCCTTGTATGTTCGCGCTCGATCGCCTGAAGGCTTCCCACGCCGCTTCCAATGGCACAGCCTGCCATATACGGATCTTCCTGATCCATTTCAAGCCCGGCATCCTCAATTGCCTCCTTCGCTGCCGCCACGGCATACTGGCTGAATAGTTCCATGCGCCTTGCTTCTTTGCATCCATATAATTTTTTGTACATCAAACTCTTTTACTTCTGCTGCAAGACATTTATAATTAGTGGTGTCGAATTTTGTAATTTCAGAAAACCCGGTTTTCTGTGCTTTTACATTCTGCCAGAATTCATCCACACTCAGTCCGATCGGTGTGACTGCTCCCATTCCCGTTACCACTACGCGTCTTTTTCGCCATATTGTTCTCCTCATGATATATATTCTTTACATGTGCATGCCGCCGTCCACGGAGATCACCTGTCCGGTGATATAATCTGCCAGATCCGATGCTAAAAATGCAGCCACACCGGCCACATCTGACACCTGCCCTGTCCGCTGAAGCGGAATCTGTTTTTTTACCGCTTCCCTGGCAGCCTCCGGCATAGCTTCTGTCATCTCTGTTTCGATAAATCCGGGTGCCACTGCATTGCATGTGATCCCTCTCGACGCAAGCTCCCTTGCCACACTTTTCGTCAGTCCGATCACCCCCGCCTTGCTTGCACTGTAATTTGCCTGCCCGGCATTCCCCATCACACCGGAAACAGAAGAAATATTAATAATCTTACCGGATTTCTGTTTCAGGAAATAACGTGAAGCATGGCGGATCGTATGGAATGCACCTTTCAGATTCGTATCAAGGACCCTGTCAAAATCTTCCTCACTCATTTTCATGATCAGTCCATCTTTGGTAATTCCTGCATTATTGACCAGAATATCCAGGTGTCCATAGTTGTTTATGATCATTTCCATCATTTTTCCGCAGGCATCAAAATCAGAAACATCACATTGTACAGGCGCTGCCATTCCACCCTGTTTTATGATTTCTTTTACAGTCTGTTCTGCTGCATCCGGCGAACTGTTATAATTGACAATGACAAACGCTCCACATGATGCCAGTGTCTTTGCAATCTCTTTTCCGATTCCGCGGCCGGCTCCTGTGACAAGTGCCACTTTATTTTTTCAAAGAATCTGTTAACATGCTCCTGCCTCCACATGACTTCCGATAAACTGAATAAAATCTTCCATTTTATCAATGCTGCTCACTTTTACATCCCGGTTCACTTTTTTCACAAATCCTCTCAATGTTCTTCCCGGTCCGATCTCTACAAATTCATCCGCACCATCTGCAAGCAGCCGCTCTATGGTCTGCTGCCAGCGCACAGAAGAAGATACCTGACTGGCAAGCAATGGTTTCACTTCCTCTTTTTTTGTGACATAGCCTGCCGTTACATTTGACAATATAAGGAACAAATGAATCACTGATCTCTACTTTTTTTAATTCTTCTTTTAACTTTTCTCCTGCGCTCCTGCAGCATTTTCGAATGAAATGGGCCGCTGACTTTCAATGGAACAACACGTTTTGCCCCAGACGCCTTACATGCTCCTGCCAGATGTCACTGCTTCCTCCTGACCAGAAATGACGATCTGTCCAGGGCAGTTGTAATTTGCTATAAACCTCAATTCCTTCTGCTCTGCTTGCTGCAGATCTGCTTCAATTGCCGCGCATCCAGTCCCAGCACTGCTGCCATTGCTCCACCGGCCGGGTACAGCTTCCTGCATAAAAATGCCTCTTTTTCCGCACCAAGTTCAAATGCTTCCTCAGCAGTCATGACTCCGGATGCGATCAACGCTCCATACTCACCAAGACTCAATCCGGCTGTGACATCCGGCTGATAACCGTTCTGTTCCAACGCCATATAAATTGCAGCTTCCGTAGCCAGCATACAGATCTGCGTGTACTCTGTGATATTTAATTTTTCGTTCTCCTCAAAACACAGTGCCGGGATATCCAAGTCCAGTCACCTCTGATGCAAGATCGTACACTTCTTTACAAATAGGGATCTGTTCATAAAATTCTTTTCCCATGCCAATATATTGGGATCCCTGTCCCGGAAACATAAATACTGTCTTTCCCATCCTTAACCACACCTTTCTCAAATCTTCATATCTGCGCATGTCAGACGTTCTGCTTCTGATACGATAGGCATCTGTGACAATTTCCTCTATGATCAATTCATCTGCTCTTTTCATTCCGGCAATCTGACCTGCCATCAGACTTCCATTTACTGCATCGGAGAATCAATGTCTTTGGATTTTATCAGTTTTTCTTTGTAGTTTGCATGTACGATAGATTCTTTGGCTGCCACAAATCTTGTTCCCATCTGAACGGCTTCTGCCCCCAGCATAAAGGCTGCAGCCATTCCTCTTCCATCTGCAATTCCTCCGGCTGCAATCACCGGTGCATCAATGGCATCTGCCACCTGTGGCACCAATGCCATGGTTGTAGTGGAACCGATATGGCCACCGGATTCCATTCCCTCTGCCACAACAGCATCTGCGCCACCGCGGACCATAAGTTTTGCCATAGCTACACTTGCTACTACCGGAATTACTTTAACACCTGCTTCTTTCCAGAGGCTCATGAATTTGGCTGGATTTCCGGCTCCTGTTGTGACAACCGGAACCTGCTCCTCAACTACCACCTTTGCCACTTCCGGTGCATTCGGATTCATCAACATGACATTTACACCAAATGGTTTGCTGGTGCGTTCCTTCACCTTGCGAATCTGCTCCCGAACCACTTCAGGTGGAGCACTGGCTGCACCGATAATACCAAGTCCACCTGCTTCAGATACTGCAGCAGCCAGATGATATTCTGCAACCCATGCCATTCCGTACATTTAACTGTTCTGCAATAATCGGTTTCATCTTTTCTAACATTTTGCTTTTCCTCATTCTTTCCCGGCTTTCGCCTGTTGTTTTTCATATTATTTTGTTTGACTTTCTAATTATTTGATTGTCAAACTATTCGATAGGCAAAGTATATGCATTTCTGTTTTATTTGTCAAGAGGATTTTTCTGAATCACTTTTCTTACGCAAAGAAACAGCAAGTGTTTTACTGTCTGCGTGAACAGTAACATTTTTCTTTTCTATATACAGAACGACCGATCTGTGCTATATTAAAAGTGCTTCAATGAGTCATGAATAATTGCATTTTATATGCAAAAATTGGAAATGAAAGTGAGGTAGAATTTATGGATATTACAGGTTTAGACGCAGCATTAAGTACTGTTTCTTCATATGACATCGGTTCTTCCACAAGCCCTGTTACATTACAGGAAGATATCGGAGTTGCAATGCTCGGAAAATCTTTAGATATGACACAGACATTAGGTGCCGCATGGTTCAGATGATGGAGAATTCCGTCACACCATATCTTGGAAGTAATATCGATCTTTATATCTGAAAAGAAAGTCGCAGATTTTGTTCTGCGGCTTTTGCTTTGCCACAAATTGTTGGAATCTTTGTGAGTCTTTGTGATTTCAAGAGCTTTTATGAAAATTTCAGGTTGACTTTCCCGCTGCATCTTGCTATATTGATACTCGTTAAGGCATCATAGACCTTAACAGTATTTATAACAGAATCAAAAACGCTAGGGGCGCAAAAATGCTGCATTTGCCAGACATTCCAACGCTGAGAGATGATTTTTCATCAACCCTTATTACTTGAACCGGATAATACCGGCGTAAGGAAGCTTTTATGATATTTCTCATCAGACGATAGAATATAGAGTTTTTTCCTCCTGGCGCAAAAAGATCTGAAACGCAAGGAGGATTTTATTTTATGAAAGAATTTTTTTACTACCACGATCGGAGCCTGGGATGATGGCTCTGTACGTCTTACTGCACCTGGAATCGCAGTTGTAGTAGTCATTATCGCACTTCTCGTTGTTGTCGCAGCAGTGATCCGCCACAGAAATGCAGAGAAAAAAACAATTCTCACCACAAAACAGCTTGTCTACTCTGCCGTTGCGATCGCGCTTGCAGTAGTATGCTCCATGATTAAGTTTGCGAATCTGCCAATGGGCGGTTCCGTTACTTTATTCAGCATGTTGTTTATCGCACTGATCGGTTACTGGTACGGTCCTTATGTTGGTCTTATGACTGCCGTTGCCTACGGTCTTGTTCAGTTTGTTATGGAGCCAATTTTCTATACCGTTCCACAGATGATTTTAGACTACCCTCTGGCATTTGGTGCTTTAGGGCTCGCCGGATTTTTTGCAAACAAAAACACGGGCTGCAGATTGGTTATATCGTTGCCGTGTTTGGACGTTATGTATTTGCAGTGATCTCCGGTGTCGTATTCTTCGGTGCATATGCCCCGGAAGGAACACCTGCCATTATTCTTTCAACCAGCGTTTCCTTTTTCAGATTACTGCTTAAAACGCAGGAAAGTACAATCTGCAACAGACCGACCAAAAAAATCATAATAAAAATTGGTACGATCGGAACATGATAGATATTCATTCCAAATATTCCATTATGTTTTGCATAGGAAAAAAGTGCATAGCCGAGCGGCAGACCAATGATCAAAGCTACGCATATGGTGCCAACCGTAAACATCAGTCCCTGTAACTGCAGACATAAATTTAATTGTTTATTTGTCATATCCACAGCCTGTAATACACCATATTCCTGCTTTTTTGTCGTAATATTCATGATTATGGTGTTTGCCATATTCATAAAACCGATGAGTCCTACAACCGCCATGAACAGATAACAGCCGAGCTTCATCATACGGGCTGTGTATTCTGCATATTGTAACTGTGCATGATAGGTATCCATTTTTATATGCGAAGTATTAGAAATCAAAGTATTCAGACTCTGTTCTACAGATGCAATATCTTTTTTATCACAGTCCACCCACAGATAGCCATAGGCTGTTCCCCTCGGATTCATGGAACGGTATACACCTTCCGGAATGACAAGATAAGTGTCCGCGCTTACAAAGGATCCTGCAATCTTTCCCTGATAGGTATAGGTTTCACTTCCATTCTCAAAGTCAAATGCAATGGATTCACCCGGAGCATATCCATCTTGTTCCATCCACGTCGACCAGCCAAAGAAAATTTCACCATTCTTTACCGCCTGATCATAGTCCATAGAGCCAATATCCCCGTCTTGGCGCATAAAATCAAAATCATTTTTACTCACAACAGCAGCCGGAAATCTTGTTCCGTTCAGATTTACAGAGACAATCTCTCTCGTCATGACATCTGTCACTCCTGGAATGCTTTTGATTTCTTCAATCAGCGAATCATTCAATGGATTATCCGTCAGAATCGTATCCAGATTATTCTCCGGATATCTTTCATCATACTCAGCAGAATAGTCAAGCTGCAGTTCAAATTGTCCATGATTAACGTAAAGACGTGCTTCATGCTCCGTATCAATATTTCCCACATAATTAGAGATAATCACAAACAATGCGCAGGAAAGCCCCATTGTGAGGATAGTACCAATAGTTCTTTTGGGATTACCCGTTACATTTGCCATTGCCATAGAAAACACGGTGACATTTTTTCTGCCATTTCGTTTTCCCTTTTTTTGTGTTTCTGCATTTTCTAAATACCGTGTTGCTTCGATAGGTGAAATCCGTGAAACAATTTTCATTGGTTTACGCAGCGCCAAAGCAACGGTAAAAAATGACACGAAAATACATAGAAGCATAACAGGCAGGGAAAACAGTGGCATCTGCTGATTTTGGACTCCCATAGAGCCAGTTCCGGTTGATACAAGGTTCCCCTGTTCTACCAGCCAATTAAAACCGCATTTTGCAATCAGAAAGCCAAGAAGCAATCCAACCGGTATTGAAAAAAATGTCAAAAAAATGCCCTCTCTGAAGATCAGTTGTTTCATCTGCTTTTTTGTCGCTCCCAGAGCCTTGATTTTTCCATACTCCTGTATCTTGTTGGCAATACCGACCTGAAAAATATTATAAATGACCACAACAGAGAAAAGTACAATTGCAAGAATCAAAACCCCGCATACCGCAATCGTTTCATAACTCGGCTGCAAGACCCATTGCAAATAGAGATCATTGACTATAACGTTTTTTTCTTCGATCCCACAAGCTGCTGCAATCTGCTTTATAACCGAATCAATATTATTCATAGATACATTTGCAGAATCATTTAAAGTAAAATAAATATTATACTGTCTGTCATTCTCTGCGACGTGCTCATCATAAAACTCCTGTGACCCGAAAGCAACATAAGATGCCTCGATGGTATACTCATCCCGATCATATAGGATTCCGCTGACAACAAACTCTTCCGGCTTATATTCTGACCGCATCCCTGCACGGTAATCCAGTGTAACCGTATCTCCGATCTTTACATCACCATACCCCATTGCACGAAAAAATGCTCTTCCGGCGGCAATTTCCTGCATTTTTTCCGGATACTTTCCTTCCTTCAACTCATATTCTTATTATAAGGAAGCATTTTTCTTGCAGTCTCATCCATGCAGACAAACCCGCCTTTTTCATTGCCTTTTATGATACCTTCGGTGCACATAATGCCTGTAGCATCTATTTCCGCACGGCGGTTTACTTCTTTTAACTGCGATCCGTCTGCGGAAACAAACAGACCATAATTGCTTCCATATGATCCTGCCGCCTGACTTTTCTGTAAATGAATTACCCCATTTCCCACAGTACTGATGATAACAAGCAGCATCGTGGTCAGACAGATTGCCATCATGATCAGTATACTTCTTGTCCTGTTCCTTTTGTCATTGTTATATGCAATCCTGCTTATTGTCTTCATCTGAAATCCACCACCTGTCCGTCCTCAATCACCAGAATACGGTCAGCGACCTGTGCAATTTCGTCATCATGGGTAATCATTACAATTGTCTGTCCATATTTTTTTGCTGTCATCTTAAGCAGAGCGATTACCTCATCACTGGTCTTAGAATCAAGATTGCCTGTCGGCTCATCTGCAAATATAATTTCCGGACGATTCACCAGTGCTCTTGCAATTGCTACTCTCTGCTGCTGTCCTCCGGATAACTGATTTGGCAGATTATAAATCCGGTTTTCAATCCCCAGAGTTGCAATAATATCATTTACATACACTTCATCCACTTTTCTTCCATCCAGCCCCAGTGGCAGTACAATATTTTCCCAGACATTAACAGATGAAACCAGATTAAATGCCTGAAAAACAAATCCGATTTTTCTTCTGCGGAAAACAGCAAGGGCATCTTCCTTCATCCTGTATAAATCTTTCCCTGCTAAAGTAACACTGCCTTTTGTCGGGGTGTCTAGCCCTCCAAGCATATGAAGTAATGTACTTTTACCGGAACCTGACTTTCCAACAATTGCGACAAATTCTCCCTGCTCAATCTGAATGTCCACCTGATTGACCGCTTTGACCTGATTCTCACCTGCGCCATAAAACTTACAAAGCTGCTTGGTTTCTAATATCACACTCATGTGTTGCCTCCTTTTCATCCTACATCCAAATTGTATCAGGGCAATCTTTCATTTCACTTTCAAAAAACGAGCAGAAGTCTTACAGAATTGTAAGATTTCTGCTCACTTAAAATTTAACCAACATATGGTAATTGAATCACAAACGTGCTTCCTTTTTTCTTTTTGCCGGAGGTTACCGTAATCGTACCTGCGTGTTTTTCGATAATTTCTCTCGATAGAAAAAGTCCGATTCCTGTACCACTCTTTTCCATGACCTCCCTGGAACTTCCTCGGTAAAATCGTTGAAAAATTTTGTGATACTCATTCTGCGGAATACCAATTCCCTGATCCTCAATTTCCATTCTTACAAGATCGTTTCTTTTTTGTAACCGGATAAATATTTTTGAACCACACGGACTGTACTTGACCGCATTATCCAGAACGTTGATCACAGCTTCACCAAGCCACCTTTTATCCTGCATAATCGTGCATGTTTCCAGCTCTTTTTCATAGTCAAAAACGAATTCAATTTCTTTCTCATCCGCTTTAGGATAAGTGCGGTTCACAGCAGATATGACAGTATCCATAAGCGGAAGTTTTTTCTTATTCATCTGAATCAGTCCAGTTTCCATCTTGGATATTTCAAGAAGCGACTGCAATAATGTCTCCAGTCCATCCAGAGCACTCCGACAACGGACGAAACTCCTCCTGTTCTGTAACACTTAAGTCATTCTGCATCAGCACACTAAAACATATATCCAAAGCTGCAACCGGTGTCTTTAACTGGTGAGAGATATCAGAAACCATTTCTTTCGTGCTCTCCTTTTCTGCCCTTGCTTCTTCCTTTATCAACTGAATATGATGTCCGATTGCTTCAAGCTGGTCATTCAATTTTTCCAGTTCTGCTTGATTTTCCGTTTTCAGTAAATCATCAAATTTATTTTCACGGAATCTGATCAGAATTTCTTCCAACCGGTCTAAAATTTTTTGATGACACGCATCTTCTTTTTTCTTCCAATAAAGTAAAAAAGTCAAAACAAGTACGCATATCACAGTGCTTACAGCACCGGTCACCATAACCTGATGCCGGAATTGCGAATAAAATGCATTCCCTTTATTCCCCCAGTATCCATATTGCTCCAATAATCGCCTTCCCTGTTCGTTAGTTTCAATATCCTTATCCTTAAGCAATTCCGAAACAGCATCCAGCCCGGAAAATTCTTCCTTTGCAGCAATCTCTGTCATAAGATTCATTTTATATTTATAATCTTCATAAAACACATACGTGGTAAAGCAATTTAATATTGCAAACAATGCTATGACAGGTAATACCAGGGAGAGCACTACTGTAATCTTCTTGCGATATCTCTTTGTCACTGCCTTACCTCCTGATTCCATATATACCCAAGACCTCTGATATTCTTTATATAGACCGGTGCAGCCGGATTGTCTTCGATTTTCTCACGGAGTCTTCTGATATTGACCGCGATTGTATTTTCATCCACAAAATCCCCTTCCAGATCAAACACATTTTCCAATATTTGTGTTTTTGAAAGAATCTGTTTCGGATTCTGAAGAAAAAAAGTCAGCATTTTCAACTCCGTTTTTGTCAGACTGATTTCACGACTCTTTATCAGGACTTTCATTTCTCCTGCGATAAATACGATATCTCCCGAAATCATCTTTCCGGCTTCCGTTTTCTCCTGTCTGCGGCGGAAATGTGCTTCTATTTTCAAAAGAAGTACCGAAAGACTAAACGGCTTTGTAATATAATCATCCGCCCCTGCTTCATATCCCATAACCTGATCCATCTCCTGATCTAGTGCTGTAAGGCAAATAATGT